>Ga0074045_10001904_pt1 | contig 19798 bp, 13 predicted proteins | sample BogForMeECP23OM2_FD_94442 | JGI IMG/M metagenome (GOLD analysis project Ga0074045, IMG submission 94442) | Bog forest soil microbial communities from Calvert Island, British Columbia, Canada - Bog Forest MetaG ECP23OM2 | ecosystem: Environmental > Terrestrial > Soil > Wetlands ...
CTCGCCCTTTGGCGGCTATAAGCAGTCGGGTATCGGACGCGAGCTCGGCAAGCACTCGATCGACCTGTACACGCAGATCAAATCGGTGTGGATGAAGCTCTAGTTCCCATCGATCACACCGAGCGGGGGCGCAGCGTGCGTTCCCGCCCACATTGCGCATCGTTACTTTAACTGTGTCCGCAGCCTGCCAATCGAGGTCCTCGGCGACCAAGGAAATCCAATGGCAAACACTGATAACACACCGCCAACCTTCAGGGTTATCGGGACCCGTCCGATCCGCCACGACGGCGCCGACAAGGTGACCGGCCGCGCGAAGTACGGCGCCGACTACGCCTTTCCCGGGATGCTGCACGGTAAGGTCTTGCGCAGTCCCCATGCTCACGCGCTGATCAAATCGATCAACTATGAGAATGCCCTGAAGCTTCCTGGCGTAGCCGCAATTGTAACGAGCGCCGACCTGCCGGAGGTCGCGAGCAAGACTCAGGAAGGCGGCGAGGGCGGTCCGGTTAATCCGCGCTTCCTTTCGATGAACATCCTGGCGCGCGGCAAGGTCCTCTATGAAGGCCATGCGGTGGGCGCGGTGGCTGCCGCTGATCGCCACATTGCCGAAGCGGCGTTGGCCTTGATTGAAGTTGAGTACGAGCCGCTGCCGCCGGTTATGACGGTCGACGTCGCGATGCGTCCCGACGCACCAATTCTGCACGCGGATCTCCGCAACAAGGAAGACGGACCCGATAAGCAGACCAACGTCGCCAACCATTTGAAGTTCACCCGGGGCAATCCCGCCGAAGGCTTCGCCAGCGCCGACTACGTGATCGAACGCGAATTCGACACCGCGATGGTCCATCAAGGCTATATCGAACCCCATAACGCGGTGGGGATTTACAACAGCGACGGCCGGGCCACCGTCTATTGCTCGAGCCAGGGAACCTTTGCGATGCGGTCGCTTAGTGCGCAAGTGCTGGGCATGGCCGAGGGCGATATTCGGATTGTGCCGGCAGAAATTGGCGGCGGATTCGGCGGCAAGCTCACCATCTACCTGGAGCCGCTCTCCATCCTGTTGTCGAAGAAAACCGGCCGTCCAGTGAAACTGACGATGACGCGCGCCGAAGTCCTGCGCGCGACGGGTCCAACTTCGGGCTCGAAAATCCGCTGCAAGATGGGTGCGACGAAGGACGGCAAGCTTGTCGCCGCCGAGATCTGGATGGCCTACGAAGCCGGCGGGTTTCCAGGCTCACCGGTCGGCGCCGGCGCGATGACCATCATCAGCTCATACAATATTCCGCACTTCGTGATCGACGCATACGACGTCGTCGTCAACCGGCCGAAGACTGCGGCCTATCGGGCACCTGGCGCCAGCAATGCCGCGTTCGCCTCGGAAACCATCATCGACGAACTGGCCGAGAAGTGTGTGATTGACCCCCTCGACTTCCGCCTGCTGAACGCGGTGACGGAAGGCAGCGCCCAAACCGCTGGTCCGCCGTTCAAACGGATCGGGTTGGTCGAAACGCTCTACGCGATCAAGAACAGTCCGCACTACAAGTCGCCGCTCAAAGGACCGAACCGCGGACGCGGCGTCGCCGCGGGCTTCTGGTTCAATGCGGGACTGCAGTCGTCCGCCGTCGTCAATATTCATAACGACGGCACCGCGAGCGTGATAACGGGCTCGGTCGACGTCGGTGGCTCCCGCGCTTCGATGGCGATGATCACTGCTGAGGTCCTTGGACTCGAAGCCCACCAGGTCCGTCCGGCGGTCGTCGACACCGACTCGATCGGTTACACCGACGTGACCGGTGGCAGCCGCACTACGCTGGCCACCGGCCAGGCGGTGTTCGAGGCCGCGCAGGATGCGCTGCGGCAACTGAAAGAGCGCGCGGCGAAATTCTGGGAGAAGAAGCCTGAAGAGGTGGAATTCCGCGAAGGCCTTTTCAGTGCGGCTGGCGAGGGCATCAAACCCCTAACGCTGAAGGAATTGGTGACGAAATTGCCGCGGACCGGGGGGCCGATTGTCGGCCGCGCGACACTCAATTCGCGCTCAGTGGGTCCGGCCTTTGCCGTGGTTTGCGTTGATGTCGACGTCGATCCCGATACCGGCAAGACGCAACTTCTGCGCTGCACGATCGCGCAGGATGCCGGCCGGGCCATCCATCCGAGCTACGTCGAGGGGCAGATGCAGGGCGGCACCGCGCAGGGCCTTGGCTGGGGACTCAACGAAGAGTACGTCTACGACGCAAATGGGCGCCTGCGTAACTTCGGGATGCTCGACTACCGGATGCCGACTTGCCTCGATATGCCGCTGATCGAGACGATTATCGTCGAGGTGCCGAATCCTCTGCATCCACTCGGAATCCGCGGCGTCGGCGAGGTTTCGATTGTCCCGCCGCCGGCTGCCGCGGCCAATGCGGTGTACCGGGCCAGTGGAATCCGCATGACTGAGTTGCCGATCTCGCCGCCGCGCTTGCTGCGCAGAATCCTGCAACAGCGGGCGAGACTCGAAAGCCAGGCCGCCGCCGCCGATTAGAAAAAAGAGGCATTTCCGGTCGTTGCGTGTCCGCCAAACGTGCAACCAGCCTCTTCAGCCGTCGCCGCGACACCGCGGACCGACCAGGCGTGAAACCTTGCCGAAGGACACTGTTTGGACTACAACCCGAATTGGAATCGGGAAGACATAGCGCAAATCCCGGCTAACCTGGAAAAGTCGCCGAGGAGAGCGCGGATCTATATGTTCAGGACAATTATAATTAACCCGGGATGCTCGGCCAGGAAGGCGTCCTAAGCGAGACGGAGGTCGACCGCTATGAGTGAAGCCGAAACGCAAGCAGAAACGAAAGGAATTCCGACACCCGAAGAGCTTGGGTTCGACCCGGCCGTTCTGCGGCGAAAATACGCCGCCGAGCGCGCGAAGCGCCTGCGCGCGGACGGGAACAACCAATACCAGGAGATCACGGGCGCGCTCGAGCATTACAACGCGGATCCCTATGTCGACCCAGGTTTCACCCGTCCCGCGCTGCAGGAAGAGCTCGACGCAGTGATCGTCGGCGGGGGCTTTGGCGGCCTTCTGGCCGCGGCACGACTGCAGAAGGTTGGCATCACCAACATTCGCATTATCGAGAAAGCCGGCGATTTTGGCGGCACCTGGTACTGGAATCGGTATCCGGGCGCCCAGTGCGATATCGAATCCTACGTGTATCTGCCGCTGCTCGAAGAGACCGGTTATATGCCGAAGGAAAAGTACTCCTTCGCGCCCGAGATCTTCGCGCATGCCCAGCGGATCGGCAAGCACTTCGACCTTTACAAGCGGGCGTGCTTCCAGACGCAGGTCAGAGAAGCGCGATGGGATGATGAGAAAGGGCGCTGGACGGTCACGACCGATCGCGGCGATGTTTTCAAGGCGCGCTTTGTGATCATGTCGAGTGGTCCCCTGAACCGGCCCAAGCTCCCCGCGATCCCCGGGATCGAGAAGTTCAAGGGGCATACGTTCCACACGAGCCGCTGGGATTACGATTATACCGGTGGTGATACCACGGGCGGCCTGCACAAGCTCGCGGACAAACGCGTGGGCATCATCGGGACCGGCGCCACCGCGATCCAAAGCATGTCGCATCTCGGCGAGCACGCCCAACAGCTCTACGTCTTCCAGCGCACTCCGTCCTCAGTGGACGAACGCGGCAACAAGCCCACTGACCCGGAATGGGTGAAGACGCTCGGGTCCGGATGGCAGGCCTACCGCAACCATAATTTCTGCTCCCTCCTTAGCGGTGTCCCCGTCGAGGAAGATCTGGTCGGCGACAAGTGGACGAGCCTCTTCAAGAATCTCTCCAAGCTGCTCTCGGGCAAGAGCAATGCGGACCTCTCCGGCGAAGATATGGCGCTGATGTCGGAGATCGCGGACTACCAGAAGATGAACGAGATTCGCAATCGCGTCTCCTCGATTGTGAGTGATCCGGCGACGGCCGAGGGGCTCAAGCCGTGGTACGGTCAATGGTGCAAGCGCCCGACCTTCAACGATGAGTATCTGCCCACCTTCAACCGGCCCAACGTGAAGCTGGTGGATACCAAGGGCAAGGGCGTCGACCGCGTGACTGAGAACGCCGTCGTCGTGGAAGGGGTCGAATACCCGGTGGACTGCCTGATCTTCGCGACGGGCTTCGAGGTCGGGACAGCTTATACGCGGCGCGCCGAGTTCGAGGTTTTCGGCCGCGGCGGCCGATCCCTGACCGACTACTGGGCGAAGGGCATGAGGACTCATCATGGCTTCCTGAGCCACGGCTTCCCGAACCTCTTTCATATGGGTCTCACGCAGACCGGTCTCGCGCCGAACTTCACCTACATGTTGGAAGGACAGGCAACCCATATTGCCCATGTCATCAAGGAAGTGAGGGGTCGCGAAGGAAGGGCAGTGGAGCCTACCCCCGAAGCCGAGGCTGAGTGGGTAAAGATCGTAACGGGACCGAGCTTTATCGTTGATTACCAGGCGACCTGCACGCCGGGTTACTACAATGGCGAGGGGCAAAATGCGCAGCAGGGCTTCCTCGACAGCCAGTATCCTGAAGGCGCGGTGCGTTTTTACGAATTGCTGGCCCGCTGGCGCGAAAAGGGCGATCTGGAAGGGCTCATCGTTGAGTAGGCGTAGAGTGTAGGTAGGGTCCTGTGAAACGCGACCCGAGATTTCTCTAAAAGCCGGCCTGCTCGTCGTTCAAGGCGAGCGGGCCGGCTCATGCTACGTCCTGCACCGTCAACACCGGAATCCGCACACCCCCGCGCTGCACTCGATTGCTGCCCTGCTCACCCTTTCTATTTACGAAGTATACGCTAGACAGTGAAGGCGCCAAGAGGTCGCTTTTATGAATATTGACCATGCTCTGACCGATCCCGGGTTTTTCGTTGATCACGATCCGCACCCACTGTGGCAACAACTGCGGCGTGAAGATCCCGTACATTGGACCCAAGGCCTCGTGCGGCCGTTCTGGTCGGTCACCCGCTACGACGACATCGTCGCGGCTTTCAGTGAGCCGAATCTGTTCACTTCGACCCGTGGCTTGTTCGTGGCGTCGAGCATCGAGATGGAGCAGTTCACGCCGGAGATGATGGGTGCGGGGCAGGCGATGATTGTGACGGACCCACCGCTGCATGGCGCGATGCGGCGCGCCTTCAATCGACTTCTTCTGCCACGTCCCGTCAGCCGTTACGAGAGCCCCGGCGAAGCCCTGGTGGACGAGATTCTTGAAGATGTGATGGCGCGTGGCGAGTGCGACTTCGTCGTGGATGTGGCGGCGCGGCTGCCTATGGCGTTTATCTGCGAAATCATGGGTATCCCGCGCAAAGATTGGCCCGCCATGTTCAGATGGGGCAACATGTTCGTCGGCCACGAAGATCCCGAGTACCAGGTCGCGTCAGGATCGCCGCTGGAAACCCGCGAGGAAGGCACTAAAGGACTCGGTTCATATACCGCCAAACTGGCGCTCGAACGGCGCGGAGGCAATGGTGATGATCTGCTTAGCGTGCTGGGTAACGCCAAGCTCGGTGATCGCTACTTGACGGAGGGCGAGCTCTTCCACAACGGATGGCTTTACATTCTGGGCGGACTCGAGACGACCCGCAACGCGATCACGGGCGGTCTGCTCGCCTTGATTCAGCATCCCACTCAGCAGGAGCGCCTCGCGAACGATGCCGGCCTGATGCCGACGGCGATCGAAGAGATACTTCGATGGACCAGTCCGGTTACGCATGTTGCGCGAGTCGCGACGCGCGATACCGAGCTGGGCGGCAAAAAGATTCGTGAGGGCGAACAGCTGGCGCTCTGGATTCCGTCTGCGAATCGGGACGAGGCAGTCTTCGATGATCCATATCGTTTCGATATTCGACGCACCCCTAACGAACACGTCGCGTTCGGCAAGGGTGAGCATTTCTGCGCCGGCGCACATCTCGCGCGGCTCGAACTGCGGTTGATGCTGAAGGCACTGCTGACGCGGATCGAGCACATCGAACTGGCCGGCAAAGTGGAACGCCTCAAGTCCAATGCGATCGCCGGCATCAAGCATATGCCGGTTCGCTTCACGCAAACCCGCGCCGTGGCTTGACGCCAGGCGGAGCCGAATATCCAAAGCGTTTAGCGGAGTGGCCAGCGGAGACATAAGAGGATCGCGTAACAGTTCGCATACGGAGGGATGTGATGCCCGTTCAGAAGTTCGCACCGATGACGAAGGAATTTCCCTCTTTTGACTGCGACGCTCACGTTACCGAACCGCCGTGATTATGGGAGCGGGCCAAAGACTACCTCACCAAGGATGAATGCGTCCACCCTGATTGGATTTACCGTGATGCAGCGTCTGGAGAAGATGGAAGCCTCGACCCGCACGTTTCCGCTCCTGCACTACTACCCAGTTCGTACCGATACGAAAGAACTTTGGGAGGAAGGCAATGTGATGCTGGGGTTCGATGCCGAGGAGCGCATGATCCAGCGGCTGCCGCAGAACTTTGCCGCAAAGATCGTCTGGGGCTCGCGTTATCCGCATCACGACACGACCAGCGGCTGGGACGCTATCGACAAGCTGACGCGCGCAAACATCGATGACGCGATGCTCGCGCGGATGTTGGGGCGGCAACGCCGCCGAGCAGTTCGGGGTCGATCTGGTGCGGCAGGCCGGCGTCTAGCGAGACCGTCGCCCAGATCAGTCAGGGAGAATGACTATGGCCGTGTCCGAACAAGCGCGACTCGCGACCGTCGAGGAACACGTCCGCGGCGAAAATGCAGGGGATAAGGACGTCATCATGGGCACGTTCAGCGACCGCGACAACACCGTCGTGGTGTATAATGGCATTCCCACCAAGGGGCACGCTAGGTTTCGTCGATCCTATGAGATCAGACTCAACGCGATGCCGGATTTCCGGTTCGATGTGACGCAACACCACTTCAGCGCCGACAGCTTGATCGCGGAGCACATTCTGCACTTTACCAACCAGAAGGGGCAGCCCATGAGCGTGCCGATGTGCATTGTCTATTGCTTTGATGAGGCTGGGAAGCTGAGCGAAGAGCGAATCTACATTGACGAGACTCGGCTGACGCCATAGGTGGCGGGCCTACGCGCCATCAAGGTCGCAAATCCATTTCCCTTCTCGGGATGGGTTCAGTTAAAACTGAACCCATTCTTTTATGAGCAAAAAGCGGAACTGGACGGAGCAAGATATGAATGAACAAAATGGCGCTCACGAGCAGGCAGAAGCGCAGCGTTTCGCCGAAGCGATCGCGATTGCAAACATTCCGGTGCTGTTGATGGTGTTGGTGCAGTTAACCGGCGAGCTCCGCTGGTTGGAGGAGCCGTACGAAATCAGGCGGCCGCGCGGCATGAGTGACAACGACAGCGGTGAGCTTGCGGAGCCGATCCAGGCCGAGATCCGCGCCGCGGCGCTCGAGGCCATCCTGGCCTGGCGCGCCGGCCGTCCGGTGGCGATTCCCGAGCCGTCGCAGGAACTGCGGCTCAAGATGCTGAGCCGGGCGATGGCCGAGAGAATTCCCGCCGAATACGACTCGATCATCGCCGAAGAGCTTTCTGTGGGGCCGAACCGAGCCACCGAGAAGCTGCCCGTTCCGGACGGCTTCGAGGTCCTGATCATCGGCGCGGGCGTCTCGGGATTGTGCGCGGCGCTCAATCTTCAGCAGGCTGGCATTCCTTTCACTATCCTCGAGAAGAGCGCGCGGTTGGGTGGGATCTGGCGGGACAACCGCTACCCCGGCGCCGGCGTCGATACCCCAAACCATCTCTACTCGTTTGCCTGCGCTCCCTACGACTGGTCGATGTATTATGCGTTGCGCGACGAACTCCACGCTTACCTCGAGCACGTCGCCGAGAAGTTCGGCCTGCGTTCACACATCCGCTTCGAAACGGAGGTCGAGTCAGCCAACTATGACGAAGCGACCCAGCGGTGGGCGGTCGCCGTGCGGAACGCTGACGGTTCGCACGAGACGCGCACAGCCAACGTTCTGATCAGTGCGGTGGGGATTTTCAACCCGATCAAAATGCCGGCCATCAAAGGGCTCGACCGCTTCAAGGGACCGAGCTTTCACACCGCGGAGTGGCCCGCCGACCTCGATCTTAAGGGCAAGCGCGTCGCGATGATCGGTAACGGCGCGAGCGCAATGCAGGTCGGTCCCGAGATTCAGCGCACAGTGGAGTCGCTGACGATCTTCCAGCGTTCGCCGCATTGGGTGGCGCCCAACGAGCAGTTTCGGACACCGATCCCGGAACCGCTGCGTTTCCTGCTCCGTGAAGTGCCACTGTACCGAGTGTGGTACCGGCTGCGCCTCGGATGGACGTTTGGCGACCGGCTCCACGCGGCCTTGCAGAAGGACCCGACCTGGCCCCACGCCGACCGGTCGATGAACAAGGCCAACGACTCGCATCGCGGCTACTTCACGGGGTACATCGCCGCGGAGATCGGCGACCGGACCGAGCTTCTGGATAAAGTCGTTCCCAGCTACCCGCCTTTTGGTAAACGCATGTTGATGGACAACGGCTGGTACCGCATGTTGCGCAACGAGCGGGTGAAGCTGGTCGCCGATCCGATCGTTGAAATCGGCTCCGATCGGATCATCACAAAAGACGGCGCCGAGTATGAGGCCGACGTGTTGGTGATCGCCACCGGGTTCGACGTCCTGCGTTTCCTCACCTCCTTCGATGCGCGCGGGCGCTCGGGCCGCACCTTGCGCGAAGTGTGGAATGATGACGACGCTCGGGCTTACCTCGGTCTCGCGATGCCCGACTTCCCGAATTTCTTCTGCCTGTATGGCCCCAACCTGCAACCGGGCCATGGCGGGAGTCTGATCTTCGTAGTCGAAATGCAGATGCGCTACATCATGGACGTGCTGAAGCAGATGTTGAGTCAAGGACTCGGCGCAGTCGAATGCCGGCAAGACGTGCATGACGCGTACAATCAGCGCGTCGACCAGGCACACGCCAACATGGTCTGGAGCCACCCCGGTATGGAGACCTACTACCGGAACGCGCGCGGCAGAGTGGTCGTCAACAGCCCCTATCGCAACGCGACATTCTACGACATGACACGCGCGGCCGATCTCGATGATTTCATCGTCGAGCCGCGCAATTCGTAAATAGCATCTGGTTCGCGCATGGCGCGAGGCGGGGATAGGCGAGCGCTGTCGCCCGTTCCCCGCGCGTCACTTCCGCTTATTCGTTCGCGGTCTTGGGTCCGGGGCTGGCGAGCGGAAGGGTCTGCGCGATGTCGCACTGGAGCATCGCGTTCAACTTGTTGTCGATCTGGAAAAATCGGGTGGTGTTGATCGACGCGATCGCCGCGCGGAACTTGGGAACGAATTCCTTCTGCACGTCGAGGCTCGCCTGTTTGATCGCGATAACCTCATCGAGCTTTTTCGTCGCGTCCTCCTCGGTATAGGTCGGATAATGCGCGGCGTAGGTCCTGACCTCGGCGGCGTGCCGGTCGTCGAGCTTATCCATTTTGGCTTCGTAAGCGTCATACAGCGGCCAGAAGGCGTCGGCCTGGGCTTTGGTCAGATGCATATTCGCGCCGACGAGCGCCTTGCGATTAGCGCGCGCGGCCGCCATGTCGAGCTGCCGTTGCGTCTTCGTATCCTGGCCCGCGGCGGAATGAACCACGCCGAGAGTGCAGCAGGTTGCGAGAGCCAGGCTGGCAGCCAAGTATTTGATTACGTTCATCGGAAACTCCTCCCTGGAAATCGACGCCGCCGGTTTTGGCAAATCGCGGCTAAGCGTCAAGCGAAGCTATCCCGTGGCGCCACCTCGCTCAAGGGCGCCGCGCGGACGACCGCTTTGAGGTCGGTGCGCTCACCGGGTTGCAATCGTGCAAAGGCGGGCCGCGGGGTGTATAGGTGGCGATTGTGTCGGAGTTCAAATTCGCAATGGCGATATGGGCGTCGTTATGCGCCTTGATGCGGCGCACATTTTTCTGCGGAGACAGCCATGGAAAAAACCGAGCGCCAAGCGTGGACTATCGCGATCAGCCTTTTTATATCGTTGTTCTTTCTCTGGGGAGGCGGTTATAACACCGCACCAATCTTTCTGGCCGCGTTGCTTAAGGCGTTCGGCTGGAGCCATGGGCGGGTCTCCTGGATAACCGGCGGGCTGTCGCTCGCGATTGGCGTATCCGCCCCGGTTGCGGGATGGCTGCTCGACCGTATCGAGGCGCGCTTCGTGATGGGCGCGGGCGGAATGATCGCGGTGCTCGGACTATTCTGCGCGAGCCGCGCGCAGAGCTTCGAGTCGCTGCTGCTCGCGGTGATTTTGCTCGGCATCGGGCTCGGCGCCTCGACTTGGTTGGCGGCCGCTACGGTAATCGCGAATTGGTTTCCCGGCCGCCGCGGGTTTGCGCTGGGGATCGTGACCGCCGGGATGGAAGCGGGCGGGATGGTGATGACGTTTACCGTTGGGAGCGTGATCGCCGCTCATGGATGGCGAGCGGGGTACTTCACCGTCGCGGTTCCCGGGCTGCTGATCGTGGTGCCGCTGCTGCTGATCTTCGTGCGGACGCGGCCGGCCGGCGCCGCTGCGCAATCGATCGCTGAGCGCGCCGCCGCATTGCCGGGTTACGAAGTGCGCGAAGCGCTGCACACTCGCGCCTTCTGGATGCTGGTGGTCGCGCAATTGTCCTATGGGCTCGCAGTCGGTGGCACCTTCCATCATCTGGTCGCCTACCTCGAGGGGCTCAGCTACAGCCTGCATTCAGCTACGCTGGTGGTCAGTCTCGTGCTCGGTATGGCGGCGGTGGGAAAGGCCGCGATGGGTGCGTTGGGCGACCGTATCGGCGGCAAGAACGCGCTTGGAATCGGCTTCGCGATGATCGCGGCTGGCGTCTGCGTCCTGCTTAACGCTAGCCACGCTGCGATGCTGGCGCTGTGGCTTATCGTGGTCGGTATCGCCGGGGCCGCACCGGTCGCGTTGGTGCCGATGGTGACCGCTGAAACGCTCGGACTCAAGCGTTTCGGGACGCTGTTCGGATGGCTTGGCACAGTGGTGACAGTCGGTCTCTTCATCGGACCGCTTATGGTCGGGTGGCTGACGGACGTGACCGGCAGTTATACGATGCCGTTCGAGTTGTGCGCCCTTATCTGCATGGTGGGGTCGGCGGCGTCCTTCCTTTGCGTAGTGCCACGGCGTGCCGAAATTCCGCTTATGGCCAAAGTCCGCACCTCAACCGTCTGATGCGCACGAGCGCCTCCGGTCGGCGCCCGTACGCATCCACCATAGACTCCGGAGGTTTGCTTGAAATCGTGTTACGCATTTGAGCGGAGGGCAACCCCATGAAGTACACACGTATCTATGCTGACGCCGGTGGTGAGTCGCATCTTCAGGACGTCGATCAGGAGATGAAGCCCGCCGACCATGCTTCGACCATGTCGGAAATGATCGCGGCCAAGGGTGTGGTCTTCCGCGAAACCCGCAGCGGCGAGTACTTGGTCGATTGGCACAACGCTCCGCGACGCCAGTTCGTCGTTAACCTGAGCGGCGAAGTCGAGATCGAGGTCAGTGACGGCGAGGTCCGGCGCTTTGGCCCCGGTTCGATCCTGCTCGCCGAAGACGTTACCGGCAAAGGCCACATCTCACGTGGCGTGGGAACCTCCAGGCGTCAGACCTTGTTTATTCCTCTCGCGGATCGGCAATGAGCGCGGCGGGGAGCCAGCAACCATGAGGGCTTGCTCGCTCCGGCAGATGCGATTTGATTAAAGTAGTCGACAATCCATTGCCTGTTATTCGGATTGTAAGCGAGCCCGGCGCGTTCCTCGATAGCGGATGGGTTGGTGGATGTCACCGGACCGTTGGTCCCGACCAGCGGCCGTTGGGTCTTTGCGGTTAGTCCTAAGGTTTTGCCGACTTCGCGCCAAAGACTTCCGCGCTGGCGTTCATCAGAGTCGCGATTGGCACCTTTAGACCCGCGTACACCGCTCGACGTGGACCGTATTGCGGCGAAAAGACGCCGATCCCCGTGCCATTGCGAATCTGATACGAATGATCAAACAGGTTGATTACGCTTAGCCGGGCTTCGACTTCGCGGAAGCGTGACAATTTCAGGCTCCGTACGATAGCGGCATTGACCTGCAAGCTCGGGGGCAATTCACCCGAATTGGCAAAGCCGCGACGGTAGCCGCTGCCCCATATCGCGTCAGCCGTCAGCAAGAAGCCCCAGAGGCGGTAACTCGCACCGGTGGATCCGGTAAAGAGCTGGTTGTCGTCCAGCGGGATCCAATGGTTGGCGACATAAGTGATCTCCTGCTCACTATCGGCCAGAAATTGCGCGGCACTGATGTCTCTTGCCTGCAAGACCGCATAGGAGAAATTCACATAACCGGAGACGGCATCCTGCTGATACGTCAGACTACAATCCGCACCCCAAGCACGGCTCTTGCGGTACTGCAGCGGCGCGAACACCTGGGACCCGGCGAGCTGCGCCAGATCCAGCTGATCGTGACCAAACTTGAGAAAGCCGTCGACGTCAAGTTTCAGGCCTTGAAGTAAACCCTGCCGGATACCCAGATCGAAGTAGTCATCGCGCTCGGCCGACACCTTATCATTACCGCTCGATACCGGGGCGGCATTGGTAGTGTTTTCAAACGTTTTCACGGTCTCCAGCGCCACCGATTCGAAGGGCGGCAGCTTGAGGTAGCGAGCGTAACCGCCGTACAGTGACGTACCGGGCACCACTTCGTATTCGAACCCGAGGCGGGGGCTCAACTGATTTTGGGTGACGAACGCGCTGACCCAATCCCAGCGCGCGCCGAAGTTTACTGTCAGATGCGGTAGCGGGCGCCATTCATCCTGGGCATAAAGGCCCAACACCCAGGCGACCTGATTGTTATCGTTGATGATCGAAACCGGAGTTGAGCTGGTTTGAACGCCGTCTTTGGCGGGAAAGGTTCGGGCGTCATCGTCGATCTCAATCGCCTCGCCGCTCAGATAAAGCCCCGCGCGCAGCGTGTTCGTGGCATCCAGCCGGTACGCGGTATCCTCCTGGAGTCCATTGATGAAGCCGGTATGGCGGATGCGTGCCGCCACACCGTTGAAAATCAGATCCCCGATCGGATCGGGATCAAAAGTGAGCGTGTAGTAGCGGCTGAACGCCGCGAGCTGATAATCGATCGCCGCCCCGATTGTGCCTTGCAAGGACAAGATACCGTAGTAACTTTGCTCGGTCTCGCTGTCGTGAACGTCGGCCGAAGGATAGCTACTTACCCCACTGAGGGTATAGACCGGCGCCAGATTTGACTCCGGCGGAATCTGGAAATAGTTTACGGCGGTTCCCGCCAGCAACGAGAGGCGAGTTTGCGAATTGATGAAATAATTGAGGTTGGCGAAACCCTGGCCCTGATAGGTCTGATCGTGCTTCGGATCGGGCCGCGAAGTCGGCGGCTGTAGTCCGAGCGCACTCTGCAGATAGAATCCGCTGGCGTAATAGCTGAACCGCCCGGCGCATCCGCCATATTCAAAACTCGGCTCGAAGGTCGCACGTTGGCCGCCGAAGAAATCGACGTTATTGTTCTGGGGACCGCCGTCCGCACAGCCGTCCTTGGTCAGCACGTCGATCACCCCCTCGTTGCGGTAGCCGATCTGCGCCGGCATCACGCCGGTCAGCAGGGTGAGGCTGCGGACGAAGCGCGGGCTGAGAATCTCGCCGTAGCTCGAGACCGCCTCGGGCAGAAATATCCCATTTACCCGGTACTGAAGGCCGCCGCCATTTTCACCGTGAACATGGATTTGTTCCTGCCCTTGCCCGTAACCGTCCTGACTGACACCGGGGGCTTGCACGAGCACCTGGCTGAGCGCGGTGTTGGCGCCTTCGGGGAGTTTGCCGATGGCCGCTTGGTCGAATTTGTAGACGCTGCCGCCGGTCGCGGGTGACAACGCGTTCCGGGCATTGTCCAGGCGATGGGCCACGACCGCGAGAGTGAGCGGTGCTTTAGCCTCCATCGTAAGCATAAGCCGCGCGGCTCGTTGCCGCTCGCTCAACCGCAGCGTCTGCGCCTCAGGCTTGAAGTCGAGCTTGCTGGCGGTGATCTGGTAGGTCCCCGGGCCAACACTGCGGAAATTAAAACGCCCGTGCGCATCAGTATGCGTTACGGCGGTCACTCGACCGTCGAGCGCGCTGAGCGAAATAGTGGCATCCGGGATAGGCTGGCCGAGCGCATTGGAAATCGTGCCGTCGACCTGGCCTGCGGCAGACGCCTGGTTGCGGGGCTGTGCCAGGGCCAAGTGTGGCGCGACGATTTGCGCCAAAGCAAACGCCACCAATACGCTGACCAGCGCACCTGATCTCATTGCCTCGACGCCATGCACCCTCGCTCCAAGGTATTCCGCCCGCTCCGCGCGTCACAAGATAATCGCCGAAAGGCGGCCTCGCGATCGGTCGTCGTGCTCGGAGAGTTCGGGTTTGAGGAAGGTAGCGGCTATTTATCGCTGATCACGCTTTTTGCCGATGGTCGCTTGTGCGTACTCGTGGACCGCGACCTTGGACTCTTCTTCGGCGGCGACCGCGCGCGCGAGATCGCCGTCCGCATACGACGTGATCCCCGCGCCCATGACGCGCGTGATCGCGTTGACGTGATCCTTGGTGATCAGCAATGGGACCGAGGGCTTCGCCGCCAATTCGCGTGCGAGTTGCTCGACCTCTTCCTCGATCCGGTCGAGCGTCACGACCCGGTTGATCCAGCGCCACTCTTTCGCTTCTTCCGGGGTGAAGCGCCGGCACGTCATGACGAGTTCCTTGGTCAGCACGGGACCGATTTCGCGCACCATCCGCGGGATCGCACCCCACGAGTAGGGCGACCCCAGATCGACCTCCGGAATGAACATCACCGTACCGTGTGCGACGATCCGCAGATCGCAGGAGGCCATTAACAGAATTCCGCCGCCGACCGCCGCGCCATGCACCTGCGCGATCGTCACCGCCTGCATCTGCTCGATCGCCTCGCACAGGCGCGCCCCGATCTGTCCGGCCTTGCGCCGCCCGAGCCAGCTCACACCGCTTTCGACGCGCGTCTCCGCGCCGGGCAGACTCTTCAGGTCCGCGCCCGCGGAGAACGCCCGGCCGGCGCCCTTAAAGATCACCACGCGCAGCTCGCGATGGGTATCGAGCCAGCCCACAGCCTCGAGCAGCTCGCTCATCACGGCGTCATTGATCGCGTTCAGACGCTCGGGCCGATTCAGCACCAAGTGACCGATCGCGCCGGTCACTTCGGCAGTTAAAGTAGTAAATTCATGCTTAGCCATTGCGTCGCGGTCCTCGCAAGCGATCCCGGGGTGCAATTACTGTCCCGATTTTTTACCTTCGCGGCAAGCCGCGGAATACTTGCGCCGCGCGATTGATGGCGCGTATTTGTCAGCTTCAAGGAGAATCCATGGCTTACGACACGTACAAACTGATCAGCGTCGAGGTGCGGGGCAAGGTCGCCTACGCAACGATCGACAATCCTCCGGTCAACGTAATTACGCTGCCTTTACTGGACGAATTCACACATCTCTCGACCGAGCTCGCCGCAGACGATGACCTGCTGGTCGTGGTCCTGCGGAGCGCGAATCCGGATTTCTTCATTGCACATTTCGATGTGGGTGCGATTCTCGAATTCCCGGTCGACAAGCCGGCCCGGCACGAGGACTACGCCAACGCCTTCTATCACGACATGTGCGAGCGCTTTCGCCAGATGAACAAAGTCACGATCGCGCAGATCGAAGGGCGGGTCGGGGGAGGCGGGTCGGAGCTCTCGATGTCCTTCGACATGCGCTTTGGCGTCCGCGGCAAGACCTGCGTAAACCAGATGGAGGTGCCGCTCGGCATCCTTCCGGGCGGTACGGGCACCCAGCGGATGCCGCGCCTGATCGGCCATAATCGCGCGATGGAAGTGATCATGGGCGGTATCGATCTGGACGCGGATACCGCTGAACGCTGGGGCTACCTCAACCGCGCCTTCGAACCGGGCCAATTGGGGCCGTACGTTGAATGGCTCGCGCAGCGTATCGCGTCGTTTCCGGTCGCGGCCGTGCGGCTCACCAAGCAGGCGATCGACGCGGCCGACAAGCCGCTGGCCGAGGGCTTCCGCGACGAGAGTTATCTGTTCCAGCAACTGGTCCGCACCGAGAGCGGACGGCGCAACATGCGCAAGTTCCTGGAGGTCGGCGGGCAGACGCGCGCCGGCGAACTCAGGATCCAGGAGCTGAACGGTCTGCTTGGCGGTCTCGACGACAAGACAGTCTAAGGCTTGGACATTAAGCGACAAAGGTTAACATAGCACACGGTCGCACGGTCCCGGTTTGGGCCGATCCGAACCTCGGCGGCGCCGCAGCTTTATCTTTTCGCCCGTTCATCAGTCCGTAACATTTCCAACCGGGCTGCGTTAATGAATCGACAGTACTATTCGCCGCTCACTTGGTCCGGCATGGACCGAGCACGTTCGCGATTGGACGTGCTTGAAGGTCAGTCACATTTGACCGGGCTCAGGCAAGGATTCGCTATGGCGGCAGCATCCACCAATATCGCGGTTGAAGCCAAGCTGGCGCGCAGCCCAGGCAGGCTCGGAACGGGAATCTTTGGCGTTGTTCTGATCATCGGGCTGATCTACGCGGTGATGCACCTGGTCAGCGATCTGTCGGTGGTGCATAGCACGTCAATCTTCCCTTTCGTGATGTTAGGCTTCGCGCTGCTGGTGGCGCTTGGTTTTGAATTCGTGAATGGCTTCCACGATACCGCGAATGCGGTCGCGACGGTCATTTATACCCATTCGCTGGAGCCTCATCTCGCGGTCGCCTGGTCCGGGATGTTCAACTTTCTCGGGGTGCTCGTCTCGACCGGTGCGGTCGCTTTCGCAATTGTTTCGCTGCTGCCAGTTGAGCTCATTTTGCAGGTGGGAAGTGGCGCGGGTTTCGCGATGGTGTTCGCTTTGCTGGTCGCCGCGATGATCTGGAATGTCGGGACGTGGTATTTCGGCCTGCCCGCATCCAGCTCACACACCTTGATCGGTTCGATCATCGGCGTGGGTATCGCCAATCAACTGATGGCGCCGCACACTGGCACCAGCGGCGTTGATTGGGGGCAGGCCGCGACCATCGGCAAATCGCTGCTGGTATCGCCGCTTTTTGGTTTCGCCATCGCGGGTGCGTTCCTAATGGTGATGAAACTCGTCATCGCGGACAAACAGCTCTATGAGGCTCCCCACGGAATCGAACCCCCGCCGTTCTGGATTCGCGGACTGTTGATTCTGACCTGTACGGGCGTCAGCTTTGCGCACGGCTCGAACGACGGCCAAAAGGGGATGGGGCTGATAATGTTGATTCTAATCGGCATCGTCCCGACTGCTTACGGGCTGAATCACACGATGCCGGCGAGCGATACGGCGGATTTCGTGGCGGTCTCGCAGCAAGCGGCTAACACGATCGACAAGTACGTCGATAAGTCGGCGATCGCCTCAGACCCGCAGGCCGACATCGAGGACTTCATTCGAGATCGCAAGTTCACTTCGACTACGATGTTGGCATTGCGCCAACTAATCAATGATACCGGCAACAATATCGCGATGTTCAAGCAGCTTGCGAACGTTCCCCCGGCGCGGGTCAGCAATTTCCGGAACGATATGTATCTGGCGAGCGAAGCCTTTCGCATGATGAAGAAGACCGGCAAGCCGACGCTGGTCCCCGCCGATTGGGTGGTGCTGGATAACTACAAGGCGCATATCGACAAAGCCACGAAATTCATTCCGACGTGGGTGAAAGTGGCGGTTGCGCTGGCGCTGGGACTCGGCACAATGGTGGGCTGGAAGCGTATCGTGGTCACCGTCGGCGAGAAGATCGGCAAGGATCATCTGACGTACGGGCAGGGCGCGGCGGCGGAAATAACCGCGGCGTTGACCATTGGTGCCGCTGACTATATGGGTCTGCCGGTCAGCACCACCCATGTGCTGTCGTCCGGCATCGCGGGTACAATGGCCGCGAACCGGTCGGGGCTGCAGCTCGCGACCATTCGCAATATCGCGCTGGCATGGGTACTGACCTTGCCCGCGTCGATAATATTGGCCGCGTTCCTCTTTTGGGTTTTTCGCAGCTGGGCCTGAAATTCGCCAGCAGGAGATCGGATCATGGCTTTCCCTTATCGGCGGATCCTGAGCCCCGTGGCTTTCGACGACAACTCGATGCTCGCGATGGACGTCGCGGCGGAATTGGCGCGGCAGAATGACGGTGTCGTTTTCCTGCTCTACGTGGTGCCGATGAGCGATCCCCCGGTGGGCGGTCCGGCCTACGTGGAGTTGTACAAGGACCAGGCGAAAATCGAACGCAAGAGGCTTGAAGAGTTGGCGAATCGGCGCCTGCACGGCGTCAAGTACGAGGTCATGACCGACACCGGCGATCCGGCAGCCGTCATCCTGCGGACCGAGCGCGCGCTCGCCGCCGACGTGGTCGTGATGGCGACGCATGGGCGCAAGGGTTTCGCGCACGTTTTTCTGGGCAGCACAGTCGAGGCGGTCCTCAGGGCGACCACCTGCCCGGTGCTCGCCATTCGTCATAACGAACCCGACGATAACGTCGTGGGCCGCTGGATGTCAGTCAGCCCCGTAACGGCGAAGCCCGATGACAAGCTTTCGGCCGTCGCGGAACAAATGCACAGCGGGGGCTTCCGGACGATGCCCGTGATTGCGGAGGGTCGTCTCGTCGGCATGATCACGGACCGCGAACTGCACAAGTTTAAGGACGCGCTGGAGCGGACCGAAGTCAAGGATGCAATGCTTGAGGCGGTCACGGTAACACCTGCCACCAGCACGCACGAGGCCGCGCGCATCCTGCGCGAACGCATGCTGACGGCGCTTCCGGTGGTCGCGGACGGTCAATTGGCGGGGATGATATCCACCGACGATCTGCTGGGCGTTTTTACGCTCAACTGATTTGAGGACGGCCCGCCGGTCAGGCCATAGCGCCTTTCCCGCGGCGATTCTCAGCTGGCGGCGGCCGGTAGAATCACCGGCTTCACTTCCTCGAAGGTCGCCATCTTGCGCAGCGCGACGGTCGTCTGATCGAGCGTGTAGGCGCCCGAGATGATGCGATCGAAGTCGAACCGCTGGCGGCGGGTCGCGAGAAAATCGACCGCCTGCCAGAAGTGACGCGGCTCCGCCATCACGACGAAATTGATCCGCACCGCCTTCATGAAGGCTGCGGGCGGAAGGCTTAGCGGACTGCCGCCGATACCGATACTGAGCAGACGCCCGCCCGGCCGGATCATTTCGAGCCCTTCGGCCACCACGGCGGGCACCGCGCATTGAAAAACCACGTCGGCGCCGCGGCCAGCAGTATGGTCGCGCACCCACTCCGCGCGCCGGTTCGCATCCGGCGTCTCTTCGAGGTTGAGCACCGCGTCGGCGCCCCACGCGCGCGCCACCGCCAGTCGCGTTGCGGGCGCGCCGATCAGCAGGGTCTTCCGGGCGCCGCGATCGCGCGCGACCGCCAATGCATAAAGGCCGAGCGGGCCGCTCCCCAGAACCAGCACGGTCTCGTGACTCTCGACCCGGCCGAGCTGCTCGTAGGCGTTCATCACGGTGCGGAGCGCGCACGCGGCCGACGCCGCGAGTCGCGGCGGCACTTCGTCGGGCACCCGAATCAGGCATCCGCCGGGAGGAAAATAGTGATACTCGGCGCAGCCGCCCAGCAATGCGGCCGGCTTGGAGTCGCCGAAAATCGTCACGTTCCGGCAGAGCGCGACCTGACGGAGCACCGTGCAGTAATAACAGTGACCGCAGCTTGGGTACGACGAGAGTATGCGATCGCCCGGCTTGAGC
>Ga0074045_10001905_pt1 | contig 19797 bp, 23 predicted proteins | sample BogForMeECP23OM2_FD_94442 | JGI IMG/M metagenome (GOLD analysis project Ga0074045, IMG submission 94442) | Bog forest soil microbial communities from Calvert Island, British Columbia, Canada - Bog Forest MetaG ECP23OM2 | ecosystem: Environmental > Terrestrial > Soil > Wetlands ...
CTATGCGTGGACGAAGGCCCTGGAGCTTGCTGAGAGCCTCGGCGATCTGGAGTACCAGAAGCGCTCCCTCTGGGGCCTGTGGTCCTTTCATGTCAACGGCGTCGATTATCGCACCGCTTTGTCCCTAGCGCACCGGTTCGCTTCCTTGGTGGCGACGACCCTCGACCGCAACGATCGATTTGTTGGCGAGCGGATGATCGGCATTTCGCACCACAACCTCGGCGATCAACAGAGCGCGCGACGCCATATCGAACGCGCGCTCGCAGACTCCGCTGCTCCCGGCCTCGAACGGCAATTCGTTCGCCTGCAGCTCGACCCACGAGTTACGGCCCGCGTCCATCTTGCGCGAATTTTTTGGCTGCAGGGCTTTCCGGATCGCGCGATGCGCGAAGCCACACACAGCGTCGATGATGCGCGGGCGACAGAGCACGCGATCTCGTTCAGTTATGCTCTGCACCGCGCAGCGTGTCCGGTCGCGCTGTGGAACGGAGATGTGGCAGCGGCAGGCCACTATGCGGACATGCTGCTCGATCACGCGAAGCGGCACGCTCTGGTGCATTGGAAGCTGTACGGCTGGGGCTATCAGGGAGCAGTCGCTATCAGACGCGGCGACATCGCCACCGGCTTGCGCCTGTTGCGATCGTGTTTTGAGGAGCTTGGCGAAACTGGGATCACGGCTCCGCGGTTCATGCGGTTTGCCGCGGTCGATATGGCCGAGGGTTTGGCAAAAGCCGGGCAGATCGCTGACGCATTTGACGCCATTGACGACGCAATCGCGCGCGCCGAGCGTACCGAAGAACTCTGGCAATTTCCCGAGTTGCTCCGCGTCAAAGGCGAGCTGGTCCTTTTACAGGGTGCGGCACCACAGGCTGCCGCTGCCGAAGATTATTTCGAGCAAGCGCTCGACTGGGCGCGCCGGCAGGGCGCCCAGTCATGGGAACTGCGCGCCGCGGCGAGTCTCGCTCGGCTGCTATGCGATCAGGGCCGTTCCGCCGACGCCGTGGCGCTTCTCCAACCGGTCTACGACCGGTTCACCGAAGGGTTCGAGACGGCCGATCTGAAAGCCGCGAAGGCCCTTCTCAACGCCCTGCAAGAGCTCGGGGTCGGTGTGGCAAGAGCGGCGCCATGCGCCGACCGAGCCTGAAAATTCTGAAATTCCCGAACGAGGCCACCTCAAGCGCCCGAGGCGGCGCCTCGCGTGAGGCGATCGTCGAAGCGGCCGAGCGCCTGTTCCTGGAACGCGGCTTCGGTGCTGTCAGCATGGATGCTCGTCAACGTGTCGGATCAGCTCGAGAATGCGTTGCCGCCAGGCATCGAGACCCAAGGCGACGCGAGGACGTAGTCCGTCTGATCGCGCGGGCGATTTTAGACCTTCACGGGCGCCCAAGGTACCTCGGGTTCCTTCGGATGGTGGCGGCCGACTCGCGCCGGTTCCCGTGGATCGGCGAGGCGTTCGCGGCCATCCCAGTCGGGCATCGCCGTAGGGGGTCGCCGCTCGCTGGGTTCACGCTGGCCGGCCATCAGTCCCTCGGCTGGTCGCTTCCCTCGGAGCGCTGGGACGCTGCGCATCGGTGATCGGCTCCGCGTCTTGCGCCTGCTCGCGGCAGGGTTCGTCGTCGCACCCGTGCTGGGCATCCTATGGGCGCCAAATGCGCGGTCCGGAATAACGGCTTTGGGTCAGTAGCGGCGCTGCCACCCTCGGCTGCGCACAGCGGGTTTTCCTTCAATTACGGAAAAACCTGTTCTGCCGAGGCCACCGCGAGGTGAAAATTCGAGCCTTCAACCAGTTGCGCGGACGAGCGATGCCTGCCTCCGCCTCCGTGGCGGCCCCAATGCGCTCGATCGTCAGATCTGAACGGTGTCGCCCACGCAGGCGACGGATGGTGTCGCTGCGACGCTCAGCTATGTCAGCAAGGATGGCGATCAGAACTTCCCCGGCACATTGACGACTTACGTGATCGAGGTACAGATTACAAATATGGCGGCCCTCCGGGTAGGCGGGCACATCGAACACAATCGCGCCGTCGCGCTCAAAGCAGTTGATCTGATGGATGCCCAAAAACGGCTCGCCTTGGGCGCGTGCGACGACCGTCCCGTCCGCCTTTTGATACCACAGTGAAGATCGTGCCACGATCGGGGAGCCATTCGTAGTTCTCGATGAAGGGCCGTTTCCTCGCCGCGATTGCCTGCACGTTGGCAACCAGCGGATATTCCGCGAGCACGACGTAATGCTCGCTCATCCCGAAGCTGTGCATGTAAGCGGGGCGCTCGACAGGTACGACAGCAAAACGCCTTCGCTTGGAATCGCGCGGTCCGCGGTGAATCTCGTAGCGGCACTCACGCGCGAATATCTCGACATTATTGATGAGATCGCCGGTGGCGCGATCGAAGTGGGGGTGGGGGGTCGTGTGCTGGGGCCGCGGGTTGCCATCGGCGCCGAGCAGTATGTCGTCGCGCCAAGGCCACTCGCCGCGGGTCTCCAGCGTCCGCGGGTCGATGGCGATCGGGAGCGGAGCCTCGCCCATTGCCATGAGCATGTCACCGGCGGTGACGACGTTCACGTTCGCGTTGCCCGTCGCGTGGTAGTGGACGAAACCCTTCCGGAATAGCTCCTGGCACGGGTCGGTCGCGAAAGTCTGGGCAGTAATGCGACCAGCGCGCTCGTTTTCGAAAAGGCGGTGCCGCGCACATAACGGTTCGCATAACCGACTTTGCCCGCCGCGAAGGAGAACTTGTGGATCATGCCGGAGCCGTCGAACCAGTGGCGGTAGCGGTCAGGTCCCCACTCGAACCGGGCCGGCCCCATGCGCAGCAGAGTGCCGGTTAGCCAGTCTGGAATGCGGCCTTCAACGTTAAGCGCCGCGACTGACGTCTCCTTCTCCAACGTTTGGAAACCGCGCTGGTAGGCCGGAACGGAAATATCACTCGCTTCGCCGTAAGAGCTGAGATTCGTCATCACGATCTCCTTTACGCGACGTCAGGGTGGCGCGACTGCTCGGGTTGACCACGCAATAGCTGCGAGTCCGCCTTGGGTATCCAAGGCGCGCTAGCGGCGTCCGGCCGCACCGGCTCGCGCCAGGTCGAAGACGCCAACGTGTCGTTCGTCGGCGCCCGGTCGCGGCCGGCACGACGTTTATTTTCGTGGGCGAGCCGTACTGGGGCTCGCGAGTCGGGCCCCTTTCATGTTAGCGGGCCGGATAGCAGTAGCCGTTATAATAGGTAAATCCAGGGCCGCAGACCGTTGGGCCCGATAACGCATTGGCGGTGCCGGTAAGCGCGCCGGTAGCGGTGCCGATTGCCCCGCCGACGACCGCAGCGACAGGACCGCCTGTGGCATAGCCGCTGGCGGCCCCGGACGCCTCGCCGGACACCGCGCCCGACACCGGGTTCGAATACCCCAGCGGCCGCACCGGCTGGCAGACGCCGCCGTATAGCGCGTACCCCGGCGCACAGGGGTATTCCGCCATCGCCGCGCTCGACGAGCCCGCCGCCAGAGCGGCAACGATCGCAAAAACCTTGAACCTCGTCGGCATCATTATCTCCTTTAAGCATGCAAAAGAGCGGCAGAGCGCTCTTTCCCAGGTGAACGCTGCATAACGCAATCGCGTTCCGCGCGTCGCGGAGCCTCATATGCGTGAATACGATGTTGATCTCTTCCCAAAGGGCAAGGCGGACGACGATCTTCCGCTTCGGGGCGGATGCGTCCGTGCCGCCACGGCCGCACTGAGGATTCTAGCCTCGGGCCGCGATCAGGCGTCCTTGCGCTCCAGCCGCTCCAACGTCACCGCCATGATCTTGTCGAAACTCTTGCGCTTTTGTTTTGCGCTGAGTCCGGGGTCGAGAGAGAGCAGCGCATCAAACATTTCGATCAGCGGAATAGGCGTCTGGTTGCGACGCTTCAATTCGTGGAGCTCTTTTGCCAACTCGTCATCTGTCATCGGGGTTGCCTCCGATAAGCCCGACGTTCCGAGTTAGCGCAATGGCTTCGCCGATCATGTTTCCTCCCCGCTTGTCTTTTTTGCGGCCATCTCGGACAGGATTTGGTGTCGTAGCCGCTCTATCAATTGTTCCACAACTTCCTCGTCCGCCTCGGTAAAGCGGCGGGGTTCGGGCGCCGGCGCGGCGCCGCCGGCCTTCTGCTCGGCGTCCTTCATCATGTCGAACAGCATCTTGGTCGCGCGCAAATCAGCTGATGTGGATTTGTTGACCAGCTGATGGACGACCGCCTCGCGCTTGGTGATCCGGCGGCGTTCGCCGTCGATCGTGACAAAGACCCGCTCGTTCAGCGCATCGGCCAGCAATGCCGGCAGGTTCTTTTTGCTGCGGCCGCCGGGGTTGCCGGACTGCCCTTTGCGGAAACGGGTATGCAAAGGCGGCCTGCCAGGGCCCACCTTGTAATCGTTCTCGCCGTCCGCCATATGCCTTTCCTCGCGGTGGTTATTTCGATTATCGCAACCCATCGGCGCCATCGGAATCGGCCAATTATCGGCTTTAAGTAACTATTATCAATATGGCAAAATGTCACAACGAGACACCTAACGATGCGATACTGGAAAGACAGCGGTGGGTTATGCTCAGCCGCTCTCTCCCTGTTCCCTCCCTCAGAGGCCGACCGGCCTCCCTCAGAACATTCCCTGACGGCGCCGAGCGTCGGCTTACTAAACGGTTGATTTGGCAGGTGTTATTGGGGATCAGACGGGCGATTTGCGGCGCCCAATCGATTTTTCTCCCTGCTCTCAGGGAGGGAAGGTCAGGGTCGGAGCCGCTTGCGCAGCAGGATCTTCTGCTCGCCGGTCAGGACAAGCTCGCCCCGCTGGTTGTGCACGGTGGCCGCGAGCGTCACGACCCCGGTCGAGCGCTGGGGTGTCAACGCCGATATTTCCAGCATCGGGTAGAGCGTGTCTCCGGCATGGACCGGCATCAGAAATTTCGACGATTGCTCGACAAAGGCGATCAGCGCGTCCCCGATTTCATGGGCAAAGGTGCTGGCACCCGCCGCGGTGAAAGAGAGGATCTGGAAGCCGTGGGCGAGGGGACCTTGGTGGCCGCGCTCACGGCTATACTCGAGGTCGTAGTGGATCGGGTGATTGTCGGCGGAAATCGTTTGGAAGGCGGCGAAATGGGCTTCGGTCATCGTGCGGCTCGGGATATAAAACCGCTCTCCGATGGCCAGATCCTCGAAATAACGGGTCTCTCCAGAGCGATGCCTGCTGCGGTCGAAGCTCTCGGTCATAGCGCCTCCAAATGAAACATGCAACGGCAGGCGCCCTCGAGGCACTCGGTGACTTGCTGGCGAACCTCAGGGCGCGAACCGGTCTCGTCGAGAAGCGGCCGGGGATATTCTATGTCAAGGGCCGGGCGTTTCTGCACTTTCATGAGGACGGCGCCGGTCTCTTTGCCGATTTGCGGCAAGGCGGCGATTGGCAGCGATTTCCGGTCAACAGCTCTGACGAACGCGCCGAGCTGCTCGAGATTATCGACCGGAGCGCCCGAGCCAGAGAGTGATGCACTGCCCGACGGCTTGCTCGGCGCGCGCCTCGATTTCCGCCTCGGTCAAGGTGCTGAGCGGATGATCGATGACCGCGGGAACGAGGTCGCGCATCCCCAGCGCGTCGCGTTGCACCTCTGCCTCGTGCAGGAACTCGGTGGTGACGACGACCGCTGTCGGGCGGCCCAATCTCTCGAGTCTGATGCCGTCATGCGTACAGCACGAAGTGCACGACCCTCAGTCGCCGATCGCCGTCAGTACGATGTCGTTATCGGCCGCGATGGTCTCGATCAGCGCCGGGTCCGCTTCCTTGGAAAAGCTCTCCTTGCGGTAATAGCTGACCGAGGCGAAGGAGAACTCCTGCTGGAGCTTGGCAACCGTCTTGCGCAGCAGCCGATTGGCATTCCATTTGGTGTTGTCGAGGACACCCAGACGCAGCCCGTCGAGGCTACGCGCCCGCGCGGCGAGCGCCAGCGGCTCGGTCTCGACCACGCCGCGCGGATCGAAGGCGCTCAGGTCATTCTGTCCCGTCATCCGATATCGGCCTCCTTGGCTCAGAGTTAGAGGTAACAAGTGCCGTCGACGCAGATCGGCGCCCGGCGAGCGCCGCTCTCGTCGACGGTGTCGATGCTGCGCAGCACCGGCGACGACATGTGGCCCCAGCCGGGGATGAAGGCGGAAAACCGGCCGGCCACGCCCCCAATGACGAAGAGGTGGATGTGGTCGGGACTCGGCACGATCGGTATGCGCGCCTCCGGCTCGCGCTTGTACCATTTCGGCAGGTTGCGATTGTAGATCTTGCCGTAGCGCTCGTTGAACGTAATTTCCGAAAAGAGATTGTAGGCGTGCATCGCCAGATAGCTGCGCACATCGTGCCGGGTCCAGCCCTTGCCGGCTATCGTGCCGGCGTGCTCCGGGCCGATGATCACCGCGCAGTGGCCGCTCGAAACCGCATTGTTGTTGGCGATCGTGCTCATCGCCGAAGCAATGCTGTCGAGAATGCCTTCGGGGTCGTTCGCGACATGGTTGGTGACGCTGTGCGGCGGTTCGGCGGCCAGCACGAAGACAGTGGAATCTTCGGCGCCAAAGCCCTTTTCGACGTGATAAGGCGCCCACGGGCTCGCCGCTTCGTTCTCGGCGACGCAATAGGTGTATTTGCCGGGATGACCGAGCGTGCTCTTGTCGAGCTCTCCCGGCCAGCCGCCGCCGACATTGAGCAGAACCAGGCGCAGCGCGCGCCCGATCGTGGCGTTGGCGCGATTGCCCGAGCCGAACGCATTGCAGTCGCCGTTCATCCCGATCTCGCGCGCGATTGGCCCGTTGACAATCAACAGCGGTGCGGCCATGTGCGTCGTCACCTGGACCCCGTTCAGGTTGAATGCGTCGGTCGTCAGCGCCAGCATCGCGGCGCGCACGACGGGAGCATATTCGGGCTTGCAGCCGGCCATCACCATGTTGATCGCCAGCACCTCGCGCGAGAGGCTGCCGTGGCGCGGCGGTACCTTGCACTCGACGAAATGGGGCTCACCGCCCAGCGCCTCGACCACGGCGTCGACCCGCGCTCGGGTCGGCGGCACCACCGGAAGCCCGTCGGTCCACCCCTGCTCGAAATACCATTCGACGAGGTCCGTCTCGGGCGGCACCAGGACAACATTTGCTTCCGCCTCGGCCGACATCGCCACCCGCGCTTGCTGCGCCATGCTCTTCTCCCGTCACTCGGTCATCGACTTCTGCCCGATCCAAAAGCGGTTCAGCAGCTGCGTCGTTGGTCCCGGCCGCTGTCGTCCGGCGAGCCGCGCATGCGCTTCCTGATACGGCCCGACATGGCGCAGGCGGCCCGGCACCCACCGGTACAATCGCCGCAACACAGCCAGCGCCCGCTCGGCTTTGCGGCGCTCCGATGCGCCGTAGGGCAGTCCGAAGTCCTCGCGCAGCCGAGCCGGCAGCAGCCGTGCGGTCAAGGCCCGATACCATGACGGTATGGGCAGCCAGCTCCCCGCCCCGCGAAGGACGGCTCGGGCGATGCTGCGCGCCTCGTCGCAAACGGTCAGAACATCCGATCGCCACATCGCCTCGTTGTTCGCAGCGAAGTCCGCCCAGCTCTGCGGCAGGGCGTCTTGCGGAATACCGAAGAACGCGGCGAACAGCCGGGCTTCGGTCCAATAACGCTCGCGATCGGCGGTGGAAGGCGGCGAGCGCACGAGGTCGTGCGCGACCAGCGCGGTGTCGATCAGCGTGGCGTGAACCCAGCGGAGTGCCGCAACCTCGTTGGCCTCGTAGCGGGAGCCGGCGGGAAAAGGTCCGGCGCTCTTGACCAACGTCCCGCTGATGCGGGCGTGGCGACGGTGCAGGCGCCGGGCAGCCGCCAACCCTTGCTCTGTCGTGCCGAACACGATCGTGAACATGACCTTGAAGGTGCGGTGAAAACGGCCGATCGGGTCGGTAAGGACCGGCGAGTGTTGCGCGATTGCGGCGGCGATCCAGGGATGGGCGAGCTGCAGCAGCAGGGCGCGACCCGCGCCGAGAAAGATCGCCGCCTCCTTGTCGATACGCCACATCATCGAGCTCGGGCCGAACACGCCGGCGCAGCTCTCTGCTGCGAGGTCGCGGACGATCACGAGCTCGCGCTCCAGATCGGCTTCGCTGACGAACCGAGGCGGGCGGAGGGAGGTGCGGATCGCCTCAACAGCCATTCGCAACCCAAACGCCGCTCAATGCGCCATCAGAACCGGCATCTCGGCACCGCGGAGGACTTGCAGAGTAAAGCCTCCGAAGATCCATTCGCGCAAGCGGCTATGGCCGTAGCCGCCCATCACGAGCAACGCGGCGTGATCGCGCGCGGCGGACAGCAAGGTGTCCGCAGCGCTGTGCCCATCCGGCTTTAGGTGACGAACCGAGACCGGAACGCCGTGCCAGCGCAAACCGCCCATCAGGCGATCGGCCTCGTCTTCGGATGCGCCTCGATCCTCGGCGACGGTCAGGATAACGATCTCTTTGGCGAACTGGAGGAACGGCAATGCCGCGGTTACCGCGCGGGCGGCTTCCCGGGTCGCCTTCCAGGCGATGACGACAGTTTCGGGAAGAGTGCCCAAGGGCGTAGCGGTTGGTATCAGGAGCGGGCGGCCGCTGTCGACCAGAGCCCCCTCGATAGTTTCTAATGAAACACCCGCGTCCTCACCCGGCCGCCCGATGACCAAGAGGTCGGCACAGCGTCCATATTCGGCGACCCAGTAGGGCTCGGCGCCGATTTGCCGGAGCCACTGCGCCGTCGGACCCGACGGACCCGGCGGAGCATCGCGGAGTACCAACCCCTCGCGCTCGCAAAAGCCTTGGAACAGCTGGTTGGCCTTTTTCTCGCGCTCGTCGGCTTCCTGTTCCAGCCGATTGATCAGACTGCCGACCATCGTGGCGCCGCCTCCGTCCGAGGCCATGGCGACCGCCGTCGCCGCTGCGTCGGGGCGCACATGCAGGAACTCGAGATGCGCGCCGAACCGACGTGCGACGGCCAGCGCCGACGCGAATACCGCGCTGTCGCTGTCGCTGCCGGTCGCGGGAACGAGAATGGTCTTTATCATCGGGTCTCCCCGGGTTGGTCGGAAGCGGGTGTTGCGGACATGCCCGACGAAACTTCGAGCACAGGTGATCGGCATTGATCAATATCAAGGAAGCGCCCCGCACAGAGATAATATCCTTCGCGCGTCTCCGCGGGGAGAGGCCCGCAGGGTAAGGGCGAAAATAGGAGCCGACCCCATGGCGAGATTTCGAACCCTCGACGACCTCGATGTGCGTGACAAGCGAGTGCTGCTGCGTGCCGACCTGAACGTCCCGGTCAGGGACGGCGTCGTCACTGATGCCACCCGGATCGAGCGAGTCGCCCCGACAATCGAGGCGCTGATCGAAAAAGGCGCCAAGGTGATCGTGATGTCGCATTTTGGCCGTCCGAACGGCCGTCCGGATCTGGCCTTCTCCCTGCGGCCGCTGATTGCGCCGTTGAAGGACGCAATCGGCGGCCGTGAGGTCGCCTTCGCGGCGGATTGTGTCGGCGAAGAGGCCAAGAGGGTCGTCGCCGCCCTTCGACCCGGGCAGGTGGCACTTCTTGAGAATCTGCGCTTCCACCAGGGCGAGGAGGAGAACTCGCCCGATTTTGCGCAGGCCCTCGCCGAACTCGGCGACGTCTATGTCGACGATGCCTTCTCGGCCGCACATCGCGCGCATGCCTCGATCGCGGCGCTGGCGCATTTGCTGCCGGCCGCGGCCGGCAAACTGATGGAGGCAGAGCTCAGCGCGCTGACGGCCGCTCTCGAAACCCCGGCGCGGCCGGTTCTGGCTCTCGTCGGCGGGGCCAAGGTGTCGACCAAGCTCGACCTGCTGCGCTTTGTCATCGGCAAGGTGGATCTCTTGGCGATCGGCGGGGCGATGGCCAACACCTTACTGTTCGCCGAGGGAACCGAGGTCGGCCGCTCGCTCTGCGAGCGCGACATGGCGGATAACGCGCGCCGACTGCTGGCCCTCGCGCGCGAATGCCAATGCTGCGTGATCCTTCCCGAAGACGCTGTCATCGCCGCCGAGCTGGCACCGGGGACAGCGACCCGAACTGTCCCGATCGATGCGGTGCCGGGCGATATGATGATCCTCGACATCGGCCCGAAGACCGTCGACCGGATCGCCGCAGCACTCGAAGAGGCGCGCACGCTTGTCTGGAACGGGCCGCTCGGCGCCTTCGAGACACAGCCCTTCGACCAGGCGACCATCGCGGTGGCGAAAAAGGTCGCGGCCCTCACCCGGGCGGGAAAGCTGCTCAGCGTCGCCGGCGGCGGCGACACGGTGGCGGCACTCGCCGCAGCGGGGGTGACCAACGAACTCTCCTACGTCTCGACCGCGGGCGGCGCTTTCCTCGAATGGCTGGAAGGCCGCGAATTGCCCGGTGTTGCAGCACTCGACACCACCGCTAAAACCGCCCCGACCGGAGATGTCGCATGAAGGCTTCGGATGTCATGACCCGCAATATCTTCTCGGTCAGGCCGGACGCGACGGTTGCCGAGGCCATTCGGACGATGCTCGACAAGCAGATCAGTGGTCTACCGGTGATCGACGAGGCGGGCCGGCTGGTCGGCATCTTGACCGAAGGTGATCTATTGCGCCGCGGCGAGACGGGAACCGAGCGGCAGCGCCCGCGCTGGCTCGAGATCCTGATGGGCCCTGGCCGGCTCGCGGGGGAATACGTTCGAACCCATGGGCGCAAGGTCGACGGCATCATGACGCGCGACCTCGTCAGCGTAGCCCCGGACACGCCGCTCAAGGAAGTCGTGGAGCTGATGGAACGCCATCGCATCAAGCGGGTGCCGGTGCTCGACGGCGATGTGCCGGTCGGCATCCTCAGCCGCGCCGACTTGCTGCGCGCGCTCCTCGGGGCGCTCGAAGAACAACCCGCTTCGACGGCCAGCGACGGGGAGATCCGCGAGCGCATTCTCGCCGAATTAGCGAGATCCGCTTGGGTGCCGCGCGATGGAATCGCGATCACCGTCGCGAACGGGGTCGTCGATCTCAACGGCGTCATCCTCGACGAGAAGGAACGCGACGCGTTGCGCGTCGCCGCCGAGAACGTTCCGGGGGTCAAAGCCGTCGAGGATCACCTCGTCTGGGTCGAACCAGTCTCCGGCACCGTCATCGAGGCGCCGCAACAGGGGCCCCCGGCAACCAAACCTTCGTAAGCCTCGTTTTTCGGCTCGCTAAGCACCAAGGCGCGCTGCCAGCACCGCCTGAGGCCGTTGACCCGCGGCATACGTCGCCAAGGGTGTCAGCGCACCCGTCTCGCCGTTGATGCGGTAGGACGCCAGACGGCCCGACGCCGAGCCGGCGGCGAAGACGAAACGGCCCTCAGGGTCCGGACTGAAGGCGCTGGGGACGGCCTCGGTCGACACCTGACCGATAGCCGTCAACCGCCCGCTGGCAGCGTCGACGGCAAATCCCGCGATGCTGTTGTGGCCTCGGTTGGCCACATAGAGGAAGCGCCCTGAGGACGCGAGGTGAATCTGGGAGCAGGTGTTCCGTGCGGTGTAGCCGTCGGGCAGGGTCGTGATCGTCTGCATCGCGGCGAGGGTGCCCGTCGCAGGGTCGAGACGATAGCCGGTGACGCTGCAACCCTGCTCGTTGGAGAAATAAACGAGATCCTGGGTCGGATGAAAGCAGAAGTGGCGCGGGCCAAGGCGTTCCACCGGCTCGACTCGGAGCGGCGAATTCGGGGTCAGACGGCCGCTATGCGCGTCGAACCTGAATTGAAAGATCACATTGGGGCCAGGGTTATCCTTCGGCGGTTCCAAGACGTTGTCGTTCAAGCGGGCGATGTGCGGCACGAAGGCAAAGCGGTTCGAGGGGTCGGTCTGGATGGCGTGGGCGCCCGTGGCCGTGGCCACCCTGTCGAGGGCTGGGGCGCCGACCGCGCCGTCCCCTCCCAGGGGGTGGACCGCGGCGTAGCCGCCTTGATAATAGGCAGACAGCAAATATCTGCCCGTGCGGTCGGTGGCGAGAAAGGTCGGTGCGTGTTCGGGTGAGACGGTCCCCTGTGGCGTGATCGCACCGGTCGCCTGGTCGATCCGAAAGCTCGAGATCGCCGGCCGGGTGCGATGCCCGACGTACAGCACCTGCCGGTCCGGGCTGATCGCCAGCACGGACGGCCCGCCAGAGGCCGGCACCTCGGCGTGCCGCGTGAGCCGGCCGGTGTCGGCGTCCATCGCGAAGGCCGCGATCTTGTCCTCGTCTTGCAGGCAGACGTAGAGAGCGTATGGCATCCTTCCTCCTCCTTGGGCTTTCCGTCGCGGGCGACATTGTTGCCGCATCTTACGACAATGCGTTCAGAACGAAAGCGGTCGCCCCCGGCGGGCCGGATCCGCTGACTTGATCCGCCTGGCCCCGACGATGGCGAACTCGTCGTAATTCCCCTGTCGGCAGCGGAAAAATGCGTTTCTGCCCACAGAAATTGCCCCGTGAGTATCAAAAACATAGTTTAAAACAGTTACTTGAACCCGATTTGGCCGAGCCGGCCGACAGCGGAAATCGGCTGCGTTTGGGGTGCAGGAACGAGGTTGGCAGCGGATCGGCAGCGGAACTCAGCCACTGCTCAAGCGTTGCTATAATCGGCATGAAGGGCGCTCTCTTTATATTAACAAATTAGTATTTTTTGAAATAGGAGCCACGCTCGGCCTCCGCAACCGGTCGGCCGCAAGCATTCCACGAAATGTGAGAGGCAACATGTCCGAGACCAGGCGAGATTACGAGATCGGCTATGGCAAGCCACCACGAGCCAGCCGACGACCGGGCGGCCGCCGCTCGTCCAACAACGTGTCGTCCTTGTCGAAGCCGAACTTCAGGTGGTGCGTGTCGAAGCAGGCATCGGCGAAACATGTTACAACCCGAGCTCCGAGCGGCGGCCCTCCCCCTTGATAGGCCCTTGATGGCGGAAAGTTTGGGTGGGAGCTCCCGAATGAACCGGATCTGCGCGACAGGCGTGTCGCGAGCCGCGATCCGGCGGGCATCACCCCCACCCCAACCCTCCCCCATCAAGGGGGGAGGTTTTAGTCACTTACGAACTGACTCTTGACAACTCGTGCGAAGAATCTGGTGACAATCGGGGACCGATGATGCGATGATCGATGAGCTGAAAAGCATTGAACCCATTGGGTTCTTATCCTTCGCACCCGCATCTGCGGGAACAAACCGGGCGGATGTGTATCGGCGGATTATCCAAAATTGCCCGTACGGCCGAGGCGTTTCTGCGTCCGCTGCCTATGCCGGCCTGTTTGGTTCCGGCTCTGCCGGCTTAGGAAGTTTTTGTCGCCCTGCTCACAAGGGGCGAGGTTCGGCCGCTCCAGCACACGGCGAATGCTGCGCGGCAGGACACAAGCCTTCGGCTCGGCAAGGGCCGGCCGACGGGAGGGCAATCCGACGTTGACTTCCGAGTTGAAACAGCGTCTCGCCGCGGGCATTACCGCCGAAACGGCCGGGCGCGGCGTCGCTGAATTGTCAGCCTGGCGCGACCGCTTCCTCGTCGATCTGCTGGCGCTGAGGGCAGGACAGAAATAGCCAACTGCAGCCGAGTTGTAGGTTAGATGGCGGCCTTGCGCCGAAACTGGTCGTTCTCGCCACGCCGAACGGAGGCCCAGGTTCGACCCGAACCCCAATCGTGATGTAAATTCGTTTGACAGGCCGGGGTCTTGCCGAACAATGCGGCTGTCAGAACCATGGCCCCAAGCGGCCGCTCCCGGGAGCTGTAGATGACCCGTTACAGAGAGATCAGCCCAGTCGAGATGACCCCGGCGCAGAAGGAAGTGCATGACGAGATCGTCGCGGGCAGGCGCGGCCGCTTTGGCGGTCCGTTCCAGATCCTGATCCGTGCGCCGGAGGTATGCCGCCATCTGCAGCGGCTCGGCGAATATCTGCGGTGGGGCAGTTCGCTACCGCCGGCCTTGTCAGAGCTCGCGATCTGCCTGACCGCGCGTCACCTGCGTGTGAGTCTCGAATGGCACGCGCATGCGCCGCTCGCGGTCGAGGCCGGAGTCCCAGCAGCGGCGGTCGAGGCCATCCGCACCGGCGCCACGCCCAGCTTCACGGCTAACGACCAGGTCCTCGTCCATCGCGTCGTTACTGAGCTTATCGATACCAAGCGGCTCTCCGACACGACATTTGCCGATGCCATCTCCCGGTTTGGCGAGCAAGGGGTCGTCGAACTTGGCACGATCGTCGGCTACTACACGGCGATCGGAAACGCGCTGAACGCGTTTCAGGTGCCGCTGCCGCCGGGCGCGCCGCAACCCTTCCCGGAATAGGAATGGGCCGCACCGCGCGGGTGCCACGGAAGGCCCGTCAGCTGGGCGAGGCGCCAGGCTGAAACCCCGCATGGCAAGGTGCTTAAGGCGGCCACTATCAGCCGAAAAAGGTGGCGCTATAGGCATCAGCACGCGCGGGGTGGCTGCGGCCAATGGCTCAATCGCGCCGAAATGGGCATAGGAGGAGCTTGCCCACTCGGACAGAAATGCCCATGCCGATCACCGGCAATGGATCGCCAAGATAGACCCCTATTGGGTATGCGACTGCTCAAAAAAAGGGGTTCTGATGGACATCCGGACAGCGGCCCGGCGCGATGACGGTCGCCGATCTGGCTGCGGCGGGGCGCAACCAGGTCCCGCTCGGGATCGCCTACATGGTCGGCTCGACCGCGATGTTCGCCGGCGGCAATGCGGTCGGGCGACGAGGGAGTTAGATTTTCAACAAAGCCTTGGAGTGCTCGATATGTTCGCGGACCGATACGACCTCGCTCTAAGCACTGCCTCCGCCGCGGCGCGCGACGCCTACGTTCGGGGCTGCGATCTGGCGTTGACCTTTTATCCGGGCGCAATCGAGGCCTTTGAGCGCGCCATCGTAGTCGACCCCAGTTTCTCCCTGGCCCACGCCGCAAAGGCCCAGGTACTGATGCGGGAAGGTAATGTGGTAGGGGCACGAGCAGCCTTGGCCGCGGCCAAGGATCTGGCCACCGGTCTGTCGGCACGCGAGATCAGTCACATCAACTATTTCGACCTCGCGTTCGCGGGCCAGACCGACGCGGCGATCGACGCCTTGTACGCCCATCTCGGGGCATGGCCGCGCGACGCCCTGGTCCTCGCCACTGCCGCGAACCCGAATGGCTTGATCGGCGCTTCCGGCCGGATCGGGCAGAAGCACCAGATCGCCGCACTGATGGACAGCCTCGCCCCGCATTACGGCGACGATTTCTGGTTCCTTGCGCATCATGCCATGGCGTTGTCTGAGGATGGGCGACTCGCGGCGGCGCGGGCGAAGATCGAGCGCTCCGTGGCCGCAAACCCGAACAACGCGCATGGTGCGCACGGGTTCGCGCATGTTTGTTACGAGAGCGGCGAGGCAGACACGGCCCGCGCCTATCTATCCTCCTGGCTCGCCACCTATCCGCGCGACGGGTTTTTCCATGGGCATCTGAACTGGCATCTGTCGCTCTGCGAAATCCAGGCAGGCAATTGGATCGAAGCTTTGTCGGCTTATCAGGACGCCATCGCGCTCGAGCGGCACAGCGGCGGGCCGCAACAGAGAATCTCGGATGGCGCGGCGTTTTTGTGGCGTTCTGAACTCGCCGGCCATCCGCGCGACGCTGCCGCTTGGCGTGCAATCTACGACTATGCGACCAGCACATTGCCGTCCCCTGGTAGCGGGCTCGCCGACCTGCACGTCATTCTGGCACACGCCGTCATCGGCGATGATGCCGGGCTCCATGCTCTCAGCCGCCGAATGGAAGATATGGCGCGCCAGGGGCGCTACCCGTCAGGCTCTTACCTGCCGACGCTTTCACGTGGCTTCGCGGCGTTCGAGCGCGGGGATTTTTTCTCGGCGATAGAAGTGCTTGCCCCGCTCGCCGCCGAAAACGAGCGCATTGGCGGCAGCCGCGCGCAGCACGACCTTATCGAATTCACACTGTTGAAAGCCTTCCTTGAGGCCGACCGGGCCGAAGAGGCGCGGCGCCTGCTCAGTGCGCGGCGGCCGGGTGCTTCCGGCGTTCCTGTCGCGGGGCCTGCGTCGGCGCATTGAGCGAGCACGCTCACTCCGCCATTGCCGGTCAAGCGACAAAGGAGATGCCGAAACTGCCCCTGATTCTCTCGTCTGACTCACACGTGTTCGAACCGCCCGATCTGTGGCAGACCCGCATCGATGCGGCGTTCCGGGATCAGCCTCATCTCGAACGCTGGCGCGCGGTTCGAGGCCCCCGAGACCATCTCCGCCCAGGGGCGCTTCGAAGACGTGCACCGCGGGGGGTACAACCTCGAGCAACACCTCGAGGACATGGCGCTCGATGGGGTGGCGGGTGAAGTCATCTATCCCTCGCAAGGGCTGTTCTACTTCAAGGTGGCGCAAACGCCGCTGATGTCCGCCACCTTTCGCGCGTACAACGACTGGCTCACCGAGTTCTGCCGCACCGATCCCGCGCGGCTCAAGGGCATCGCGATGATCAACCTGGACGACGTCCCGGACGGGATCAAGGAGCTGGAGCGCGCCGCCCGCCTGGGCCTGGCAGGTGCCATGATCACCGAGTATCCCCTCGAGCACCGGCGCTACGACCAATCCGAGTACGAGCCATTCTGGGTCGCCGCCGCACTCGACCTGCCGCTGAGCTCGCACACCGCGACGCGACGGCAGGGCAGGATCCGCGGGGCCGGCGACAAGACACTGCGCGACGCCAGCAGCCGCGCGACGAAGGCGGTCTATCCGGCGCTGTCGATGTGCGACATGATCTTCTCCGGCATCTTCGAGCGTCATCCCCGCCTCACACTGGCGATCGTGGAGTTCGAGCTGGCGTGGGCGCCCAACGTGGTCTCTTCCATGGACTACGCCTACCGCGAGCGCCAAGGCGAGGCTCTCTACCGGTTCAGGGACGGCATGCTGCCGAACGACTTCTTTCGCCGCAACGTCGTCTTAAGCTTCCAGGAGGACGCCATCGGCATTCGCCTGCGAGACGCAATCGGCGTCGACAACACGATGTGGGGCTCGGACTATCCACACAGCGAGTCGACGTTTCCGCAATCGCGCAAGATCCTGACGGAGATCCTGGCCGGGGTGTCGGACGACGAACAGGCCAAGCCTGCCCCGGACCGCGATCCGGGGATCGCCGGCGGCAACACCGCCCGCGTGTACAATTTTGACGTGGCGAGGCTGACCGTCCCTGCTTGGAGAGCCAACCTCTCTGCGATCGACGAGCTCGGCCTGCGCGCGCTGTTCACAGAAACCGCGCGCTTCCGGTCCTGGCTGATGTGTTAGCTTTCATCGGTCACCCCACGAGAAAGGGTCACACCGTCGCTTCACTCCGCGTGAATTCAGCGGCGTGCAATTTCACGAAGTCGGCCATGCTCGTCGGCGTCTCGCCGGTGAGCTTGAGGTAGTCCTCGCTCATCCGGTCATAGCGCCCCTGCTTGTGGAGTTCGGTCATCACCGTGAGGTGGTGGACGACATGCTCCGGCAGGCCCGCCGCCCGAAGCTTTTCGCTCCACTCGGAAGTCGGCGCGTCGCGATAGCGGATCGTCCGGCCGAGCGCCTCGGAGAGGACACGTGCGTAGTGGTCCAGGTCGGCCGATTCAGGCCCGGTCAGATTGTAGATGTGACCGATGTGCGGCGCCGGGTCGTCGAGGATCGCCGCGACGCCGCGCGCGACGTCGACCGACGAGACGGGCGAGGTCTTGCTGGCGCCCATCGGCAGCGCCAGCTCGTTGGCGTCACGCACACTCGCAGCGGCGAAAAGCAGGAAGAAGCCTTCCAGGAAGACCGTCGGCCGCACCGTGACGACCGGCAGCCCCGACCATGACAGCGCCTGCTCCGCCAGCCAGTGCAGCTTGTGCTGCGGGCTGTCGGTGGTCTCGGTGATGCTCATCTGCGTCACCGTCATCTGCGACATGTTCACGAAGGCCTCGACGCCGTGATGGCGCGCCACCGCGGCGGTGTTGACCGTGGCCTCCAGATAGGCCGCCGAGACCGACATGCCGAAATAGATGCGCGCGCAGCCTTCGATGGCGCGGTGCATCGAGGCGAGATCCGTCAGGTCGCCCTGCACGACCTCGGCGCCGAGCCGGCACAGAGCGCCGGCGCGCTCGTCCTCCCGCCGGACCAGGGCGCGTACCTTGTGGCCCTTGGCGAGCAGCATTGCGGTGAGGTTGCGGCCGATGGCGCCGACGGCGCCGGCGGCGCCGGTCACGAGGATTGGGCTGTCATAGGCAGATTTCGTCGTCATATCGCATACCTTGTAATTGCATTCAGAAAGGTAAGGTACGCTGGATTACAGGACCTCGACGGCCCTCTCCTCACCGGTAGCCGCACGCATGGCCTCGAGCTTCGGCTGTGCGGCGCGCTCATGGACGTGCGACGCGGGCGTCCGATCGACCAAGACCATCAGAATCTTCATGGCTTTTGTCCCTTTGTATCGCTACCCGGTACGCCGCCGAACGGTCCCGGAGGTGCGCCCCGAGAAGCGAACTAACCCCGATTATCCGACGGATCCTTCGACATCGGTCCAGCGGTCGGGGTTAGTTTGGTACCCAGACTGCGGCCCTGATCTCGCCGAATTCACGCGCGATTTTGCGCCAGGACGCGCCGGCATCCTCGGTGACGTATACCTCACCGAACAGGCTGAACGCCACAATGCGGTTGGCGTCGGCAGGATGGGTGGCCAGGCCCCACACCGTGGCATTGGGCTGGGTCGGGAGGGGCAGGATCTCCCAAGTCTCCCCGAAATTTGTCGTGCGCAGCACGTGCCCCTTTTCCCCCGTCGTGGTCTCGCCACACCCGGCGAACAGCACGCTGGGATCATCGGCCTTTACCATCAGGCCACGGGCATAGGGCAGCGGCCATTTCTCCTTGATGCCCAAGGGCTGCCAGGTCTCGCCCAGATTGTCACTGACAAACATTTCGCGTGCCGTGCTGGCATAGATGCGCTTGGGCTGCGTCGCCGCGACCGTCACGGCGTGAATGTCCGGATCATACAAACCCGTCTCAAGGTGCGCCCAAGTATCCCCACCGTCGAGGCTGCGGAAGACGCCGTCAATTTCCACCCCCGCCCAGACCATGCGATGATCGTCGGGGTCGACGACGACGCTGGTGACGAAGGGTGCGCCGATCGAGCACTCCCGGGCGAGGTCTACAGCCAATTTCTCCCAATGCAGCCCGCCATCGCGCGAGCGATAGACCGCAGCCGGGCGCGTGCCGGCAAAGAGAATATCCGGATCAACCGGGTCGATGGTCAGCGACCAGATCGTTGGGAGAGCCCTATCGGCACCGATACGCTCCCACCGCGCCCCGCAATCGCGGCTCACGAACAAGCCCGTATCGCCGCCTGCGAGAACGGTATGCGCCTCGGTGGGATGGGCGACTAACGCCTGTATGCGGCTATTGAGCGGAAACGGGACGCGATGCCGTATCCACGACTTCCCGGCATCCGGACTGTGCCATACGCCCCAGCCAGCCGTACCAAGACATATACTGTAATCCGCTGCCATCGGCTGCCTCCCTTCGTCTCGGTCGCTGCGTCACCCCGCAAGCGGCAAACATTGTACTTTGCCTGACCCTCCCACAACGCCGCCCCTCCGTAACCCTCCCCCGCGTGCGGGGGAGGGAAGGCTAGCAGCCTGTCGGACTGGAGTTTAGCTGATCGAGGGATGGAACGGCGTTTTGTCCGCCGGGATCGGATGGGTTGAATAGGTTGGCGACGTGATCGCGGGTACCAGCATCCCGCTTTGGTTGATGTGTGATGGCTCCCCCTCTCTTTA
>Ga0074045_10001906_pt1 | contig 19796 bp, 13 predicted proteins | sample BogForMeECP23OM2_FD_94442 | JGI IMG/M metagenome (GOLD analysis project Ga0074045, IMG submission 94442) | Bog forest soil microbial communities from Calvert Island, British Columbia, Canada - Bog Forest MetaG ECP23OM2 | ecosystem: Environmental > Terrestrial > Soil > Wetlands ...
CCGGGCTTCCGATGAATTGGTCACCCTTTCCATCGCCGGATATAGCTACCGTGGCAACTGGGCAAGTTCCACGGGCGGGACTTACACCCACTAGAATGGCAGCTAGCATCGCTGCACTACCCCTCCCCCTCCCCCAAAATTCCTCGTTTTCATGAAGATAGCGGTATTTTGTGCGCAAAATACTGAGCGCGTGATACTTATAGGCAAAATCGTCTTAAGAAAGGGCTTACAGGGGATTTTCTGCGTTTGACGGGGATACTGGCAGGCAGATGCGCAGAAAACCGAAAACAACCGTGCCCCATCACAGGTCGAACCACCTAACTTTTCTTATGGAGATGCGGGTAATGTCCGGCTGCCGGCTCCAGGGACGACAACTCTCCCTCATCCTTCCGGAGGCAGTGTACGAGGACTCGCGGAAAACACCAAGCGAGTTAGTCACCGATCAGCGTGGGGGACGACCATTGCCAGTGTTTCTCCTCGGGAGGTCCTGTAGCGCACAATGCAGCGGCGTGTACGATCCCGGGTTAGCCAAAAGGGTGTACCTAGGTCGCCGGCTGTGTGGTGTGCCCTATACTGGCGAGCGACGGAGTACTGTTGCCCTACATTTTTCCTACTCATCAAGTCCAGAGCAAAATGACCAATCGAAGCCGCCCGCACGGCATCACTGCTCTCAGCTTCTTTTTCCTATTCGGAGCCGTCATGAGCGGCCTGGCGGCGGTAATGCTGTTGTTTCCTGGAAGCATACTCGAACCACTCTGGCGGCTGAACCCCCGCGCCCATGAAGGTTTCGCTGCGATGGGCTGGCGGGCCGTGATCCTGATGGCTGTGGTCTGCGTGGCGTGCGGCACGACGGCACTGGGTTTGCGACGCCGCAAGCGTTGGGGCTACTGGACGGCACTCGCGATTCTCGCCATCAACCTTGCCGGCGATACCGCCAACGCGGCGATCGCACACGACTGGCGCTCCCTGCTAGGGCTGCCAATTGGTGCTGCGATGATGATGTACCTGTTCATCAAGCGGAACGCGTTCGTTCCCTGACTCAACGCCTGCCATCCCATTTGAATGAACGGGCCGCCACAACTCTACTGTTCGCGAAGCACGTTTGCCGGATCGATACGCAGGGCGCGGCGCACCGGGCCAGCTACAGAGAGCAAGCCGGTGAGCAGTAGTGTGAATGCGACAGCCGCAATTACGAATGGATCTTGTGCCGTCGCCTGGAAGACGATGGCCGAAAGTACTCGGCTCGCAGCGACGCCGAGCAGCAACCCGACCACTGATCCACCAGCAAGTAGGACCAACATTCGACCAAGCGCGGCCGAGAGGACTTGCTTCGCCTGCGCACCCAACGCAACCCGAATACTCAACTCGCGCAATCGCTTGCTGACCGTATAAGAGGCGAGGCCGAAGGTGCCCGTAATCGAGAGCAGAAGTCCGAACGCGCCAAACAAGCCAAGCGCGATGGTTGCCACCTGGGCGGGAAAGAAACTCATGGCAAGCTGGCTTCTCCACTCGCTCGATGCCCTGATCGGGATGGCGGGATCAAGATCGCGGATCGTTTTGCGGATGGCGGCTGCCATTTCGGCCGTGGCCGCACCTGTAGGATCAGGCCTGATTCGAACTACGAGCGATGTCTTCTTGGTCGGCCTCTGCGAGACCGGGAAATACGCCGCGGCCCGGGGCGTTTCACTAAGCAAGAATTGTTTGCCATCGGCCATAATTCCGACGATTTGGATGGAAACGCCGGAGCTGTTCTTAAAGTAACGGCCGACCGAGTTCTCGGAGTGAAAGAGGCGGCGGGCGAACTCCTGGTTCACGACGGCGACCGCGGGTGTCGTCGCTGTGTCGTCAAAGCTCACATCGCGCCCCGCGAGCAGTGGCGTTGCACACGCGGCCAAGTATCCCGGCGAGACGTCGTATTCAAAGGTATGAAAGGCCGCGTTTGAGGGCCTGAAGTCAGTAGTTTGTTGAGAAAAGACCGGAGGAACAGAATTGTCCCCAGTGAGGTTAGTAGTATTGGCGTAACCTGCCGCTTCCACTCCCTGGAATTGCAGCAGCTTTTCCTGGAGTTGACGCTGGAATTGGTCAGCAGCCTCGCTGGAATAGCCCGCCTGGCTGAGATCGAATGTCGTTAACGTCGCATTCTTCGGATTGAAGCCCATGTCCAGCGTCAATGTTCGAGTCAAGCCGCGCAGGGAGACAAACGCAGCCGTGATGGTGACGCAGCAAAGCGCGATTTGTGCCGCGAGCAGGACATCGCGCAGCGCCCAGCGGCGCCCCGCGCCGGACTGGCTTCCACCACTCTTGATCGCATCGTTGGGATCGGTCTTGAATATCTGCCGTAGCGGCATCACTCCGAACACAACGCCGGCGAGCACTGAGACCGAAAACGCAACCAGGACCAGGGAGGGCTGAGGGTCGATCAAGAACCTCATCGGGTAGTCGGTGGGTGGACGCCATTTGCCGAGAGCGGTGAGAGCCATCCACGCTAGACCACAGGCGCATGCTCCTCCGAAGATCGAAATCACCAAGGCCTCGACCAGCACCTGCCGGATGACACGCCAGCGGCTCGATCCGACGGCCATGCGGATGGCAATCTCGCGGGTGCGGTCGGCCGTGCGCGCGGCAAACAGGCCGCCAAGGTTGGCACACGCCGCGAGCAGCACAATGCCGGCCAGCAGCATGATCCCAGCCAGAAAGCGGCGCGCCGCCCCGCCGAGAAAGTCGCCGACCAGGCCGGGAGTAGCCAGCTTGAATTCCAGTCCGTCTTCTTCCGCGGGGTTCTGCCGCCGAATGCGGGCGGCGATCGTGTCCAGTTCAGCCTGCACCTGGGTCAGGCTGATCCCGTCCTTAAGGCGCACGATTGGGAAGACCGTCTTCTCGCGCCGCGATTCAAGCCAACTGACCCCGTCAAGCGACGCTTGGTTCGCCATCGGAAGGAAAATGTCGGGCTGCAGGAATTTTTCCGTTCCGTAGAAGCCTTCCGGGGCAACGCCAACGATGGTGTACGGATGCTTGTTAATGCGGACGGTCTTTCCCACGATGTTGGGGTCCGAGCCGAAATAGTTCTTCCATGCCGGCCACGCAAGGACGGCAGCCTCTGACGCTCCGGGGTGATCGTCATCAGCGCGCTCCAGCAGACGGCCGAGGTATGGCTTGATGCCGACGACTTCGAAGTATTGGCCGCTCACGATATATCCCCAGACCGGCCGTGTGACACCGTCAGCTTCCAGGCCAAACATCTCTATCGTATCGGCGGCGACGGCAGAAAACACCGTATTGCCGTCACGCACATCGCGCACTTCCGGATAGGCGAAAATCGGATAGTCAGCGACGTGGGGCGCGAACGTCATCACCCGGTCTGGATTGGGCACATCAAGAGGTCTCAAGATCATCGCCTGCAGTACGCCGAAGACGATGACATTGGCGGCGATTCCGAGCGCCAGGATGAGGACGGCGGTGACGGCAAAGCCGGGCGAACGGCGCATCTGGCGAAGGGCTAATCGCAGGTCCTGCAACAGGGAGCTCACATCCGGCCTCCAACGCTGACGGAATCGAATAGGAGAAGTGCAACTGCATTGCCATGTCGCTCCACCAGCAAGTTCCTGCAAGCAAATGACATCGCACGGCTGGACCCACGCGTGCCACGTGCGCGACTGTCCGGTTCAGCGCAATGCGTTCATTCTTGAACACTAATCGGTACCGATACGCGAACGGTGCTTCCGTAGTGAGGCGAGTTACTTGTTGTTACTACAGCGCGTTGGTTAGGAATCCACCAACCTCCTGCTTCAGCCGCGAGAGCGAGTCGCTCTTGATGTACATCATGTGTCCGGCGTCGTAGTAGCCGAGCGTCACCTTGGCGTGCTGCTGGGCAGTGAGGTTCATGTGGCTGAGCGTGTACTGGGTAGCAAAGTACGGCGTCGCCAGATCGTAATAGCCCGAAGCCACGAACAGCTTCATGTACGGGTTTTTTACGAACGCCAGGCGTAACGATTCGCTGGTATCGGGAAAGCCTTCGCCGGCCGATCCCCAATCCCAATCGATGACTCCGCCGCCGAGCACGTAGTACTCGAGATCGGTCTTGTAGCCAAGCTCGGTGTGGACGTAGTTGTTAAAGGTCGCGGTGAAGGGCGGACGGATAACCGCCATCGAAGGATCGTAGAAGCTGCCTTCGCCGCGCACGCGCGAGAGGTCATCGCCGGTGAAGCGGCTGTCGAGGCGTCCGGTCATCAGGCGCTGGCTGCGCAACAGTTCGCGGCAGAAGACTGGTTGGGTCAGGCGCATATCATTCTCGGACACGACGCTGGCGTCGATGCCGGTAAATCTCGCCACCTGGTCAACGAGGGCCTGGCGTTCGGTTGGAGTCAGGCTGTCGCCTTTTCCCAACCCGCTGGCGTAAGGCCCAGCAGCGAACTGCTGGGCGTCAGTCAGCACGCTGGCCAGGTCGCGCTGCTGCAAGTCCGCAGGCAACTTCTTGTGGTACCAGGCGGTGGAGGTGTAGGTCGGCAGGAAAAGAATGTAGGGCAGGTCGTTGCCGCGGGTGAACTCTAGTGTCTCGAAGTTCAGCACCGATGAAACCAGAATGACTCCGCTGAGCGCGATGCCGCGGTCCACCAGGTAGCCGCTCAGGCCGGCGGCGCGGGTGGTGCCGTAACTTTCGCCGACCATGAAGAGCGGTGCGTTCCAACGCTGATAACGGCTGAGATAGAGGCGAATGAATTCGGCGACGGAGGAGATGTCGCCCTTCACGCCGAAAAACTTCTTGGCCAGTTCTTTCTTGGTGGCCCGGCTGTAACCGGTTCCTACGGGATCGATGAAGACGAGATCGGTTTGGTCGAGCCAGGTATCCTGGTTGTCAACCAGTTCGAAGGGCGGCTGCGGCATACCGCCGTCCGGCAGCATTCTTACGCGGCGAGGTCCGATCGCGCCAAGGTGCAGCCAGATCGACGCCGATCCGGGGCCACCGTTGAACGAAAACATCAGCGGGCGCTTCGCCGGTGCGTTGTCGAGGGTGTAGGCGACGAAGAAGATGTTGGCCTCAACCTCGGTGCCCTCGTCGTTACGAATCGGCATGTAGCCAGTGGTCGCGGTGTAGTGCAGCACGCGTCCACCAACGGTGATCTGGTGATGGGTAACGATCGGCGGCTCTTCTTTCGGAGTCGCGGTCTTCTCGGCGTCGGCGGGAAGCTTGCCCGACTTTTCGGCGGCCTTGTCGGCTGGCTTAGTGGCTTCGGCGGAATCTTTCTGTTGTGCGGCGAGGCCGAGGACAAAAACTAGCAGCGATAGTAAAACGGCGGTGGCGCGAAGGTAGCGCATCCATGATCTCCGTCGATCGAGAGTGACATCCCGGCAGAGCGCGGGCAAGTGGTGCAACTTTAACATGCGGAACGGCCCGCTAGGATGATCCCCTGGCCTTGCGTTGTTCCCGTTCTACTTTCGAGGCTTCACGGCGCCGCAGCGCGCCATCGTATCTTCGCTTCTCGTGATCCGTTTCGGGGATAACGGGGTTGACGGGCAATCGGCGGCCGTGACGGTCCACGGCAACAAACGTGAGATACGCCGTGGCGACCTTCTGGCGGGAATTAGAAATGTAATTCTCGACCGAGACCCTTACCCCAACTTCCATCGAGGTCTTGAATACGCGGTTTACGGACGACTGCAGCAGGACCATGTCGCCCACGTGCACAGGCACGAGAAAGTCGATGTGGTCCATCGAGGCGGTGACAACGTAGGAGTGCGAATGGCGATGGGCAGCCAGCGCGCCCGCCAGATCGATCCAGTGCATCAGGCGGCCGCCCAGCAGGGCGCCCAGAGGGTTCGTGTCGTTGGGCAATACCAGTTCGATCATCTCGGACTTCGACTCACTCACCGGCCTCGGTTGCAGGACTGTTTCGTTGGGCTCCATGTCTTTCCTTTTGTCCGATGTGATTGCCAGCTAATTGTAATGGCCGCGCGCTCAAGCCTGCATCTCCCAGGGATTCCCGCGGACCACGATGTTGAGATTGGCATACACCTTCCTGTACCATTCGCTCGACACCGAGGAGAGTAATCCATGGCCGACGAAGCCCGGGTAGCGGCGTTGCAGGAGATCCTGAAGGACAACCCGAGCGACGCGTTTGCCCGCTACGCCCTGGGTCTGGAATACTCCGGCGCCGGCGAAACGGAGACTGCCCTGGCGGAATTCGCGAAGCTGCTCGCAGTCCATCCTGACTACACCAACGGATACTTTATGGCAGCCCAGGTCCTGGCGCGTGCCACAAGGATCGACGAAGCTCGCGCCACGCTGCGGGAGGGCATCGAGTCGGCGCGTCGGACAAACAACCGTCATGCTCTTTCGGAGATGGAAGCGATGATGGATGAACTTGACCAGCAACGCTGAGTCGGCGCTCAGCCACGTTCTCCGCACTCTCCTGCCCCTCGCAAGATTTGAGCGGGTGCGGGCGCGTTGATAAGCGATAATTACGGCAGCATGTTCTCATCGGCAAGCCAGGCTGGTCTCGAAATTTCCGCCACCACAGCTACTGCGCCCCGGCGCAGTACACTCTCAAAATCCCAGTGGTTCCTGTTACTGGCCGTTCTCGCGATCTCACCAGCCAGTTTCGCGCAGGCGAGCGGCACGGCCAAGGCGGATGCAAGAGCCACAGGCAAGGCGACGCCGGCAAAGCCCACGAACCCGCTTGCGGCAGTCTTGCACGGTAAGCCCGTCGTGCCAGTAGCGAACCAGGAGCTGCCCGCCGCAATCCCAGAAACCGCACCTGCCGTTAGCATCCCGCTGCCTGAGGTCGCAGCGCGTTCGCAGGAGCTGGCCCAGATGCTGCGCGACCTGTCGAGCCAGTTGCCCACCGCCGACCAGTTGAACGCCATGCGCACGTCGCTCTTGGAGCTGCAACCAGAGTTGCAGTCGAAGAAGAAAGAAGTGGACGCGCTGCTGTCGTCCACTCCCAATTCGCTGGAGGTCCGCGAGCAGGAAACGTATTGGCGGGGGATGCAGACCTACACCGACGCGTGGCAAAACCAGTTACTGACGTGGGCCAACAATGCGCAGGCAGCGATGCAGAAGCTCGACGAGCAAGAGCCCGTTTGGGCCGCCACCCTGAAAGAAAATCAGGGGGTCAAGGACCTCGATCCAGTCCTCGCGTTAATCAGCGACAACCTCAACGATATTCGCAAGCTGCGTGGCCTGGCCAGAGACGAGTTACAAGCCATTGTCACGATGCAGATTCAAGCTGGCGCTGGCGTCGACATGGCCGGCGATGTGCTCGATCGCCTTGCCCAGGCGCGCAAGCAACTCACCGGACATCTGCTCGATCGCGACAGCCTGCCGCTGTGGCAGCTCGCGAACCGCCGCGCAGCCGGCGAAGTCGCTCCCGATTACGGCAGCATCAACAATCGCAAGATCGCGATCCAGGCATTCTTCCATGAAAACGCCGGCGCGCTGGTGGCAGTCATATTGCTGCTGGTGGTCTCGCAGGTGGTGGCATACCGCCTGCACGCGATGGTTCGAGATCGAGGCTCCGAACTGGAGCTCGAACCTGAAGTGCGGCACATCCTCGGTCACTGGTTTGCGCTGGGCCTGCTGCCGCCACTGATGTTCGGCTACCTGCTGGTCCCGAACGCTCCAATTTCCCTGATCGGGTTAGTGATCCTGATTTCGTTCATTCCGATCCTGACGTTGCTGCCGCCTTTTCTGGACCACCGGTTCCAGGTGATGCTGCGTATCCTGGTCGGGGTCAGCGGTGCCAACGCCGTTATCACCTGGATTCCGACAAATGCGGTTCACCGGCGGGAGCTGCACTTCGTCGCCAATGCTGCGTTGTTCGCTTTTCTGCTATATGCCCTGCCGTCTCTGCGCGGCGCCCGCGCCCAAGGTGAAAGCACCCTCAGAAGGCTGGTGCTGTTGGGCCTATGGATCGCGGTGGGGACCTTGGGAGCGGCGCTAGCCGCCGACCTGTTTGGTTACGTACGACTGGCACAGTTTCTGGCGGCTGCGTGCCTTTACAGCGCATTTATTGGTATCAGTGCGTTCACTGCGGCGAAGGTCTTCAAAGTGCTGTTCGTGGCGGGAATGTCTTCTCCCCTTGCCGAGAGCATTGCCGTGGTGCGGCTGCATCGCTACCCGGTCACTCGCTGGATACCACGCCTTGTTGCCTGGGCTGGAGTGTTGATCTGGCTTACGGCAACGCTCGATTTGCTCAGCTTGAGCGAATCGTTCATCGACGTCGTCAACCGGGTCCTCGATTTTCACGTCGCTGGAAGCGCAGCCGGGATTACCCTGGGCAGCGTCCTGGGTTTCTTCATCATCCTATTGATCGGCTACTTCGCCGCAACCGCAATCCGCTTCGTGTTGCGCGAGGAGGTGCTCAAACGATTCCAGTTGTCGCGCGGGCTGCCCGAGCTGATTTCCTCCACCCTCTACTACGTGATTCTGTTGCTGGTCGTGCTCTCAGCCATCAACGTGGGCGGCATCGAACTGAATAAGTTCACTGTCCTGACTGGTGCGATCGGCGTTGGATTCGGCTTCGGCCTGCAGAACATCATTAACAATTTTGTTTCGGGCCTGATCCTGCAATTCGAGAGGCCGATTCACATCAATGACATCATCGAAGTCGACGCCAACACCGGGAAGGTCACGCGCATCGGAGTTCGCTCCAGCACCATCCAGACATTTCAAGGCGCTGAAGTCATCGTTCCCAATGCGAACCTTATCTCCAGCAAGGTGATCAACTGGACCCTGTCCGAATCACAGCGCCGCCGGGAGTTGCCGGTCGGAGTGGCCTACGGGTCCGATCCCAAGCTCGTGTTGAAACTGCTTCGCGAAGCCGCCACAAGGCACGAACTCGTGCTCACCCAGCCGGAGCCGATGGTTTACTTCAAGGGGTTTGGAGACAGCTCGCTGGATTTCGAGTTGCATTTTTGGGTGATGCAGGAGAACAACGGGCTGCAGATCACCAGCGAGGTTGCGCTGTGCGCGATGCAACTGCTGGATGACGCGGGAATCGAGATTCCCTTCCCGCAACGCGACCTGCACGTGCGCTCGATCGACCCGAGCGCCGCGGGAATGCTGCCCTCGAGCGAACCGGTGAAGCGAACCTCGATGGAGAGTGCTCTCAATTCACTCGCGCCGGAGGCCAAGGGCATTCGGCGCCCGAGTGGCGACTGACCGGCACCGCCGTGACTGGACCGTCATTTTCCCCTCCTTCAACTCCGCAGCGGTTCGCGGGCATGTCCTCCACCGCCGTTCGCAACTTCAGACTTCTTTCTGTCATCCACTCCAGCACATGCCAATTCAACTTTCGCTCTGTCCTACCCCTTCAAGAGACATTGCCGACTCTGGCGTAGAATACGAACAATCGATCAGCCATGTGGGATGGCGATCGTGACCCGGGAGGTACCCCAGCCTTGAGCCAGCTTCCACAAACCTTTGGCGAACTTCGTCGCAATCCCCAATTTTCGGAGGAACGTGTGCGTGCCCGCCGCGTTAAGGACGAACTGCGCGACAATCTCATGGTGCGGCTGCGCCGCGATGAACCCGTTTTCCCCGGTATCGTCGGCTACGACGACACGGTTGTGCCGCAGATCGCAAACGCCATTCTTTCGCGCCATAATTTCATACTTCTGGGCTTGCGCGGACAAGCGAAGAGTCGCATCCTGCGCGCGCTGACCACGCTGCTCGATCCGCGGGTTCCGTATCTCGCCGGTTGCGAGATTCACGACAACCCGTATGCGCCTCTCTGCCCGCGCTGTAAACAGCTGCTCGCGAATGATCCCGATAGTGCGCGCGTCGCCTACCTCACTCCCGATGAACGATACGTCGAAAAACTCGCCACGCCGGACGTGACGATCGCCGATCTCATCGGAGATATCGATCCTATCAAGGCTGCCAAAGGCGGCCACGAGCTGGGGAGCGAGATGACGGTGCACTACGGGCTGCTGCCGCGTGCCAATCGCGGAATCTTTGCGGTGAATGAACTCCCGGACCTCGCCGGAAAGATCCAGGTCGGCCTGTTCAACATCATGCAGGAAGGCGACGTGCAGATTAAGGGCTATCCGGTGCGCCTGCCGCTCGATGTATTGCTGGTGTTCAGCGCGAACCCGGAAGACTACACGGCCCGCGGCAAGATCGTGACGCCACTCAAGGACCGCATCGGTTCCGAGATCCGCACCCATTATCCCGCGACCGTCCAGGAGGGAGTCGCAATCACCGCGCAGGAAGCCTGGATCGAACGTAACGGCCACCAATTGCAGGTCCCGGAATTCATTCAGGAAATCATCGAGCACACGGCGTTCGTGGCGCGCGAAGACAAGCGCGTCGACAAACGTTCCGGCGTGAGCCAGCGATTGCCGATCAGCGCAATGGAGAACGTGATCTCCAACGCTGAACGGCGCGCGATCCGTTCGGGCGAAAAGCTGGTGGTCCCGCGGGTCGGCGACATTTACGCGGCGATGCCCTCCATCACCGGCAAACTCGAGCTGGAATACGAAGGCGAGCTAAAGGGCGCTGACAACGTTGCCCGCGACATTATTCGCGCCGCGGTGGCCCGCACCTACGATCGCTACTTCCACGGCAATAACAACATGAACCAGGTCGTGCAGTGGTTCGACCTGGGCGGCGAAATCCAGTTGCGTGATTCGGCCAGTGCGCAGGACATGCTGCAGAAGTTGCGGGGCATCCAGGGCCTTCTCGACAAGCTCAGCGCACTGGGACTCAGCGGCAAAGATCCGTCGGAGGTCATCGTGTCGGCCGCGGAGTTCATCCTCGAAGGGCTGTACGCTCACAAGCGCATCGGCCGCAGCGAGGAGCGGCTGTTCACCGCGGGCGAAAAGCAGCCTCGCCGCGAGAAACAGCCAGTGCGGGACGACGACGATGAACGCGAGTTCCGCAAACAGCGCAGACCGTTTAACTAAGCAACGAGCCGAGTTGACCTTCCATGAAGTTCGTTAAATACAAGAAGTACGTTCCCGAGCCCGCGTCCGAGATGAGCATGGAGGACCTGCTTGCGGCCCTGTCTGACCATCTGCTGCAGAGCGGGTTCCAGCGGCAGTCCATGGACTACTACGACCAGAACGCCGCCGAGCAGACGCTGGAAGACCTTCGCAATGCCATTGCCGAAGCCATGATGAACAGCGACATGCTCGATGAGCAAATGCGCGAGCAGATCGAGTCGATGAGCGCCGAGCAGTTCGAGCAACTCATCGACCAGCTAATCGAGCGCCTGCAGCAGGAAGACTACATCAGCATCGACCAGCCGCATGATCCTTCGCGTCCGTCGACCGCAAACGGCACGGCCGGCGAGTCGCAGGCCCAGGCGCGCTTCGAAGTCACCGACAAGGGACTCGACTTCCTGGGATTCCGCGCCCTGCGCGATTTGCTCGGGTCACTCGGCAAGTCGAGCTTCGGACGCCACGACACGCGCGACACCGCAACCGGCATCGAGGCCAGCGGAGCCTCCAAGACCTATGAATTCGGCGATACTTTGAACCTCGACATCACTGCGACTCTTTCCAACGCGATCCAGCGCGAGGGGCTGCAACTTCCCCTGAACATCGAGTACAACGATCTCCAAGTCCACCAGTGCGAGTACCAGTCTTCGTGTGCCACTGTATTAATGCTTGACTGTTCGCACTCCATGATCCTGTACGGCGAAGACCGCTTCACTCCGGCCAAGAAAGTCGCCATGGCGCTCTCGCATCTGATTCGCACCCAGTATCCCGGCGACTCGCTCTCCCTGGTGCTGTTTCACGACTCGGCGGAAGAAGTCCCATTGTCGCAGTTGGCGCGAGTGCAGGTCGGACCGTATTACACCAACACCCGCGAAGGACTGCGGATGGCGCAACGCATTCTGCAGCGCCAGCGCAAGGACATGAAGCAGATCGTCATGATCACCGATGGCAAGCCCTCGGCGCTCACCCTCGAAGACGGGCGGATCTACAAGAACGCCTTCGGTCTCGACCCGATGGTCGTGGGCGAAACACTGCAGGAGGTTTCCAAGTGCAAGCGCGCGGGCATTCTGATTAACACCTTCATGCTGGCGTCCGATTACGGACTGGTGCAGTTCGTGCAAAAGGTAACGGAAATGTGCCGCGGCAAGGCCTACTTCACCACGCCGTACACCCTCGGTCAGTATCTGCTGATGGACTACATGTCGCGCAAAACCAAAACCGTGCACTGAGTCGAGAGTTTCGGCAGCTTGAGCTTGCTGCGCTCCGCCGATTTCATGACAAATCAATTCCGCGCCCAATTCCAAATCAAGAAGCTTTACAGCATCGTCGGGCTGGCATTCTTGTTGTTCGGCTGCACACTGTCCGCGGGAGTCTTGCTCTCCTCGATCATGGGTACTTGTCTCGACGAGGAAGGAAAGCCAATGGCCGGGGCGGTATTGCGCTTCACCGACCCCGCCAACGGTCGGCACTTCGAAACCACGTCGAACGCTGAAGGCCGGTTCAGTTACATCGCAGTCGAGCCATCGCGCTACAGGCTCAACATCTTTCGCAGCCATAAAGCGCCAGTTTCATTTGCCAGCGTTGACGTTCAGTGGAGTTCGCAACCGCTGTTGATGGAGATCGACCTGAAATCCAACTCCGTCAAGATCACTCGCCAGGTCCTGCTGGCAGAGGCGTTTCAGACGGAGCTGCCGCCTGCAATGGCCGCAGCGCCGAACTCGGATGAGGCCGTGGTGCGGGCCATCAATCAACAGCTTGCCGCCGCCAAAACGTTCATGGACGCAGGGGCCTGGGTGAAAGCGCGCGCGGCGGCCAAGTCCGCGACCGGACTCGATCCCAAGCGCGACCTGCCCTGGGCGTGGCTTGCCGGCGTCGATTGCGCCGAGGCCTCGCATTCGAGTGCCGCGGCGGAATCGCTGCTGCAAACCTGCGTCCGTAATTACCAGTACGCGATCGCCATCGTCCCCAACGCGACGTACTACAACAACCTGGGCGCGGCCTACTCGTCGCTCAAACAGTGGAACCAGGCTGCGGCGAGTTTTCGCGTGGCCGCGCAACTGAATCCGGACCACGCCGCACTCTACCAGCAGAACCTGGGTGCCGCGCTCTACAAGCAGTCCGTTTCCTCACCCAGCGGCGATACACCAAGAACGCTCCAGATGGCTGCCGAGGCGTTCACTCTGGCCGCGGCTGCCGTGCCTCCAATTGCCGAGGCCTACTACTGGAAAGGTCTGTGCCAACTGCGCCTGGCGGCGCTTTCGGCTCCCGGCTCGTCTTATCAGTCGGCGGGAGAGTCGCTCCAGCAGTACTTGCAGCTGGCGCCGAACGGCCAATATGCGGCGCAATCCCGCGCCATGGCGGAAGGCCTCAAGGACCTTGCAACCTCGAACCTCCATCGCGACGCCAAGCCATCACCAAAATAAAAGACCGCGCAGGGCGGTCCGTAAGTTCGTTGCGGTAAACAGTCCGGGGGCTAGATCTTAGGCTCCCCCGGGGTAGCTTCCTCGATCTTTTTCACGGCTGCTTCCGCCGCCTGGAATCCGATCTTTGAGTGGGTACCGTCGCAAAACGGCTTGTTCACTGATCCCCCACAGCGGCACAGCGAAAATGCCGGCTTTCCAGTGAGGTCATAAGGAACGCCATCGGCATCAACCAATTCGACCGAACCTTCGGGAGCCTCCACCCGGAACGGACCATTTCTGCGAACCGTAATCTTGACTACCGCCATGCACTTCCTCCCAAAGATTCCCGGCGCGGCGCGCCGTTGCTTCATTGTAGCGGAGTTTGTGGTTGCAAGTTTCTGTCCACCAACGGACAGTACAACCCGAGGACGGACATCGCCCCTACGGTCTGAGCCGTAAACCATTGAATCATCGGCAATTCGGGATGGCCGCTCCCGTGCATGAAGATCGTTAGGCGCCACGCGTGTGTTGTGCGTACAGCATTTCAGCGTGACTACCAAACACCTCAGGAGACAAACTTGTGCGATTGATCGTGCAGGACCTTCGATTCGCAATCCGGCAACTGGCCAAGTCGCCGGGATTCGCCATCGTTTCGGTGCTCACCCTGGCTCTAGGAATCGGTGCCAACATCGCCGTCTTCTCGGTCACCAACGCTATCCTCCTGAATCCCAGCGGAATTCCTCACGCCGATGGCGTGGTCGCTCTGCGTGCGCGCTACAACGCCATGCCCGATCTGAAGAGCATCCCCTTCTCACCACCCGACTTCGAGGATGTCGCCGAAGGCAAGAACATATTTGCCTCCTCCGGCGTGATGGACGACACCACGTTCAACTTCAGCCGCGACAATGCCAATCCCGAATTGCTGATCGGTGCCAAGGTGTCCTCCGGCTTCTTCGACGTGTTCGAAGCGCGCCCCATCCTTGGCCGGTTTTTCACTCCGCAAGAAGACCAGCCAGGAGCAGCCCAGGAGACGGTGCTTTCGTACCGGATGTGGAAGCAGCGCCTCGGCGGAAACCCGAACATTGTCGGCCAGACTCTGATGCTCAACGAGCAGCCGTTCCGTGTCGTTGGCGTGATGGGATCGGAGTTCAACTGGCCCAACGCGATGGAGATCTGGGTGCCTCTCGCTCTCCCTCCCGCCCGTTATCACGACGCGAAATATCGCCACAACGAAAACCTGTTTGCCGTCGCCCGCCTTGGGCCGGGCGTTACCATCCAGCAGGCGAACGCCTACCTCGATCAAAAGGTCCAGCAAAACATACTTTCGGAAGGCGAAAACAGCTTTAGCAAGGTGAGTGGATGGGGCATGTTTTCTGTCCCCCTGGCCCAATTTATCGGCGGCGACTTACGCAAGCCCCTCAGCGTGTTGTTGGCTGCCGTGGCAATAGTGTTGCTGATCGCGTGCGCCAACATCGCCGGCCTGCAGATGGCCCGGGCGTCGGCCAAACAGCGCGAACTCGCGGTGCGCGTGGCGTTGGGGGCGTCGCGTTTCGATATCCTGCGTCAGGCCCTGCTGGAAAGCGTTGTTTTGACCGCCGCCGGTGTGGCCTTGGCTTTGTGATCGCGTTCGCCTCTGCTCCGCTGCTGGTGCGTGGCTTGCCCGCCATGCTGGGCGGGCAAATCGAGGTTTCTTTCCGCGGACCGGTGATCCTGTTCGTTGCCGCCATCACCATCATTTGCTCATTGCTGTGCGGCGTGGTTCCGGCGTGGCAGCGGACGCAGCCCGGTTGGTTCAACGCATTGCAGCAGTCTGGCCGCTCTGGCACTGCCGGGAAGGTCAGCCAGCGTGCCCGTTCCACGCTGGTGGTGGCTCAGATCGCGTTGTCGCTGTTGCTGCTTGCCGGCGCCGGGCTCCTACTCAGCAGCCTCAGGGTGCTGGAGCGCATCGAAACCGGCTTCCAGCCTTCCAGCTTGCTCACCGCCCGCTTCGCCCTGCCGCGCACGGTCTACGACAAGCACGAGAAGCAGGCGGCATTCCTGACCTCCGTCAATCTGCGGTTGCGGAACATCCCAGGCGTGACGAGTTCGGCGCTCATCGACAACCTGCCCTTCAGTAATGATGGTGGAATGGCGAGCTTCTTTGTTCATGGCCGTCCGGCCGGTCCCAACGATCCCGGCCCCCACGGCAATGTTCGCCAGATTTCGCCCGCATACTTCTCCACCCTGCGCATCCCCATTCTGCGGGGACGCGAATTTACCGACGACGATCGCCAGAGTACGCAACTCGTCGCGATCGTCGATACCGTGCTTGCCCACCAATACTGGCCCGGCCAGGATCCCATCGGCCAGCAGATTGGATTCGACGATCGCGACAAAGGCCCCTGGTACACCATCGTCGGCGTCACCGCGCACGCTCGCTCATCATCGCTCGAAGCCGATACCAACGAGGGCTTCTACTACCTGACGCTGGCGCAAGTTCCAGACCCGGGCGCCTCCATCGTGGTGCGCAGTTCCCGCGCTCCCGAAAGCCTCGCCACAGATCTCGCCTCCGCCGTTCGCGCCAATGATTCCAGTGTCGCCCTCTACGACATCAAGACCATGGAACAGCGGGTTGACGAGTCGCTTATTGGGCGCCGCTTCGTAGTCATCCTGCTCTCCACATTCGCCGGATTGGCGTTGCTGCTGGCTGCGCTGGGACTCTACGGCGTCATTAGCTACTCGGTGCGCCTGCGCACCCGCGAGTTGGGTGTGCGCATGGCCCTCGGAGCACCGCGCAACAGCGTGCTCGGAATGGTCTTGCTCCAGGGCATGCGTCTCACCGGAATCGGGTTGGTCTGCGGATTCCTGGTCGCGGTCGTACTGGGCCGCGTCTTCTCCAGCCTGCTGTTCAGAGTCAGCGTATTGGAATTGGCGCCGTGGCTTTCCGCGGTCGCAGCACTGGCAGCGACCGTTTTCCTGGCAAGTTATTTCCCCGCGCGCCGCGCGGCCTCCATCGAGCCCATGAAGGCATTGCGGACCGAGTAGCGCGGTTGACCGAAAGTTGAGGACAGATGGGATCGATCCTAAATGAAATTCGTCTGGGCCTGCGGCAGATGCGCAAGGCGCCGGCCTTCACCCTCGTCGCGGTGCTCACGTTGGCGCTGGGCATCGGCGCCAATACCGCCGTCTTCACTCTTCTCGATCAGGCCTTGCTGCGCTCGCTGCCGGTGAGCCATCCCGAGCAACTCGTTCGGCTGCATTGGACCGGCGACGCGCCCGGCCACTTCAACTCCTATGGTGGCGACGACAACGATTACTTCTCCTATCCGATGTACCGCGACCTGCGTGACAACAATCCGGTGTTGCAGGCAGTCATCGCAAATGACCAGCAAAATGTCGCCGTGCGCTGGAACAATAAGCCGGACTTGGCAGGCTGCGAACTCGTCTCCGGCAACTACTTTGAAGCACTGGGCGTCCGCCCCGGCCTCGGCCGTCTGTTTGTGCCCTCCGACGAGGCGCAGAATGCGAATCTCGTGGCGGTGCTGAGCTTCAACTATTGGAAGACGCACTTCGGCTCCGATCCCACGGTTATCAACCAGACCCTGTTCATTAACACCCAGCCGTTCACCATCGTTGGAGTCGCGCCTCCCGGCTTCCACAGCATCGTCGCCGGGTCGGTGGAGGACCTGTTCGTCCCGGTCACCGCGAAGGCGATCATCACGCCCCGCTGGCAGGACCTGGAGGACCGCCGGTCGCAGTGGCTCACACTGTCGGCACGACTGAAGCCGGGAGTGAGCCGCCAGCAGGCCGAAGCGGCAATGGCGCCACTCTGGCACTCGTTGAGGGCCGAGGAGTTCAAGACCTTCAACCACAAAGACCGTTGGCAAAAACGGTTTCTCGACGATTCGCGACTGCAGTTGATCGACGGGGCGCGCGGATTTTCCCCCCTGCGCGACCAGATCAGCGTACCCCTCATGGTGTTGATGGGCATGGTTGGCCTGCTGGTTTTGATGGCGTGCGTCAACGTCTCCAGCCTCCTACTGGTGCGCGCTGCCGGGCGTGCGCGCGAGATCTCGGTGCGCTACGCCATGGGCGCGGGCCGCTGGCAAATCGTTCGCCAATTACTGATAGAAGGCGTAATACTCGGGCTGTTTGGCGGGGCGTTGGGCGTGGCCATCGCCCCTGCCGTGTCACAGCTCCTGATTCGCCGGTTGCTGGGAGGCACCAGCACCGAGCTCCCTTTCAATCCCAATCCCGATCTTCGTGTGTTGTTTTTCGCATTCGGTTTGGCATTCCTGGTTTCTCTGGCGTTCAGCCTGGCTCCCGCAGTGCATTTCCTGAAGCCTGATCTGATCAGCGCTCTCAAACAGCAAACTGGCACCGGGTCCGGGACACGGCTGCGTTTCCGGCGGATCTCGGTGGGCGTACAGATCGGACTCAGCCTGTTGCTGCTCATCGGAGCGGGGTTGTTCGTCCGCACCCTGCGCAACCTGCAATCCGTGGACCTGGGATTTACCGCCGATCACCTGCTCGGATTTAACGTCAATCCTCGGCTAGCGGGATATCAGCCTGACCAGGTGAACGCCTTGAACCGGCGAATTCTCGAAACGCTGACCGCTTTGCCCGGCGTCCGTGCCGTCGCCGCCACCGACGATCCCGACCTTTCTCACGAAGACGACACTGGCAACGTCAAGATCCTGGGCTACAACGCTCACGAAGACGAGGACATGCAAGCCGAGCAGCCTTGGGTAACCCCCCACTACTTCGCCACTATGCAGGAACCACTGCAGGCTGGCCGCGTGTTTACCGACGAAGACGATGCCGGCAAGGCAACCGTCGCGATCGTGAATGCCAGCTTCGCCCAGCACTTTTTTGGCAGCCCGCAAGCCGCCCTCGGCCACGTGATTAACTTCGGATCCAACGAGCAGCCGGATAACTCTACGATCGTGGGCGTGGTGGGCGACACGAAACACCAGGGAGTACGCGCTCCAGTCAAACGCACCGTGTACCGGTCGCTCTTTCAGTCGCCGCAGCCGAACTTCATCACCTATGTCGTGCGCACTTGGCAACCGCCTTCCGCCGCTGAAAGCACTATCCGCACTGCTATGCAGCAGTTGGACTCAAAGCTGGCGTTGGGCCAGCTCCGCACCATGGACGAGATGATCGCCGACGACCTCTCCAGTGAACGGCTGGTTGCCCTGTTGTCCGTCAGCTTCGGCGTGTTAGCGATGTTGTTGGCTGCCATCGGCCTCTACGGCGTGTTGGCCTACTCCACCGCGCAGCGCACGCGCGAAATCGGCATCCGCATGGCCATGGGCGCGCAACGTAGCAGCGTGGTCCGCTTGGTACTGGCGGATGTCCTGTGGCTGGCCGGCATCAGCATCGCCCTCACCGTGCCCATTGCGCTCTTGTTTGCGCGTATGATTCGCACCCAGCTTTACGGGGTGAGTTCGTTCGATCCAGTCACGCTGCTGGCATGCACGGTACTGGTATCGTTCGTGGCCTTGCTGGCAGCTTTGTTGCCCGCAAGACGGGCCGCCTCCGTCGAGCCCATGAAAGCTTTGCGGACCGAGTAGACCTGCGCTCCAGCTGCTCTACGAGGCCCTCAGCCCAGCGTCATGGCACCGTGCCGCCGCCACATGCGCGGGTGTCACTTCCAGCTTGCGCCGCATGGTCTCGGCAAGATCGTGCACGATCTGGATTCTCTCCCCCGCCTCCGGAGAAAGCTCCGCTGCCCGCATCGCCAGTTCGGAGTTCAGCAGGATGGCCGTGACCTCTCCCCGCAAGACGTTGCGCAAAATGTTTTCCGCCGACTGCATGGCAGACAGTCTCTCCCTGATAAAGCGCGTCAATCTGCCTTGCACCTCACGGGCCACCCACTCTGCTCCGTGCAGGGCCAGGTTTACATAGACCGGCATGGCCGGCCCGGCATGGTTCAGCAAAAGGTTTACACCGCCGATTTCCGTGTGGTTGAACGATTCATCCAAGACCAATAAGTCATAGTCCTGGGATTGCAGGCGCTCCACCGCCCGGGCCAGCGAGGCCGCAATTTCCGCCTTCCGATGAGTGACCTCTTCGATTGCGGCCGCACATTCCCGGTCTCGCGGCGAGGTTGTTACCAGCATGATCATTGAATTTTCTCCCGTCAGCACACTTGGGCGCAGTTCGCCTGTCCTGCCCAGGGGCAGGGGTTTGGAGAGAAGGGCGTGGCCCGGCCCTTATACCGCCGAACCGAACTCCTTCAGTTTGCGATACAGGGTTGTCTTGCCGATTCCCAGTTGCCGCGCAGCTTCCAGCTTGTCGCCGTTCAGCACCGTAATGGCATGCAAGATCGCCCGCTTCTCCAGGTCGGCCAGCGGCGCGACCCCCGCGGACTCGAAGCCGTCAGCTACATCAGGCTTCTGCGTGTGAAAGTTCTGCAGCGCCGTCGGCAAATCGGCGATGTGTATGGTCGGACCGGAAGTAAGCGCGCAGGCC
>Ga0074045_10001908_pt1 | contig 19784 bp, 9 predicted proteins | sample BogForMeECP23OM2_FD_94442 | JGI IMG/M metagenome (GOLD analysis project Ga0074045, IMG submission 94442) | Bog forest soil microbial communities from Calvert Island, British Columbia, Canada - Bog Forest MetaG ECP23OM2 | ecosystem: Environmental > Terrestrial > Soil > Wetlands ...
CCAGAAGGTTCTTCTGAAAGAATTGATGCGAGATAAGCTTCCACCCTCCGTTCTTCAACGGAAGAAGGTCGGATTCGACATCCCGGCCCATGACTGGCTTCGGGGCTGCCTGCGCCCGCTGATGATGGAGGTCTTGCTGGACGGCGCGTCCGATCACGCGAGCCTGTTCCGGCGGGAGGCGATCGAGACTTATATTCGCCAACACCTGGAGAGACGAGTCAATGTTGGATATCACTTATGGGGCCTGATGGTGCTCTTTCTGTGGATGAAAAAGTGGGGGATTCAGGCAGCGGCCTCGCGAGAGACGAGCGTTTGGATACAGGAAAAAACTGGTACCTATATCTAGGCGTTCTGCTAGTCGCGGCGACCATCTATTTGGGTTGCATTATTTCTCCGCCCTCCCTGATGGACGACGTCGACGCCGTGCAGGCGCAGATCGCCCGCAACATGCTGATTTCCGGCGATTGGGTGACGGCGCGGCTGGATGGCGTGGCGTATCTGGAAAAAGCTCCTCTGGTGTACTGGGCAATTGCCGCGAGCTATGAGATTTTCGGTGCGCACGACTGGGCTGCGCGTATTCCGATTGCCTTGTCGGCCATTGCCCTATCCTGGTTGACGATGGCGTTCGGCGCGTGGGCATTCGGCAAGCGAGCCGGATTCTGTGCGGGTCTGTGCATGGCCACATGCATTGGGCTGTTTTTATTCACCCGAATTTTGATCCCTGACGTCATGCTGACTTTCACGGTCGCGCTTGCCATGTGGGCGTTTCTCCGCACGCTGGACGAAGAGGAGCCCCATCCGCGGTTTTGGGCTTTCGTGCTTGCCGCAAACCTCGGGCTGGGCCTTCTGCTGAAGAGCCTGATCGGAATCTTATTTCCACTCGCGGCAATTGCCATCTATCTTGCGATCACGCGCCAGCTCTTTTCCGCTGCTGTTTGGCGGCGGTTGCATCTCTTCAGCGGACTGCTGATCGTCCTGTTGATCGCCGCACCGTGGCACATTCTGGCCACGTCGCGCAATCCACCTTATTTCGCCTTTACGCTGCACAGCGGGCCGGGACAATATCACGGGTTTCTTTGGTTTTTCTTCATCAACGAGCAATTGCTCCGTTTCCTGAATCTGCGCTATCCGCGAGACTACAACACCGTGCCGCGCCTGTACTTTTGGTTGCTGCACCTGGTGTGGCTGTTTCCCTCTAGTGTGTATCTTCCCGCCGTCGCCAAGCTCTCCTTCAAACCCAAATGCAACGATCGTGCCGGGCGAACCCGCCTTCTGGCGCTTTGTTGGGCGGGATTCGTGCTGATCTTCTTCACCTTCTCCACCACGCAGGAGTATTATTCGATGCCCTGCTATCCTGCGCTGGCGCTTCTTTTGGGTGCAGCGATGACTATGGAGAGCAACTGGATTCGGCGCGGTACGCGCGTGCTCTCGGTGATTGCGGCGATCGCCGGGCTGGCGACGTTAACTCTCTTTTTTCTCACTCGCCAAATCCCCGCACCAGGAGACATTTCGCAGGCGCTCAGCCACCATCCTGGCGCTTATACCCTTTCCCTGGGACACATGCAGGACCTCACGCTAGCATCCTTCGCCTATCTTCGGATGCCCCTGCTGGTGGCTGCAATTGCCTTCTGCCTGGGTGCGTTGGCCACATGGAAATGGACCGGCCAGCGTGCATTTCTGGCCGCCGCGATGATGATGATACTTTTCTTTCACGCCGCGCGCATGGCCATGGCCGTTTTCGATCCCTTTCTGTCGTCGCGGCCGCTGGCGGAGGCAATCCTGAAAGCGCCGGAAGGGACGCTGATTGTGGATCACCACTATTACACGTTTTCTTCCATCTTTTTCTATACCAACCGCACCGCGCTCCTGCGCAATGGCCGCTTCAATAATCTGGAATATGGCGCCTACGCTCCCGGTGTACCCGATGTGTTCATCGACGATTCGCAATTCAAGGATCTCTGGCTTAAGCCGGAGCGTTCCTACATCGTCGCCACCCAGAGTGTGGTTCCTCGATTAGAATCAATAGTGGGCGCGGAGCACCTCAACCTGCTGGCGGCGAGCGGCGGCAAGGTCGTTCTCACGAATCGTCCGGTGATTATTTCTCAGGGCGAATCGCCCAGAGCGGCCGTCATGTTTTAGAATGTCTGTTACATCTGACAGTTGAAAGAAACGCGGCACGGCGGGAAACTGTTCTACTGGTGTCCTCTGTGCCGTAGTCGGACAAGGGACGACAGGTGTCAGGTAGCCATTTTCCAAAAACAATAAGGATAAGGCGCGGAGGCGACATGAGGGTTGCAGTACTGGGAGGGGACGGCTACTGTGGTTGGGCAACCGCATTATATTTGTCTAAGAAGGGACATTCCGTGGCTATTGCCGACAATTTTGCCCGCCGGCAATGGGACCACGAACTTGGTGTGGAAACGCTGACGCCGATCCGCCCGCTGGCGGAGCGCCTGAGCGTTTGGCAGGAGCTCACTGGGGAGAGCATCGAGCTTTTTGTTGGCGATGTGACCGAGTACGACTTTCTCTCCTCGGTCATCCAGGACTTCGAACCGGAGGCGGTGGTCCATTTTGCGGAACAGCGCGCTGCCCCCTATTCGATGATTGACCGCAAACACGCAGTGTTCACTCAGGTGAACAATGTTGTGGGGACGCTCAATCTGCTATTCGCGCTGCGCGAGTTTCAGCCCGATTGTCACCTCGTCAAGCTCGGCACCATGGGTGAATATGGCACACCCAATATCGATATTGAAGAAGGCTACATCACCATCGAGCACAATGGGCGGCGAGATACAGTACCGTACCCCAAGCAGCCTGGCTCCTTCTACCACCTCTCGAAAGTACACGACAGTCACAACATCATGTTTGCCTGCAAGGCCTGGGGACTGCGCGCCACCGACCTCAATCAAGGCGTGGTGTATGGAACCATGACCGATGAAGTGGCCCTGGGTGAAGCGCTGGTTAATCGGTTCGACTACGATGACGTCTTTGGCACCGTGCTCAATCGCTTCTGCGTTCAGGCAGCAGTTGGATACCCGCTCACCGTGTACGGCAAGGGAGGACAAACCCGCGGATTTCTGGATATTCGCGACACGGTTCGGTGCGTCGAGATTGCATGTTTGAATCCGGCAGCCCGGGGAGAGTGCCGGGTCTTCAACCAGTTCACGGAACAATTTTCAGTTTTGGACCTGGCCCACATGGTCAAGACCGCCGGGAAAGAGCTGGGCCTAAAAGTTGAGATCGATCACCTCGCTGATCCGCGAGTGGAGGCCGAGGAGCACTATTACAATGCGAAACACTCAAAGCTGATTGAACTTGGGTTGGAGCCACATTTGCTTTCGGATTCGCTGTTGGATTCGCTGATGAACGTTGCATTGAAATATCGCGACCGGATCGATCTGAACGTGATGCTACCGCGAATCAACTGGCGGCAGCCCAGCAGCCACGTGGAGCGCAGACCAGCCCAGGAATCCGCGAAACTCGTGGGTGCATCCGCCGCCAGGAGCAACGGAAAGCGTCGCACGGCGAGCAGCGCACGCGGCGTGTTGACTAACAAGCCGGGACGCTGAGGCGATCGAACTCTCAGCTCGCGGGCTCAACGTTGGTCGGAGCCAGGGGTTGAAGTCACGGGCACGAGCCTGCCATCGCGGATGTAGTATTGGCCATCCCGCCAGCGGATGCTGTTGCGCGTAAAGCTGGTCAGCCAAATGACGAAAGCCAGGGCGTCCCATAGCGGGATGAGCCCGAACTTCTTCCACAGCGCATCGTGCTTCAGACCCCAGATTCCAACCACCCAGGTCATGGCGAATCGCAGGACCAGGTAGGTGCCGAGGTATCCGATCGCAACTCCCGCTGAGGGCTGGACCGCAATCGCCGCCAAACACCAGGGCAATCCTTGCGTGAGCAGGAGGCCGAGGTGTCCCCAGGGACGCATATGGCGCATGACCACGATCCAGCGCAGGCGCTTGTGGAAAAGGTCGCGCAGGGACTGATAATCGGCAACCGTTAAAATTGAGTAGGGCAAAAGCTCAACTTCGTAGCCCTGTTCGGCGATGAGGCGACCGACCAGCAGATCATCGGCAGGACGGTCTTGAATCGCTCCATAGCCACCGAATCCGGCCAGCCGCATACGCGTGGTGGCAATGGTCGGTCCCAACGCAAACTTCACTCCGTCAAGCTGGCGCGCGACCAGTATGCCGACGTAGAAGTCGGAAAACATACCGATCGTCTGGATATTCTCGGCAAGTGTTTTCTCCTCGATCGACACGTAAAAACAGGTTACCGCTCCTATCTTGGAATCGGCCAACGGCGCAACCACGGTGCGGAGGTAGTCGGGCTGCACCCGGACATCACTATCGCTAATGACGACAACTTCGTGCTGAGCTTCGCTGACAAGGCGCGCCAGCTTAACGACTTTGTCGTTGGTTCCTCGTCTGCCTGAACCGAACAACACCCGAATTCGCCGTTCCGGAAAATCGCGTATCAGCTTCTGCAGAACGGGAACAACCGGATCGTCCTCGTCACCGACGCAGAAAAGCAGTTCGTAGTCCGGATAGTCTTGGCGGCAGAAGCTGGCGTAATTTTCATAGGCGTCGGGATCGAGCCCGCGAACCGGTTTTAGATTACTAACCGGTGGAGTGAAGGTGTGGTCGGGTGCGTGTTGAACTGCGTTGCGGCGAAAGAACTGCCACGAGCTGTAAAGGGCAATCAAATAATAGATAAATGGAATGGCAGCTACGACAAGCACCACATACCTGATGCCGGAAATCATCGAGTCCCTCGCGCACAGCAGATGAACAACCTTGCCGAAATGATGGTTGGCCCTGACAGTATACGGGCCCGACGAAAAACGGCCCACTGATTCTGCTGGCACAAGAATCGGTAGCTCGGGAATTTTGGCGTCCCCAATCTCCATCAGATCAGGAATGCGTTTCGCGCTTCGGGCGTTGACGCTTAAACTTTCCTGGTCCAGCAGTCATTGCCTGGCATCAACATAACGGTCGGGTAGGGAATTGGACATTGGACCATGCCTGTTACTTTAGACAGTTGTGGATATTGTCCGATTGAGTTCACTTCGTTATCATGAATTATCCTGCTCAATTGTGCACTCGGATGACATTCTGTTCATCGTCTACGTCTTTCGCGGCCTCTCGAGAATCGCGATCAATGACGCGTTTGTAATGCTGAAGCAGGATGCTTGTCGGCCCCGCGGAAGATGATCGCAAGCTTAACGTATTCCTTTTTGCCATGCGCATGCGAATGAAATTTGCCGGTGTTGGACAGCGACTATTGCCGGCGCTGTTCCGCAAAGCGGTAGCGAGCGCGTTTCTCGCCTGCATGGCAATTTGTTGCGTCCAAAGCACTCCCGCAGCCGCCGATTCCCGCGCCGAGGTCATCCACGTCTCAGTGATTGACGAAAAGAACCTGCCGCTGTCGGGTGCCACGGTTGGGCTTCGGCTACGAGATAAAGTCGTAAGTACTGTCAGCACAGATGCTACGGGAACAGTGACGCTCAGGGTCGACGTCTCGGGCAGCTATTCGCTGGGCATTCAAAAGGAGGGCTACCTCCCGAGTGAGACCGCTTTAGAAGTCAGCGAAGGCGGTGCTGCCCAGGACATCGATGTTGTGCTCAGTGCCATGGCGTTGAGTAAGCAAAGCGTGGAAGTCAAAGGTGAAGCGTCCAACCCGATTACCGAAACCTCAAGCGGCGCCACTACCTTGTCTCCCACGAATGCCACGGACACTCCGCTACGCCCAGCTACATTGGCGGATGCCCTGCCGCTGATACCTGGAATCGTGCGCGGCCCAGACGGGAGCGTACGAATCGCGGGTTTCGGCGAGGACCACAGCGCGCTGCTGGTTAATTCGGTGGATGTGACCGACCCCGCCACCGGGGGCTTTGGACTCAGTGTCCCGATCGACAGCGTGCAGACCATTGAAGTGTCGGAGATGCCCTACCTCGCCGAGTATGGTCGCTTCACCGCCGGCGTAGTCGCGGCCGATACGCGACGCGGAGGTGAGAAGTGGGATTACAGTCTGAATGATCCCTTTCCCGACTTCTTCATTCGCAGCGGACATCTCGACGGTGTGCGGGACACGGCTCCCCGATTCAATGTGGGCGGTCCCTTCATCTCCAACCACCTGTATTTCCTCGAAGGCGTCGAATACCTGCTCGATAAGCAGGAAGTCAAAACGTTGCCTTTTCCACAGAGTCTGAGCACCTCGACGGCGTTCAACTCCTTCACGCAATTCGATGCGATCCTTTCTGCCAATCAGACCCTGACCGGCAGTTTCCATTTCGCTCCACATACGCTGCAGTATGCCGGGCTGGATTACTTCAATCCGCAGCCGGTAACGCCCAACGCCGATTTCCACGAGACTACGGGTACGGTCACGGACCGGCTTGCCCTCGGCGGCGGGCTCTTGCAGAGCACGGTCTCCAGCCGGGTCGTGAGCAGTAACATAACGGCGCAGGGGATGGCCGATATGGTTCTGACTCCAATTGGGAACCAGGGCAACTACTTCAGCCAGGAATCGCGCCGTGCCAATCGTTTTGAATGGATTGAAGAATGGACAGCGCGCACGTTTCATTTTGCCGGGCAGCACACCCTCAAGTTTGGATCGGTGCTCGGCCATAGCGAGAATGTGGGCTACTTTAACGCGCGTCCGGTTCAGATCGAAAATGCCAGTGGCAATTTGCTGCAGCAGATCAATTTCTCCGGGGCGGGAGCATTCGATCTGGCCGACCTGGAGCCTGCGGCCTTTGCCCAGGACCACTGGGTGCTCAATTCTCATCTGGCGATTGATGCCGGTCTCCGTGTCGAAGCCCAGACGATTACCTACACCACCCGGGCTGCTCCACGCGCTGGTTTCGAGTGGACTCCCGATGTGGGGAAAACGGTGATTCGCGGCGGTGTTGGCGTCTTTTACGATTCCGTTCCGCTCGATGTTTATGCATTCAACACCTATCCCCAACAGACAATCACAACCTACAATTCGTCGGGCGTGCCGGTAGGGCCGCCGGTCGTATACGTCAACCTCACCGCGCAGGCGGCGCAATCGACCTTTCCGTTTATCGATAGTGCGCAGAAGAACGGTAATTTCGCTCCCTACAGCGTGGCGTGGAACGTCGCATTCGAGCGCGCCGTGAGTCGCTTTCTATTGTTTCGCGTGAAATACCTTCAGAGCCACGAACAGAATATGATCACGCTCCAGCCCGAGGTGGTTCAGAACCAGAACGCGTTCGTGCTCGGGGCATCCGGCCAAGCGCACACGCGACAAGCCGAGTTTACGGCGCGGATCGGAGGGGCTTCCAATCGCCAGTTTTACTTTTCCTACGTTCGGCAATATGCCTATGGCGACATCAGCGATGCCAACTCGTACCTTGGGAACTACCCTTTCCCGGTCGTGCGCGACGGTCTAGTGGCAAGTTTGCCCAGTGAAATTCCCAATCGTTTTCTGCTGTGGGGCACGTACGCTTTTCCACGCAAGATCGCGGTGACGCCACACGTAGAGTTTCGCAATGGCTTTCCGTACCAGGCGATCGACGTGCTCCAGCAGTATGTGGCTGCGACCTACGGTCCGCAATATCGTTTCCCAAGATACTTCTCTCTCGACCTGCGAGTTTCGAAGGACATTCAGATAGACCCGAAACACGCAGTGCGCCTGTCGGGTACAGTGCGTAATCTGACCGACCACTTCAATCCGCTCGAGGTGCACTCGAACATTGCCGATCCGCAGTATGGCGTCTTCTTCGGGAACAACGACCGGCGAGCTGTGCTCGACTTCGACGTTCTCTTCTGATCGAGGCGACTTGCGACCATAAGGCCGTTCCACCCCTCTTACCAGGAATCACCCGTGGGCATCGCTCTTCCTGCCGAAATAAGGAAGCTTCAGGATAGGTTTCTGGCGGGAGGCCACGGCGAATGAAGCAAGAATCACAAGCTCCGGTTCTATGGGCAGCCGATAGGAAATCTCCGAATGGGTGAGGTAGTAAACCAGCGGAAACGCCAGCAAGGTGAGGGCATATGGCATGGCTGCATTCCGCGAGATGCTAAATGCTCGGTATAAACCAGTCATAGCCACGGCGGTGAATATCGTGCAGAAAAACGTGTTTGCCAGGTCCAAAGGCTCTCCTCGCAGGTATTCCGGACTAAGGCTCCAGAAACCGGTCCACATGTAGACGACGCGGCGAAAGGAGCGCCACAGGTAAATGCCTGGATAATTCTTAATGAAGGCAAGCCCTTGCCGACGTTCCCTAATCATGTAACCCATTTCTCCCAGTTGGCGAAATTCATCCAGTTCCGCATTGTTGCCTGCCGGGTGGACAGCATCGTTCCACCAATGCGAAGCATTCCCCAGATTGCCGACACAGACCTCCATCCAAAAATTATCCTTCAGGAATACGGGTTGACGGAACGTCAGATAATTGCGCGCCATCCAGGGTGCAACGGTAGCGAGCAGCGCGAACACTGCGGTTGCCGCGGGCATCCTCCAGTTTCTTTGGTTGCGATGCAGTCGATAACAAACCCAACCGCCCAGAAACGGCGGAACGGCCAGGACCACGGGAGTGGTGAGCGCCCCAAAGCCCCAGAGGGATCCAAAGCCCGCCCACATCCAAAGGCGAGTCCGCGTTTCGAGATACGAAGCGATCAAGAGGAGCAGGGTGAGCAGCAGAGCGACCAGGCTGTGATACCACATCGAGCTGGCGGAGAAGTAGACCGCGTAAGGGAAAAACGCCCAAATCCAGGCAGCTGCGACAGCCACTTGAGGACCAAAGCTATTTCGAGCCAGGAAAAAAATTGGAATGCAGGTAAGAGCTGAAACCAAGCTGTTGAAGAAAAGCACCACCAGCGCCGCCGCCTTGGTGTAAGCCCCAAACAATAAGAAAACAGAGCTCATCAGATACGGGTAAACGGGAGTGATCATCGCCGTGGGCCCAGTTTCGATCCAATACGGGTCGCTGAACCCATGACCGTTGGCGATGGAATACGAAATCTTTCCCAATTCGTAACCGAACTCCCAGTGATCGCGGCCGGGTTCCAAAAACCCCTGATAGACGAAGCCGACCACCAGGAGGCGCAGCGCCAAGGCGATCAGAACAGCCCAAATCAGGTGAGGACGATGACCGGAGTCGGTTTTCGAGGAGTTGGAGCTTGTTGGTTCACTGGTTTTCATTTCGGTCGTTAGAGGGCTGCGGTCAAGCGTTTTACCTTCCCAGCGGAAATCCTTGATATTGATGGTGATGTTTCGCAGACTTAAACATCTGCTTCTTCAATCGTTGATCTTACACGAATCTCTTTTTGCGCCTCGAATCGTCTGATTCGAGGCTCGCCGCACTGGTAACGACTTCGTACGCGGTGTGAGTGGTCTGCTAGTGAGAGACCAGCGCAGCGCGTTCCAGGGCGGTCGGTTGGCGGTTCATAACGACGGGCTCGCTGGACCTGTCCGGCGTTTTTTTGGGGACGTAAATATAGCATCCGGCGTGTGCCAGACCTAGTTCATAAAAGGTCTCGAGTACCGAAAGCGTCTGCGGGATTATGAAGGGGTCGTCATCTCCCTTGAGGAAGTCAATCGAACAACAAAGCTGTACGACGGCGATTTCGCCGCGGCTCAGCCGGTTTACAAGGGTTGCTGCGTCCAGCTTCCCAAGCTTTACCAAGTTGGCGCTATTAAACGGATCGTACGCGTCGGGCTTGTCAGCTTCGTAGCAACGAAGCAGTGATTCGCAGAACGCGGGTCCGGGATGCGCTCGTAGAAACGAAACCTCGGATTTGAACTGATCTTGCTTCTCTGCCAAGTCCGAAATTGCCCTGCGGAAAAGCGGTGGACCCGCGGCCCAGACTGGCGCAAACGAGAGGAGCAGTGCCAGCGTCACACCCACTGCGCCCCATGCATGGGGCTTGCCGACCTGCCCCCGCCAGACCCGATGCATGATGAGCCCGACAATCATCGCGAGGGACAGGTAGATGTCGAAGTAACTATTCACCCAGACTCCGATTGCACCGCCAGAAACAGAACCGACGAGCAAGGAGGCCAGAAAGAGGATTGCCAGCACCCGAAGTCTTTTATCCTTATTCTTGTTCTTGTTCTTATCCTTATTCTTGAGCGATCCCGCGCACCAGAACAGGGCGGCTATCACAGCCAGAGAAACGGGCCCAAAGCCATACTCCATGAATTGGAGAATGGCTTTCTTGAAGGAATACGACCGCGGCGTCAGGATGCTCGCTATAAAGAATGGGCCACCGGCGATCACGTTGGCGTAGATCGACGTGGCTACCAGGGCAGTCGAGATCGCCAGGTATTGCAGAACTTGTTTCTTCCCGACGAACACTAAATCGATCAGCACTGCTAGCGGAAACTCAACCAGGTTGTGCTTAATGCTGCCTCCGAGCACAAACAGCAGAGCGGTCAGCACCAGACGGGAGAATCGCGGCGGCCCTGAGATGTACACCAGGAAACCACACAAGAAAAAGACCTGCGCAAAAGTTTGTGGATCGTTATAACCGATGTACTCGTTCGCCGCGATGCAGAAGAGCGCCGAACAAAAGAGGGAACTGAATAGGGCCGATCGATAGTCGCGACTCAACCGCCAGACGACGAGGCCAACCAGCATGCAAGAGATGGGGAGGGAAACCAAGGACAACATCCTCCCGGCAGCCAGATAGCTATGGCCACCTCGATGCAGCCAGGCAAGGACATAGAACCACAGTACAGGGTAGTTGACAGTGGTCCAGCCGTATTTTTGGCCGTAGAGGGGAAGATGATGCGCCACCATGGCGGCGTTGTAAACATTCCAGCCCTCGTTGTAGCCAACCTCCGTGATGGAAAATGCCCGCAGGACTGGATAGACCATCAATGCACCTGCCAACAAGCCCAGGAGGGCCAAAGGCCCCCATTCGCAGAACAGTGCCCGCGGTGCGTGCGGCGGTTGATCGTGGCCAGAAACAGCGTGCACCGCGTCCTGGTTCATTGCTCCCATCAGCCTCTTCTCCAGCCCCTCGTCGATGACCCCGCACTTGCGCTTGGCAAGAGATCCCAACCAAAATGTGGCGGCCGGGTTGCATGTCTGTAAGGTTAACCGATGCGAGCCGTAGAGCAAAATCGTGACCCGGGGCTATACAAGCCCATTGTGTTTCCGTGTGGGATGAAAGCGCACGATGGCAGTCAAGGATCGGCACAGATGCCGGGGCTGGCACGGCTTTCGAGTTCGATTCCACCGGCTACAAGAAGTTCCGGCTACTTCCGTAATAGACGGCGGTGCGTGTCACTTTGCTGAGTCGTCGGACAAGTGGGCGTACCGGTAACTGAGTTTTGACAGGCATAGTATCCGAAGGAAACCTGCGGCGTCTGTTGCAGCAGCAAATCCGTTTCAACGAAGAAGCCGTGGTCCGCGTCAATGATGTAAAAATCTGCCGCGAATGCATAGGCGTCCTGCGTGGGAGGGGTTCCAACGAATGCGGCACTTTTGACATTTGAAAAAGTGCCCGCGAAACATCCGTTGGAGAGAGGCCCCACGTAACACCCTGGAGGTGGGGATGTGAAAGAACCGCTAAACGCTTGGTCAGCGCCAGCATTGTTATCGACGATACCAGACAAGGATGGGGAGGGGGCTGACGGGTTCGCGGTCATCAGGGCGGAGCCGTCGTATTCAGTCCCGTTCTGCTGGGTGAAGCTGAACCCGTACATGCCGCCATTATTGGGATCAGGGAATATTGGAGAAGTCGATTGCGGGTAAGCTGTTCCCGTTCCGATAAATGGATAGTTAGCATTGCCGATCTCGAGAACCAGAGCCGTAGTCCCATTGCCGGTGAGATAGAAAAGGAATCGGGCGGAAAAATCGCCGCATTTCGGGAGCGGTGAAACGCTGCCCAACCCTGCTACGACGCGACCGAGTCCTGCGCTGTCGACGGAATATGTTATATCGAAAGTCCCACTGATCTGAGCACCCACGTCGAGACATGTACCGCTTGGATTTTGATAGGTGTTTGACTGCAGAGATATGTCGGTGAATCCTGTCAGCGTAAGGGCGCCGGCGTCGGCGGTGAAAAGGCCGGCCGAAGTCATAGTGGTCGGGGAAGGCGGAGTATTGAAATTGTCGATGTCCACGCCGGTGACACCGAACGCGTACGTCCCGGAGAACGTGCCGGTGTCGGAGCCCTGGGCGAGGGCGAGTCCGATGGTGCTGGAGGCGCCGTCGCTCTCGATCAATTTTATGTTCGTGTCGTCCACAATGTAGCCGGTGAATGTTGGCGTCGTGTTGCTGTTGACAAAGGTGGGAAGGTTCAGAGCCAGCGTGATGACTCCGCCGACTGGTCCGTTCGAAACTGTCCCCGACGGCTTCGCGTTACCGGCGACGGGCTCTTGTCCCGTTCCGTTGATGGCCACGTACTGATCCACCACGCTGCTGTCTTGTACCACGTTATAGAGCGAATCAATGTCAAGAATTCCGCCGAAAGCTAACGGCGCCGTACCGGCAGCAATGCCGTTCACCACAAAGGCATAACCGCCCGGTGGCAGCAGCGGCGCGGGAGTCGCCTGGTATTTTGGGTCTTGCAGGTCCATGGTCCCGGTGCCTGAAATAGCGAGAGTGGATGTCGGCAGTGCCGCAATCAGCGCCTGGGAAGTGGAAAGGAACACGAAACTAAAAGTCTCTTGTCCGATATCTGAGGGGCTCTTCGGATTAATGGTAATGGTTCCGCGTCCGTCAGGACCAAGGAAATAGGTGCCTCCGGTGATCGCGTCGGTGTTGGATACAAGGGCGCCGACAGTTGGATCGAAGAAATTGACCGTCTGCTCCCCCGCCGTGACATTCCCCTTGCCGTCGAGGACGATCTGGCCGGCAAACTGGTAGGGATTAAAGCTGGGATCAGATCCTTGGGCTTCGAGAACATAAGTGCCAGTGAGGTTGGAGCCAAAGGCGGTGACGTCGACCTGGGCGAGAGCGTTATAGTTTTGATTTGCGCTGGCGTAGGCCACGACGACCACGTTCAGGTTGTTGCTGGACATGGTCGTGGGTGGCGTATAGGTCACGGCTATTCCGCTGGCGGTATGTGTGGCGCTGAGCGTGCCGCACGGGGCCGCGCTCATCTGGCAGGTGGCTGGCAATAAGGACCAGTTCACTCCCGCATTGGTTGGGTCGTTGGTAACCGTCGCCGTGAAACTCGCTGTGCTGTTGATTGGAACTTGCACTATTCCTGTAGGCGAGGGGGTGAACACGATGGAGATCGTCTGCGCCGGCGGCGGAGGAGGATTCTGTACATTGTAAGTGCTGTTGCCGCCGCATCCGGCGAGTACCGTAACCATCGCCGTCCGCAGAAAAGAGAGAATCCATCGTCTAGTTGCCACTACCAACCTCCTTGAGTTGCTTCATTGCCCCGAACCCACCAGATACACAGGTTGCGTTTGGAAAGTGCTGTTCGCGCTGGTCGTGTAATTAATGGCGATCGTTCCAGTATTGTGTCCCGCATTCTTGGGCTTGAAAATTATGGTCAGAGTGCAACTGCCGCCCGGAGCCAGATTCGAAGGACAATCGTCCGTCTCCGTGAAGCTGCCACTTACTACAAACTTGCCGACGAAGTTCACGGTCGGTCCGTTCGGCAACGGGTCGTTGAGCAGCGTAATCGTTTGCGCGACACTGGACTTGCCCACTGTCACATTCCCGAAATTCAGCCCCGCCGCCGGCGTCATTCTCAGCGGGCTCCCCAGATTCGCTCTTAATTCCACGGGGAAACGCCCGCCATCGAGTTCGCAAGGGTTGGACTGAGACGGAGGATCATTAACCGGGTCGGCGCACTGCACCGTGTTCAGTTCCAGGAAATAATCCAGACCACCAGCGGCAGTGGCCGCTGACTGGGTTATATACCCAATCTCCAGGCTGCACCCGGCCTGTGGCTGGAGCAACGTTCCGCTGCAGGTATCCGAAGATATCTGGAAGTTGGGCAGCATGGTAGTGGGATCGGAGTCGCAACTGTACTGGATTGTGGATTGGTTAGTGTCCTGGTTCAGATTACTCACCACTTGCAGGCCTGCAACCGGGCTGCTTTCGGTTAACGGGTGCGGGAGCGTGAGCGTTTGGCCGAATGCGGAAACGCATGTTCCTCTTGGCAATATCTGCACCGGCGTGGTCCCATAGTTGGTGAGGTTCAGCAACTGAGGAAGACTCGCTTCGCCGAGTGCCTCCGAACCGAAATCGAGTTCGCCAGTCGAGAGTTGGATAAAGCTTAGACCCGTGCCCGCTATGGGCACGAGAAAGTTCCCATCGTTATCGACACTGGGAACGTTGTTAACGGTTAGCGTCGCGGTCAGAGCAAGGGGACACTGGGCGGGCGGAGTTCCTCCCTGGTTCGGCAGCCATGTGCAGCTTTCCTGAGGGGCAAAGGAAACCGTGGCGGTACAGGACTGTCCCGGAAGCAGACTGAAAGTCGATCCGGCCGGAACTGCACAATTATCCTGCTCTGTAAAATCCGGCAGATTGGTGAAATCGGTCTGGCCGGTGTCGTTAAAGCTGCCAGACGCTGCCACCCACGTCAGCGTCAGACCGGTCAGCGGAGCTGTCCCGGAAGGCTGGGTGTTGGTGAGCGTGATCGTCTGCGTCGACGGGTTAGTCGAACCGAGCAATTGAGGGGGGAAGGTCAGGATAGCTGGAGACAGCGCGATCGGCTGATTGCAGGCGGTTGAAGTGTTCAACGCGAAACAGATGTATCCACCGTCTTGGTTGGCGGGAGCGGGACATGGCTTCGTGTTCACGACGTATCCTGTTCCAGCGGAGTGGAGAATGTATCCGTTGGTGGTGGAGTCGAAGGTGACCGGTTGAGTTTCACCGTTGACTTGGCTGGCCGGTATCCCAATCTGCCCGTCATTCGCTCCGTCCGTGTCGATGAGCTGCAGAATGACAGTGTTGCCGCTGATTTGGCCATTCACGAAAACTAAACCACCAGGGAAGCAGGGGTAATCGCTTAGAAGGGTCGTCGGGTTGATAAAGCTCAAAGTGCCCGTGACGGTCGCGTTGCTGGCTGCGATATTCTCTCCTTGGGTGAGAACTCCCGTCAGCGGGAAATCCTGATTGGCCAAGCCCGAGTTGTAACTGCCGGCGCTGTGGAAGCTCCCTGTAATCGATCCCGTGAGCGCCGGCACGGATGTTGCGCTCCACGCCAGGGGCGTTTGACCGGTGCCGCTTCCGCACGGGGTACCGTCGGCGGCCGTACCGGGGTTTGCTGTATAGGTGCCTGTCATCATCGAACCATCGCTACTCAGCGTTCCGGTAAGCACATAAGTCTGCGTGCCGGCCACCGCCGTGAGGGTTACGGAGTTCTGGCCCATGATGGTTCCGCTGATCGGGGCGGATCCGCTGTTGCACGGTCCTTGCAGACTATTCAGCTGGGTGTTTGCGTAGACCAGCTCTCCCGTCAACGAGCCATTGGTCGTCAGCAGAAAGCCGCCTTGCAGTCCACTGGCTGCAGTCAGGTCGGGAGTGTCCACAATAGAGAACTGCCAGTTGCCTGCAAGGGTTGCGCTCTGCGGCGAGCTGCCGCTGGGAGAGCTGCCTCCACACCCCGAAAGCAGAATCGTGCCAGCCAGCAATAGGATCCAAAGGCCGCACAGCCGAGGCGAGCGCGGTTCACGACTCTTCGGGCGTAGCGTCGTATTCTTACTCATCGGTTCTCTAATCAATCTCTGCATGGTATTCCGCGTCCTGGAAAGGTCGAATGCTTGAGCTGGACAGAGTCTGCGACGGATGCCCGCTCCGGTTGGTGATCCTCAGCAACTGAGGAAGGCTCGGTTCCGAGAAGCCCGTCCCGAAATCGAGCGAGGGAGTCGATGCTGCAATGGCGCTGACCCCGGTGCCGCTGATAGGTATGGCTATAGTAAAGATCGTTGCGTTGATGGGGCTGTTAACAGTCAGCGTTGCGGTCAGGCACAGAGCCGAGTTGCCGCAGATTTCCGCCGGTGTAAAGATAACCTTGATTACACAAGACTGCGTCGGAATAAGGTAGAAGGGCTCGCCCCCAGACGTAGCACCTCCGATGCCACAAGCGTCCGTCTCCGCAAAATTGCCGGGAACACTGTTGTTGGTTAGCGTCAGCGTAACGTCGTTGAGAGTGGTACCCGAAGTGTTTGTTAACGCGACCGTTTGCGTCGAAGTCGTGCCCACCACTTTGGCGGGGAAAGTTAGAGCGGACGGAGCCAACGTTACCGGTTGTTGGCAGGCGCTTGCTCCGTTCAACGCCAAACAGATGTTCCCAAAGTCTCCGGCGGTAATTGTGCTACCGGGGCTGCCCGTACATGGGCCCGCCGTCGTGGCCACCAAGTAGGTTGTCCCAACACCCTGGAGGAAGGAGCCGCCGGGCGCCGAGTTGAGGGTAACCGGACTAAGGCCTGTCGTCGAACCGGTCGGCTCGCCGATCTGACCCAAAGTCGATCCATCGCTCCCGAGGATCTGCAGACTGACAGTATTCCCGCTTATTTGGCCGCTAACTGACGCAGCACCGAAACAACGATAGTCGCTCAGATTCGTTGTGGGGTCTAAGAAGCTCAAATCGCCCGTGACCGCCGTAGCGGCGGCTCCGGTATTCGCCGCTTGGGTGAGTGCTCCCGACACCTGGAAATCTTGCTCGTTGAGGCCCGCTACCCCGCCTGCGCTGTGGAAGGTCCCTTGGATGGATCCCGTGAGCGGTGGTACGAGGATTGCACTCCATCCCTGGGTCGATATGATTCCGCAACCTGCGCCGTTGGTCGAAGTATACGAACCTGCCATAGTCAAGCCATCCGGACTCAGCGTTCCGGTAAGCGTAAGTAAAGTCTGATTGTTGGCTACGGCCGTGAGGCTTACGCTCTGGCCGCTGATGGTGCCGGTGAGCGCAGCCGGTCCGCTGTTGCACACGATCGGGTCCGGGTCGATTGCCGACGGCGCGGGCGAGAAGGAGTAAGTCGCCGTTCCCGCCACCGCGCTATTGTTCTGCAGTAGAAACCCGCCCTGCAGGCCACCAACGAACGAAAGTCCATTGGGGTCCGGGTTGAGCTGCTCCGCCATGGTAAATTGCCAGTTGCCCGAGAGCGTTATGGGGATCTTCGAACCCCCGGAGGAAGTGCCACTGCTGCCGCACGCCACAAGCGTCATCGTGCCAGCCAGCAACAACAGCAACAGACCTTTCACGTACTCTCCGCGAGGCCAGAGCCGCTGGTGATTCGTCCGAAATCGCATCAGATTGTTAGTCAATCTCGGCATGACGTTACACGTCCTAGAAACCCAGCTTCAGACCAAACTGAATCGTGCGGGGCCGATGCGCATCGAGCGGGTGCAAAAAGGAAGCCCCGGTAACGCAATTGGCTCCGTTACCCTGAAACCCGGCGGAATACACAGGGCCGGCATAACAACTAATGACGTTGTTTCCACTGCTGCCCGGGTTATCGGGATCGTAGATTCGGAACTGAGTGTGATTGAAAATATTGAAGGCCTCAGCCCGGAACTCAAGCTCGCCGGTCTCGCGAATCTTGAAAGTTTTCAGCAGCGACATGTCGAAGTTCGTGCGCCGCGGATTATTCAGGAAGTTCCGACCGGCATTCCCAAACGTGAGCCCCCGCGGAGCCACAAACTGGGAAGGATTGCCGATGAGCGGACCAAAGCTTTGAGAATTGTTGAGTGGCGCCTGCTGTCCCTTCATCACGTCGGGATACGAAGACGCGATGCCGAGCCCGCTGGAAACCCCGGCATTGTCGGTAACCGAGATGCCGGTATTGCCGGCGCTGTTGATCACCGTAAACGGCGTGCCCGACGCAATCAGCGTTACTCCCGAAAGCTCCCAACCGTCGAGAAGCCGGTTCGACAATCTCGAACAGCAGTTGGTTTTGGGTGCATTAGGGTCCGTCGGCACGTCGTTGGCCCAGTTACTTAAGCGGCGAGGAAAATCCTTCAGCGGCAAGCGATACACATAGCTGATATTGAGTAGATGACGTTCGTCAAAACTCGAGCTGGCTCGGTTCTCACTCAGATTGTAAGAATTGACCAGAATTGGGTCGCTTCGGTCCGATGAATCGTCCAGCGAGTGGCTGTAAGAATAGGAGATTCCCGCGGTAAGTGGTCCGCTGGTATGCCGCAGAGTGGCTTGTAGAGCGTTATAACTCGAATTGGCTACATTTTGCAGTGAGAGAACTCTTCCCAAACCTGGGTAGGGTCGGCCGGGAAGGGAATTGACGTTCGGGATGTTTGGGTTTGTGCACGCAGCCTGCAAATACATGTAGGCGGGGTTTTGCGGCGTCACCAAAGTTCCATTCTGGAGCAAGAAGGGAGTAAAGCCGTCTCCAGGAGCAATATTTGCTTGCACTCCCGGCGGCGTAACCGTGCAGTCAGCGATGGTCAGGGGCTCGTTCGGGCCGAAGGGGTTCTCGTTTCCCGGCAGCGGCTTTAACTGGTTGAGCTGACGCTCGACCGTCAAGTTCGTTCCCTTGCTCCCCACATACGCAACATTGACCACAACCGCTCGAGACAGTTCTCGCTGAATTCCGAAACTCCACTGCTGAGCGTACGGCCAAACCGCCTTCGTCGGAATTGAGGTGACGTCGAGAGGAAAGACAGAGCCCGATGGGGGCGGAGGAACGCCAAGATAAGCCCCCAACGGACTGGTGCATTCTGGGTTGGTCGTGTTCCCATATCCGACATTGCCGATGCATTGGTAGTTGGTAGGGAGCGGTTGCGTCATGCTGAGCACGAGAGGCGCGCTAGCTTCGAGCGAACCCGTATTGGCCTCATTGTCCGTGCCATGCTCAAAAAAGATGCCATAGCCGCCACGGATCGATGTCTTGCCGTCGCCCCAGGGGTCCCAGGCAAAACCAACCCGGGGCGCCGGATTGAACAGATGCCCTGCCATGCAACTTACGGGTGTCCCGCTATAACCACACCGCACCAAGCCCAAATCACTCACCACGCCCGGGTTCAACTGGAATGTAGTGGGGTCGAACGGCACCGGGGTCGACCCGGCGGTTTTGTCCAGAAGCGCGCCGTACACTGGGTCGACCGCAAATCGCGAAGAGTTAAATCGTGAAGCTTCCCAGTTCCACGCGTTGCGGTTCTTCTCGCGATAAGTGCCAAACAGACTGAGTCGCAAGCCGAGGTTCACGATAAGCTTCGGAGTTACCTTCCAGTCGTCCTGGAAATAAGGCTCCGCAATCTGGTAGCGCTGGTAGTAGCGGTTCTGCGCCGAATCCTGAGTGAAACTCTGAATGTATCCCGCCGTAAGACCGGTACCGTTCTGTAATTGATTTTGAACCAACAAATCGACAAAGGCATTCCCCGTACTGTGCGCGAGATTATCGAAGGTCAACAGGCCCTGTGTGTCGCCAGAAGCTTCGCCGATGGCATTATGGGTTTGATTGCGCTGCGAATACACATATTGCGCTCCGAATTGCAGGGTGTGTTTACCGAGCGCTTTGCCCACGTCGTCGCGCAAGGCGTAGGTTGGATTACTGTGGCCCCACGGCATGTAAGAGGGGTCAGCGGCAAAGCCTTTCCCGCCGTAAGCGGCATTCGTGCCGAGAATGTTCACTCCCGGCATCTTACCGCCAGAACCGTTATTGAAAATGTACCCCATCGCGCATTCCGGGATGAGAGTCGCGGGGTCAACGCTCAGCGTCGGGTTGCAGATTCCCGGAGCCGATGGGTCAGTAACCAGTGGCTGATCCAGCGTGGGGTTGCGCTGAAACTGCGCGCCGCCCGGCCCGTTCTGGTCGATCAAAGTTATACTTGAATTGACATAGCTGACGACCACATCGTTCAGCAGTGTCGGCGA
>Ga0074045_10001909_pt1 | contig 19781 bp, 18 predicted proteins | sample BogForMeECP23OM2_FD_94442 | JGI IMG/M metagenome (GOLD analysis project Ga0074045, IMG submission 94442) | Bog forest soil microbial communities from Calvert Island, British Columbia, Canada - Bog Forest MetaG ECP23OM2 | ecosystem: Environmental > Terrestrial > Soil > Wetlands ...
GAACCGCGAGTGATTGTGTCGCCGTTCAAACTGAAAACGGATTGATACCGAAGCGGGGTCGGGGCGAATCGTCGCTGTCCGGTAATAGTCCCTTGACAGGACGCCGATGTCGGAATACCCGGAAGGCAACTATTGAGGAGGAATAATGGGGCGTTTCTCATGATCCTGGTGGATGATCGAACCGGAGCGGTTGAACTGGAACCGTATGTAGCCAAGATGGCGCCGTGTAGGATCAATAGGCTTGAATACGGTGATTTTGCCTGGGTTGGAAACGGCAAGGAGAATGAACCATTAAGCATTGGAGTTGAGAGAAAAACCATCTCGGATCTATGCTCCAGCATTACTACCGGTAGGCTAAGCGGGCACCAACTACTGGGCCTTTTAAACACCTACAGTCACGTTACGATCTTGCTGGAAGGTATATGGAGGTCTAGCCCGCAGGACGGGATGCTGGAAGTTTACAGGGGTGGAACGTGGGCGCCGCTCAAGCGAGGGCCCACCCGGTGGATGGCGAATACTATCTACAATTATCTCAATACCCTATCCATGATGTGCGGGGTGAAGGTATGGCAGACCGGCACTGCCGTGGAGAGCGCTCAATGGATAGCGGCCCTGTACAGGTGGTCCCAGAAAGACTGGCATGAACATCGCAGCCTGCATCAGTTCTGCGAGATACCGCCGCGGGGGGCCCGCGCCCGGCTCACGGCGCCGACTCTCGTGCATCGCATCGCAGGGGAATTCAAGGGTGTGGGGTTCGACCGAGGGGCGAAGATCGCGGGAAGGTTTGCGACCCCCTGGGACTTCCTCACGGCGTCGGAGGCTGAACTGACCGAGATCGAGGGGATTGGGCCGAAACTGGCGGCGTCAATCGTGAAGGAGATCAACGGATGAAAATCCGCAAGAACTACATCTGTCCAGTCTGCCGTGAGCCGATCCAGAAACGCGGTGCGACACATTACCGCTGCCAGGGTCCGGATGGCCCCAGTATATCGTACATGAGCGCGGCGCTGGATCGGGTGCTGCATGAACTGGAGCGCAAAGCCGGTAGCGAGGTGAAGTGGTGGAACCGGGACATGGGGTTGAAGAGGCTCAAGGAGATGTTTCCCACTATGGTGGAAAGGGTTCAGGCTAATGAGACGAGGTGAGGCGTGAGACTGGGGATGTTAATGGGAAAGACCCTTTGCTGGTTAGACTGCCACGATTGGAGCAGGAAGCATCGTTGTGGCATGTACGAGAGTCGCGGCGCTGTGCGGAGAAGGTGTAGCCGACCCGGGTGCAAAGTGACAAAGATCGTACAGAGGGGTTGGTTGTGAGGCAGGTTCGTGATGTGGCAATCGAGGCTCTCGTAGCCAGAGGGTTCTCCCCCGCCGAAGCAGAGCAAATAATCCGGCGTATAGAGAGCGGCAAGGGTGGAGACAACTCGGAAGCATCGTTGTGGGTTGTGTCCTTCGGCAAGTGGAAAGGGACCCCTGTCGAGAACGTGGACACAGGGTATCTCCGCTGGTTGCTGGCACAAAATTGGTTTTTATCAAGATTCGCTTACCCAGCCGAGATCGTATCCAAGGAACTGGAATACCGTGACAGATATGGAGTGTTTGCGTGAGACTAGCCCGTGGATGCAACAGATGCGGCCTCCAACAGCGCATCGTGTGGGGTGTGGGCCCTGCGCCGGCAAGAGTGATGTTGATCGGTGAGGCCCCAGGGGAGAACGAATCCCGCGCCGGGGTCCCGTTCGTGGGAAAGTCCGGCAAGGAGCTGGATTACCTCCTCGCGCGGGCCGGGATACAGCGCGGCGACGTCTATGTCACGAACCTCGTCAAATGCCGACCACCCAAGAACCGGGACCCGAGCCCTGAGGAAACCGAAGCGTGCGCGGGTTGGCTGTCCGAGGAACTGGCCCAAGTGCGGCCACGGTTCATCATCGCGGTCGGTCGGATCGCAGCAAGGTGGTTTCTTGGGGACGTGAGCATGGACGCGGTGCACGGGTTGCCGTTCAAAGTTGCCGACAGGATTGTCCTTCCAGTCTTCCACCCGGCGTTCGGCCTCCACGTACCTGAGAAAATGCTGATGGTCCAGGCCGACTTCGAGGCGGTTGGGGAGATTGTAGCGGGAAAACGACCCATCACACCGCCCGTGGACGAGTTCGCGGGGAAAGAGGATTACGGGGAGCTGCATGACTGAGTTGATCGCAGTCGATACAGAATGGGCGCGTGGCAAGCCCTGGTGCCTGTCGTTCAGCGATGAACCGGGCAAGTCTCGTGTTATCATGGCCGACCAGACCGATGCTCTGGCCCGCCTCAACGCCCGGCTCTCCAACCCTGGCACGATCACGATCATCCAAAACTGCCTCTACGACCTGCCTGTTCTCGACAGGATGGGCGTGAGACCGTTCAAGGTCATCGATACGATGATCGCGGCCTACCTGTTGTGTGTCGAACCCCAGGCCCTCAAGACTCTCGCATACCGGCATCTGGGCATGGAGATGCACGAGTACGCGGACATGGTTCGGCCAGCCACTATCCGCAAGGCGCTCGGCTACCTCGGTCAGGTTGTCGGTCTCCCGTGGCCTAAACCCTCGCCGGTTGAAGTCTGGGAGAAGTCCAAACGCCGCCTCAAGCAGCCCCAGAACATTGAGAAGAAAGCATGGAGGATTATCAAGGACACCATCGAGAAGGACTCCGACCCGTGGGAACGCTGGCATAACATTGAGGTCGAAGAGGGTCGTGGTCTGGTCGAGGCTGTCCTCGGGTCAATGCAGATTGGCGATCTGAGCGACATCGACCGCGATGCCGCTATCCGGTACTCGGCTCGTGACGCGGACGCGACCCTGCGTCTCTACCACGTCCTGTGGCCGAGGATCGTGGCAGACGGGTTGGAGGATTGCTTTTGGGCCGACATGGGCGCAATCCCCATGATCGTGGACATGATGCGCGTCGGCATCAGGATCGACCCTGACCACTTCCGTGAACTCTCGATCTATCTGCGCGACAAAGCAGCCGAGACACGAACCATGATCTTGACCAAGCTCCGTGGCATGGGGATCGACCTTGCCGACTTCAACCCGAACTCCTGGCCCCAAGTAGCCTGGGTCCTGTACGAGAAACTGGGCCTTGTGACCGCAAACGGGTCAACCGGCACGGACGCGAAAACCCTGTCCACGCTGCTCGAATCCGGCAGCCTGACTCCGGCCCAGCACGAGATCGTGTCAGGGGTTCAAGACTACCGAACCTACATCAAGCTCAAGGGCACCTACGCAGACACAATCCCCCTCCTCGCTGACAAGAACAGCCGGGTCCATACCACGTTCAAGGTCACTCGAACAGCTACCGGGAGGTTGAGTTCGGCCTCCCCAAATTTGCAAAATCAGCCGGTAAGGAGCGAAGAAGGCCGGAAACTCCGTGACGGGTTCGTTGCCCCGGACGGCTGCAAGCTGTTGTCGGTCGATCTCAGCCAGATCGAGATGCGCTGCGCCGCCCACTTGAGCCAGGACCCTGAAATGGTCCGAATCTTCCTGGACGACCTCGACCTGCACTCGCAAACCGCAGCGAGGATCTTCGGGGTCTCGCTCGATCAGGTTGACGAGAAGAAGCACCGGTATCCTGCCAAGTGCTTTCACCCGGACACCGAGGTTTTAACCCCTACAGGTTGGGTTAAAATGAAAGACCTCCACGGAGGACCAATTTGCCAAGCCACACCGCAGCATCAAATAGGGGTAAAGCTGGAATGGACAAGCAGCTACCAGCTTCAATTCAAACAGAACCACTGTTCCCACCTTGTTCATCTCAAGAACGAGGGGATAGATATTAGAGTCACCCCAGACCATAGAATGCTGGAGCAGACCGCTCACGGGATATTCCAGGTTAAAACCCCGGCAGAATTTGTGAAATGCAGGCATTTCTGGAATAGCGGTATGCTCAATACTGGAAGCTGGGAGGTAGATGAGACATTGCTCAGGCTCGCAGTGGCGACTCAGGCTGACGGTTCCTATAACCGGAAGAAGATCAGATTTGGGTTTAGCCGGACGCGGAAAATTGAAAGGATGAGGCAGTTACTCTCGGGTTTAGACTATTCCGAGGCCGAGCACCGGAATGGCATGAACGGAACGGTAAGAGCCTTCTCTCTTGGGCGGGAACTCACAGAAGCTATTAAGAACATACTAGACCCCGATAAGACTCTCTCTTGGAGGATGTTGAACCTGACCCCTTATCTGCGATCTGTTGTGCTGGACGAAGCTAAACTTTGGGATGGCCATACTAGCCGATGGCAATGCTCAAACTATAGTTCATCCATTAAGAAGAACTGCGACATCCTACAGGCTATGGCCGCTATTACAAACAGAAAGACCAGATTAGCGCAGCCTGGTATCTGGGATTTAACAATACGGCAGAATTCCAGAAGCAGAGGGGGGAATATAAAGCTGACAGAGATTCCGTACTCCGATGAGATAGCTATGCTCTCGGCGCCATCCACTTTCATTCTAGCCCGAGATGGGGGAATCCCTGTAATTGTTGGTCAGACAGTCGGTTTCGGCGTTCTCTACGGCATGCAGCCGGAGGGGTTGCAGGCGACCTTGGCCACGAAGGGCGTCAACTGGACCACGGATGACTGCGCCAGGATGATTGATGAGTGGTTCAAGATATACTCCGGCGTGAGGGGGTACATGAACGGGGTCCATGACCATGCACGGCGTTTCGGCTACGTGGTGGACATGTTCGGCAGGCGCCGGTACATTCCCCATGCCCGGTCCCAGGACCGTAGGCTCCAAGCGGCAGCAATGCGGGAAGCGGGGAATTTCCCGGTGCAATCATCGGCCCAGGGCATCATCAAACGCGCCATGGGAAGTCTTGTTCCCGTGTATCGCGAATGGCGGCGTCTGGGTGTGGTCTGGGACCCACTGGTCCAGATCCATGATGAAATCCTCAGTCAGGTTGAAGACGCAATGGTGTATATTGTTGCTCGAATCCAGATCATTGTCATGGAAACAGTTGTCGAGTTATCGGTCCCGGTCAAGGCGGACGGAAAGGCCGGGGTGAGATGGGGTCAACTGGAGAAGATCAAGGAGGCGCAATGACAGAAGCTGAACGCAAGGACTGGCTCGAATCACGCAGAAAGGGCATCGGTGGCAGCGACGTGGGCCCGATCATGGGGCTATCCACCTGGTCCACGGCCTATGACGTGTGGAAGGAGAAAGTCGGCCTAAAGCCCATTGAGGAGCGCGACACGAAGCAACAAGCGTATGGCAAGATGCTCGAGGACACCTTGCGGCAATGGTATGTCCGCGAGACTGGCCGCGAGGTCGTGGTGCCTGAAATGCTCGTTCACCCGAAACACGAATTCATGCTCGCGAACCTCGACGGCGTGACCGGGGACCGGCGCGTTGTCGAGATCAAGACCTCGCGATCCGGCAAGGACTGGGGCGAACCGGGGAGCAATGTCATTCCGGTCTACTACGCCGCCCAGGTGCAGCATTACATGATCGTGACCGGCATCCATGTAGCCGACGTGGTGGTGAGCATCGCAGGGTCCATGCCGGAGATATACGAGATCCCGGAAGACATCGAGATGCAGCGGGTGATCGTGGACGCGGAGACCGAGTTCTGGCAACTGGTGCAATCCAACCGTCCCCCCGAACCTGTCACGTTCGAAGACGCCATGGCGCGGTTCGGCGGCATGTCACAGGCAGGGATGGTCCAGGCCACGGACGATGCCGTGGAGGCGTGGAAGTGGATTAGGGGCATGAAGGACATCATAGGTGAACTCGAGGAGCAGATGAAGAAGCGGAAGGCGGTGGTGATGAATCTGCTCGGAGATTCCGACACCCTGGTCGATTCCATGGGCAATGTTCTCGTAACGTGGAAACTGGCCAAGGGCCGGAAGGCGTTTGACAAGGAGAGGTTCGAGGCCGAGCGCCCGGAACTGTTCGCGGAATATGTTCGCGAACAGCCAGGGTCGAGGCGATTCCTGCCGAAATGAACCGTTTGGATTGAAAGGGGGGTCAATCCATGGGTCAAGTCAAGAACAAGGCCAAGAAGCGCCGGGTCGCGTGCCCCGATTGCGGCAAAGTGCGGTGGATCTCGCTCTGGCACATTATACGTCCAACCTACACAGGCCGCTGCGTGGCATGCTCGAACGCAGCGAGGACAATATCAAGGACATGGGTCAAGCGGGGTAAGGAATCAAGAAGCAAGGTGCAGCGGGAGTTGCCCGCGCCGTGCGGCTCGATGATCGTGCCTTGCATCACGGCAGAGCACCACAGCACGGTGAATGACCCGGTGCGGGGGAGGTGGAAAGGCCGGTGCGGGGGATTGCCGATGCTGGAATGCGACTGGTACGAGGACTGCCTGGCGATGGTTGCCAACGAGGGTTGGAATGGATGGAAGCGGAAGCCGGTAACAGTGGAGTGAATCTTTAGACTTGAAGGAGGTAATGGTTATGTCTTGCAACATCGAGGATTTGACAATCGGAGAAGCAAGGAAATTGGCGGAACTGTTTTATTCCAAACCGGGCGTTGTAGACGACGCGCACTGGAAGATTGGTAAGGTCTACCTGATCCGCACCGTCACGATGATCCAGACCGGAAGGCTGGTCAAGGTAACGCCGCAAGAGATCGTTTTGGAAGACTGTTCGTGGGTAGCTGACACCGGAAGGTTCTGCGATGCGCTCAAGACCGGAAACTTCAACGAGGTAGAGCCTTTCCCGGACGGAATGGTCATTGTCGGGCGCGGGGCCATTATAGACGCTTGCGTTGTTTCATTTGAACCTCCGAGGGAGCAAAAGTGACATGGGTCGCGGTCGTGATCGGGAGGTGAAGTAATGAACCAAGCTATTCTTAGAGTAGGTTTTGAACAGTCACGGTCGTGGTCGCGGTCGTGGTCGAGATCGGGATCGGGATCGCGGTCGTGGTCGCAGTCGCAGTCGTGGTCGTGGTCGTGGTCGCAGTCGTGGTCGTGGTCGTGGTCGGGGTCGTGGTCGTGGTCGCGGTCGCTGGAGCGGTCGAGATCGGGAGGTGTGGATTGAACGCGGCTACTCTCAGAGCTGGTTTTGAACGGTCGGGATCGTGGTCGCGGTCGGGGTCGAGATCGGTATCGAGGTCGCAGTCGAGATCGGGATCGAGGTCGCGGTCGTGGTCGGGATCGGGATCGGGATCGCGGTCGTGGTCGAGATCGGGGTCGTGGTCGCAGTCGCAGTCGTGGTCGTGGTCGTGGTCGCGGTCGCTGGCGCGGTCGGAGTCGCGGTCGGGGTCGAGATCGCGGTCGAGATCGCGGCGCAGGCTTTTAACGCAGGATTATATCGACAAGGGGGCAAAGACATGAAGAAAGTTATTGCAGCAATGGTGATGGTGGGGATGTTGGTGGCAATGGTGATGGCGGGAACGTGCCTAGCTGATGGAAACGACCCCTGGAAGCTGGTTGTGATCTTCTTGCAGCCCGAGGGTCTTCCCGGCAACATGCCGACTCCTGTTCTTTCCACCACCCCATTTATGACTTACGGCGCATGTGAAGCTGCATCTGCGTTTATCGAAACCTGGCAGGCTAACCTTGGCGTCTACTATGGTATTTACACTCAAACGTCCTGCGTCAAGGATTGACCAGGCAGGGGGAAGGGTGAATCATGCCCTTTCCCCACTCTCCTGCCCTCTCTACAATTCCGCATTACCAAACACGTAAGCCTGATTTCCGTTAGCTGCCGCATAATTAGCCACCAGCCACGCAGGTGCGTTGGCTGGGATAGTGGCTAGTCCATTTGCATTCAACGTTACCAGTATTGCATTAAGGTTAAATCCGCATAATTCTGCGACTCCAATAAACCCCAGGTAGGATCCCGGTACGTTGTAGCTGCTGCCATTAGCCAGGTAAACTTCCCAACAGTTTGCCACGTTAGCCACCGTGGGGTTGGTGATGCCTGTGCGGGGGGTAACGGGGAGTGGTACGGTAAAGTACGCTACATTAGCGCCCACACCAATACCGGTGAAGGGTCCGGCATACCCCGTGGAAGTAGACCGGCACCCCGGCAAGTATCGCCAGCACCGCATCAGTTCAATGTCATCCGGTCGTCTCTCGAACACCGAGGAGATTGGCCCTGCCTCAAGCTGGCACCCGGTCAAGGTCCATGTCAGGCCACCGGTCAAGGCTCCGAGGCTCAGGACTACTTCCAGGCCGCGTGTGGCGTTTGCCGTGAGCGGGATCGTGGTCGAGTACCGCGTCATGTTCGCGTTTGCCGCGAAGGTCCCCGTCACCACCTGCGTGTCGTTGCCGGTCCACGTATCATTGCTTGCAGGCGGCGTGTACGCGGTCCATGTCACGTTCGCGTTAGCAGCAGTCGTGGCGAGGTACACGGACAGCGCCACGGTCGAGTTGGCCTGGTCGAGGATATTGATCGACTCAATCCGCTGGGCGACCGAGACCCCGGTAACGCTCGATGCCCCGGAAATCTGGAGATAGTTCTTGAATTGCCCGGCTCCCGCTACCTGCTGCGCGGTCACATTGGCCCCGGTCGCCGCCACCCCCCACCGGTCCACGGTGTAGGTCAGGCTGGCCGGGGTCAGGGTAGCCCCATTCGCCACCGTGTTGCTGTTCCCGTTATTCCTCTGGTCAATCCGCATCTCCCCGTTAATGAGCCGATTCCGGTACATCGTCGTGCTCGACCCGGTAGCCCCGAGGTAATGCCACTTGGTCCCGTCAAAGATCAACTGCGCGAGGTCGCCAGGAGTCAAGCTAACTGTGCCTGTGGTCCCGCCGAGGCCAAGGATGTTGGTCCCGAGGGTCACGGAAGTGTTCGAGTCATTGGCCACGAGCCAGAAGGACTGCCCCGCGCCGCCATTGGCAAAGTTCGTGATCGCGCCATTGTTCGCGGTTCGGTAGAGGAAGTATGCCGTGGACACATCCGGGGTCACACCTCCTGGCAAACTCGGCACTGACCATGAATTGCTCGCGTTGGCCGCGCCGCCTGCCCCTCCACCCCACCATGCCGGATTCGGCCCAGCCGGGAGCGCGTTCGCGCCAAATGTCGCGTTGCCCGAGCCGGTGAAGACCCGATACCCCCCTGCCGTGAACGGCCCGTTGAATGCTACATTGAAGCCTCCCAGGGCCACGCTGCCGCCTTGAAGGACCTGGATCGAAGTTGTGGCCGGAACCGTGAGGTTGTTGGCCGTGATATTGGCCGTGGCGTCTACGATCACATAAGCCGCGTTCGCGCCAATCGTCGAGACAGCGGTGTTGAGGCTGTTGTTATACGTCCCGATGGTGGTCAGGGTGGAAGACCCCAGCAGGTCGACATTGTCCACGGTCCAGATGGGCGCAGTGTAATTCCCCCCTGCCGCCACCAGCAGCAGTTTGTACTGCCCCTTGCCGTACACCGGCGTGATCGCGCCACCCGCCACTGTTGGCTGCCCGTTGGCCGAGAGCGTGATGGGGTTTGGCAGGGCATTGGCGCACGGTTTGTCGGAATAGGCAAACTTGGCCCCGCTCGGCCATGATGTCCCTGGGTTGAGCGTGAACAGGCTGCCGTTTGCGGCGCCATCCTCGGTGAAGTTCATTATCGGGTCAACCATCGTCGCCATCATCTACTCCTTGAACAGGTTCTCGACTGCCTCGTCATACTCCGGCCAAAACTCCCCGGCGCCCAGGATGAACACTCTCTCCACCGCATCCGCCAACGCATGAGAGACCGCGTAGGGTGCAGCTTTATCCCAGCCGGGTTCATCCAGCTCCGGGTGGCTCATGTCGAAATTATCAATATCCTTGAGCAGGACACCCCGCCTTCTCACGTCAAAGAACTCTGCTACCTCATGCAGCAGCACGGCGGCCATGTGGATCTCGTTCGGCATCAGGGCGATCCTGAATTCAATCGTCTTGTCTGTCTCGAAATAGTCTCCCGTGCTCGGATACCGCATCTCGCCTACCGGTATGAACTTGATCCTGATGTCCTTCATCGGTTCATCCTCCCCCACCGCGCTGCCGCAACCAATTCCAAGACCCTGCGCCTTAAAACTCGATCCCTGCATACTGTTTGCCCCCTTCTATCGCCTTCTCGGCCTCGTCGAACAGACCCTCTTCGTATTCAATCTCCTCGGTCACGATCTCTTTCACGATCTCCATCGCCTCCTTGCCGCACTCGCGCCAGTCGTCACCCCATGTGACCACGCAGCAGAAATACCCTGATGTTCCCGGTTGCCCCGGAATGCAATAATATGCCCCGTCACGCTTGCAGTGGGACTTGAGCATGATGTGGCCGGAAAGCTCCCCGGGAAACTCCACGCATATCTCGTGCTTGTCCGCGAACGGGCTCACGAGAACGACCTCGGCGCCGTATTTGGCAGCGGGTTCGAGCTGAGGCACCAATCCGCACGCTACTTGCCACACGGCCTCGGGATAGTTCTTGTAGAGTCTCGGGAACAGTTCTCCTGCTGGACTCGGTATGCGACAGGTTGGGTCGATAAAGTATGGCTCACCGTCTTCCGTGACCCTGATCTCGGTCGAGTAATGCCCGCGAATACCCAGCTCCTTGAAGAATGGAGCCATCGCTTGGTTCACGTGGTCCAGGATCTCGGGTGTCTCGTCACGGCCAAAGACTCTTGTGACAAGACCCTGGTCCTTGACCTCGTACCCGGCACAGCAGGAGGTGTATTGCCCATCCACCTGCATCCCGTCCCAGCCAGGTTCAGTCTTGGACTCGATCTTTGCTTGAACGAGGAATGGGACAGTCTCAGCGCGTTTGCCGATTCTTGGCACAAGGTCCTGCTCGATCCAGTTGCGGAGATGCTTCATGCCAGTGAACTTTCGGGTTTCTCCATCTCCGCGATATAGTGGCTTGATCCACCAGTCGCTAGGTTTCCGGTTACGCAGGAAGAGGCAGAGTTCCTCGGCGCCGTGGACGAGTTCTGTTTCCGGTACAGGGAGTCCCACCTGCTCCAGCCGGTCGAGGAACCCAATCTTGTCCAGTTCAATCACATCACTGCGGCCAGAGCCGAACACACGATGTCCTGATTCACGCAACCAGTGTTGCCGCTTTCCATCGTAAATGTCGGGAAAATAGACAATATCGGCTCTATCGAGGTACGATTCAAGCTCATCCACCCGCTGGATTTCCGGCAGCCCGGTCCCGATGTCCGACAGGTTGGACTGCTTGTAAGGGGAAGAATCCAGCAGGTGATACCACACGTGGCGGTATGCCTTGCCGAGTTCCTGGGCCATCCAAACGTATAAGCCTCCTCTGTCTATAAATAGTAATGATTTCATTGAGATATCTACAGTAGGAGAAAGATGATGTGAATGTAATCCCTCTGGTCCAACTTGAGATTTCACTTCTTCCCACAAGGTGGAATTATTCTCTTTAAGCCAACCGGCAGCCTCCTTGCGGGGTAGGAAAGTTGCACCTCCGTCATGACTAAATCCTCTCTGATCGTCGTCGAACACGTTCACCCGATACCGCTTGCACACCTCGTCGTGGCATTGGCCGGGGGAGCCGACGTAGAGCTTGCCGTACTTATCCACGCGGATAGCGGGAACGAGATCAGTCATTCGGTTCTTCCTTCTTCTTCCCCCATGCTTTCTTGGGCTTTTCCTCTAATGCCTTCAGCTTATCCTGCGGCCCCATCTCAGCATGGTGCATTTCAGCATACCTGTCTGCGTCCTCTTCAGTTTTAAACCGACCCAGATGCTTCCCAGTTTTATTAAACTGTTCCACCGCCTCCCTGTTGCTCATTATCCGGCCATCATCCGCTACAGTGGGGATTAGATATGCACCCTTTTCTCCAGTAATGGTTATCGACCTGACCGATGCTACTTTACCGTCTGGTAGCTTCACAGCCGGTCGGGTATTGTAGTCTATATTTCCCCGCTCCAGGGGTTTTGGCCCACCTTCATTGCTGGCAGGTTCGTATTTTGGTTCCTGCTTCTCCACTGGTCCACCCTCCTGCCGCCCAGGGATCGGCGCCTCTTGCCCCTGGGCCTGGTTAGGGTTTGCAGGCTGCGGTGGTTGCTTCTCCCCACTCGGCATGGGTGTATCCTTCCTTGCACCTCTCATCGCTGCCTCAGATGCAGCATACTGCGGTATCTTCGAGTACAGATGCCACATTATCCACTGCATACCCTGGCTATCCGGCTCAACCTTGGCCGCTGCCATGAGCAGGTCCTTGCCGAATCGCGTGGTGGTGAGGAATTTGGAAACAAGGCCCGCTGCCCCCAGAGCACCCACTGACCCTGCTGTGGCCTCGATGCTACCTGTCCCCGACATCCCCATAACGTGGGCTGTTTCCTCACTGAGCCCTGCAAGAGCGAAAGGAATGAGACTGTACCCTGTACGCGGATTCTGCATGTACTGAGCTGACCGATTCACTACCTGGAGAACATTTGCCAGCCCGCTCATCTTGCCAATCTCCTCTTCGGTCCATTTCACATTCTTCTTATACTTCGGATCATTGGCCAAGTTCCGCAATTCCTTAGCGTAGGCTTGGGGCGAGAACATGCCGCTCGAACCGGTAGTGCCCATTGCCTTGTCGTAAGCACCCCGGAGAGCATCAAACTTTACCCCGTACTGCTTATAATCCGCATTGGCTTTCTTGAAATCAGCAAAGGCGGCGCCAGGAGCAGCTTCGAGCATCCTGTCAATATCATCCGACACTGCCCCGTAGAGCTGACTGTACGCGCCATGCGCTATGTTGTCCTTGGCCGAGCCAATCTCTTTACCAAGATTCTTTCTTAACGCCCACAGATCGTCGAAACTAAAATCAGGAGGTTCCATTCTGGTGATAGGGTTCCCGGACTTGTCAAGAGTCATTGTCTCGACTTTCTTGTCTTTCAACTCTCCCCCGATGTTATTGAGTATCGACTTGGCCCTCGAATTCTGTATTGCCTCGAAGACTCCAGGGTAGTCTTTCCGCAACTGCCCCACAACGATCTTCGTGTTCTCTGCTTCCCCATGCGGAACAAGAGGCGCGTTCTTTCTCACCTGCTCGTACATTTTATCGAGGTGCTCGTCATTGGCCACTCTCATGGCCTCGGTCGATCCCGACGCAGGGTCCACAGTGTACTGGGCAAAGTGGCTTGCCATGGCAGATTCGGCATCGGCAGCCTGTCGTTCTCGCAGCGGCTTTATCCCACCCAGCCACGAGGGAAGATGTTCTCTCATCTGGTCGGACCAACTACTCTGACCGGTTTTCTCCTCAGCATACGTGAGGTCACGGACACCCTCTTTCTCGGCCAGTTGCCGAGTCTCGGTCGCCGGTACACTCCCTGCTGCCGCCTTGCCGGTCTTGGTCAGCAACCCACCACCAAGGCCACCCAAGGCGCCTGCCCCGGCGCCAGTCAGAAGATTTGTTCCCCTTTGCGCGAGAGGATTCTTGGTGCTTGGGGGCACGAACTCGGTCGCCCCCATCAAACCACCCATCGCTGCGCCACCAGCAGTCCGGCCAAGAAGCGACTCTCCGCCAAGCTCGGGTCCGGCAAGCAGCCACGGTGCAGTCTCCCCGAGAAACTCCCCGCCCTTCGCGTAGCCAGTGAACGGGCCATATTGCTTATAGGGCTCAAACTCGGATCGTCGCTGCTCAGATTCCTTGGTCAAGCGTTCGCCAATATCACGGGTGAATTTCCGCGTGTCTTCCCCCGGCGCCATCCTGCCGCCCACTGTAGTTGCAAATTGACCTATGTTTTCCATCATGTTCTGGAGGCCGGAACCAACACCTTTGAGGAACAGTTCTACACGACCTTTACCCTCGATCTCTTTGGCCTTCTGGGGGTTCTTCTGCTCAAATGTGCGATTATCCGGCTTTGTAGGATCAACCCCAAGATGTGGAGCTGTTGGAGACTTTCTCTCCTTCGCCTTGGCGCTTGCACTGTCCGGGTCAACAAACGCCGGGAGGGGCTTTCCGGTATCAGGGTCAATAAACTCCGGCAGGTTAGCCATTATTTCCCTCCGTTCTTGCGTTTCCACATTTCTTCAAGTTGATCTTCACTGTAGGCTGGGTTGGCTGCCTTTGCACGCTCCATCCAGTCTACCTTGCTAGCGGCATCAGTGGAAGACCCACCACGCACCCCTGTTTCCATACGGTTCACGATAGACTCGCGCTGTTGCGTTAGCTTATTGCTGCTTATTGCCATTTCCTGCCTCATTTTGTCGATTTCATTCTTAAGCTGCTCCGGTGTATCGGCAGCAGCAATCATCTCCTTGGCCCGTTGCTGGCCCATAACAGAAAGTTCCGCAGCGGTCGGAGTCGGGCCAGCATTGATTACCTTCACATATTCTGTGGCTGAGGTAACAAGCACGTTCTGAAAGGCCCGGATGTCCTTGTCTCCAGTATAGTAAGCAAATATCTGTTTCCACTCGTTGGCCTTTGGATATTCCCCCCGGTCGTATCTGTCAGCGGTTTCTGCCAGGAGGTCTAAGCTCTGGTCAGCCCCAACCTCGAACGCTTTAATCATGTCCATGCCCTTTGTAATGGAATCGAGGGAATCCTTGTCAGATGAAAATATAGCCTTTTCTGTTTCCGATTTAGCCCCACCTTGCTCTTGGTATTTGTCTATCACGTATTGGGCGTAACCTGCTGAATAGGCGTTTCGGGATTCTGCATCACGCCACGCGAACTGTGGTGGTTTGCCACCATGGAGGGCTATTTCGTACTGAGTCTTCTTCCTATCTTCGGGCCAATTAGCAAAAGCGTTTGGATCTGTTTGAGCAACCTCCCTTTTAGCCTTCTCAGTTGCCCCGGTCTTTGCTCCCGCCACTCTGATCTCGGATTGCTCTATAGCGTCGAGATTTTCTTTCGCCTGCTTGCTCTTTACGGGATCAGGATCGTGCAGCCATATATTGGTTAATTGTTCCTTTGTTTGGTTCTTCTCTTCCGCTCCCTTGGGCTCGACAATGGCTAGGCCAGGACCGGTCTTGGGATCGTTCCCCCATGTGGCTTCCTTGCCTGGGTTCTCCTGCGCGAGCTGTATCATGTCCGGTGGCAGGCCGTACCGTTCCATGGCACGGATCAAGGTCGGGGTGATTTTAGCGGTAACGGAATATTTATTCGGCGGCCCCGATATATCCGCATCCCGCGCTATCGCCAGTTTTCTCGCCGCATCCCCCATTCGCGGGTCTTTCAGATTGCCCGTCTTCGCGTCAAAGAGCATCGGGGCGAGCTGCCTGTCGATCCAGTCGTTCTTCATCTTTTGCTTGGTGGCGTCATCGAGGTTCATACGCGACCACTTGGCCATGCCCTGTTCCAGCGAAGCGTTAAATGCCGCGCCATACGCCTCCTGCTGGGCTTCCTCGACCTTGACCTGTTGCAACAACTGCGGGGAGGCTGCGAGCCACGCAGCGGGGTAGCGAAGTGCGGGTTCGGCCGAGACATGGTTCCGCCAGCCGGACCAGCCGGATTCATTCTGGATACCGCCGATCGGAGCGGGGAACTGAGTGGGTGGGGCTTGAGCTTGGCCGGGGGCTTGAGTCTGGTCGGGGGCTTGAGGCACGAACCTCGGGTCGGTGCTCGCAGTCATCTGGGACATGTTGGGTTGTCCACCAGCAAGACCACCGCCACCCATCATTCCACCCTTGTACGGTTCAGGGAAGTCAGCCCCCTGCATTCTGCGCTCTACATCTGCAATATATGCCTTGGTTGGTCCAATCTTGCCAGGAGGAAGATGATTGATCCAGTCCTCGCCACCTGCTTGGACTGCTTGAGCCACGGCTTCGGGACCGGCAATGTATGCTCCAAGGGCCTTGGGTATGTCATTGCCAAATCTCTGCATTTGCTGGCTGAGGTATGCTGTGCCACCGAGGAGGTTCTGCTCCGGATTAAAGGCATCGGTCACACCCAAGTCTCTTGCAGTACCCGGCATGAGCTGCATCAGGCCCTGAGCGCCCTTGGGGGACACTGCATTGGGGTTCCACCCAGATTCGGCTCCGATTACTCCCTCCACGAGCTTTGGGGGCAGCCCGAATTGGGCAGCCGCAGATTGGGCAAGAGCATGAAGTTGTGGAGCGCCTCCAACCGATACACCCCCACCCCCACCCCCACCGAGCATATTCTGCCCCGGCGCCGCTGCTTGTGGCGCGATCTGCGGCGCTACAGGCGGCGGTCCACCCCCGAGTGGCGGGCCCCCCTGCTGCATACCGTTCATCTTCGCCGCTTCGTAGTTGATCCTGTTCAAATACATCTGGTTCTGCCGCTCATCGGCGCTTGTAGCGAGCCCCAGGGCGTTCTGGGCAGCAGCAACAGGATGGTACGCGCCCATGCCTGCCAGGAACCTATACCACGGATTCGGGAACATGTTCTGCGCCAGCATATTGGTGACGGTTCCCGGAGGCAGCGGCATGACGCTGTTTGGGTCTTGACTCGGGCTGTAGTCGGTATTGTCATCGGCCATGTCAATCTCCTTGACTAGTAACTTCCGATCTGTGTCAACAGGTTCTGTATGTTCGTGTTCGTGGCATAGTTGTTCAACCCCGATTGCAGCGCACTAAATCCGCTGTTGATGCCCTGGCCCATGGCCTGGGCGCTCGCCATACCACCTTGCATCAGTGTGTTGCCAATGCTCGATCCAGCCGCACCGGTCAATCCGGCAGCACCACTCGCAGCGCTCGCTCCCTGCCCGGATACGGCGCCGAGCAGTGAGAACGGTTCGAGGTACCGCTGATACGCTGCTCCGTACTCCTGCGAGGCGAGGTTCCCGGCGTTTTGCTGCAACGCCTGCGCCATGGTCCCGCTACCGTATGTCCCGCTTGCTGCCGCTGCCGACTGGAGCGCGTTCTGGCTGGATTGCAGCCGGAACTGGTACCCTGGGTCCTGATACATCTGCTGGGCCGTGAATGGCTGCAAGAGCGATCCGTAGCCGTACTGCGAACCAAGAGCGCTCGTGCTGGAACCCACACCCATCATCTCTTCCGCCACGGCAGGCATGGAATTCATAAGCTCCTGCTGTTGCGGGGTCGATAGTGCGCCCCACGATAGTTGGCCACCATTTTTGACTATCTGCTGCCAGACACCGGGAAGGGTTGACGCGAACGTCCTCTGCTGCACCGGGGTCATGCTACTGGCAGTCAGCATATTCGAGTTGAGAGTACCGGGCTTGGGTCCTAGTCCGAGCATGTAGTCCTGCAACCCTAGCGCCTGATACCCGGATGTGATCTGCGGCCATTGCAGACCTATGGCGGTTTGGAGCATCTGCTCTTGAGCACTGGCCGATGTGCTTGCCGCGTTCTGCGCCCCCATACCGGACATTATACCGCCAGCCGCGCTGCCTATACCTGCTACTATCCCGCCTATCGCCGCCATGATATTCTCCTTGCTCCGGGGAGCCCTCGTAAGGATTAACTGTCAGAGACCTCCGAGGTCCTGGTACTGCCACAACATCGGGGCGCCGCCAAACCGCTTCATGGCCTGGAGCGTGCGAGTTTGCTCGATCCAGCCTTCGCCCGGAATGCCTGTCATGTAGAAGGGGATATAGAAGACCCCGTTGTGCCGCAGCCGGTCCACAAGGCTCTTGATCTGGGCATCGGTAACGTCTTTCTTCAAGACTTCATTCCTGAACCTCTCGTCGCCCGCTTCCACACCAAACGCGCACGCCTGCATGCCACGGTCAATCAACCAGTCGAGGTCATCCGGTTCAATGTCCGCCCGGATGTAACACCCGAACGGCACGCGCAGATCGCCCCAAGAGGCTTTCCATGCAGGATCGTCGTACGGCGACTGGGCATCAGCGAGGTGGACCCCATCGGGTCGATACCGCTCCAGCAGCGGCATCAGGTCTTCTTCAACCTTGGTCCTGATTCTTCTTCCCGGAGGCTGAAACCGTGTCTGGCAGAACGAACAGCGTCCGAGGCACCCGCGACTCGATAAATACGGCAACACCTTCTTGCCCATGAACGGTCCCAGGCAACGGTCAAACTCCACACCCTCGAATATCTCGTAATCGGCAACCGGGAGGCTGTTCAAGTCATGCGTAATCCGCCATTCGCGGAATACCCTCTCGTCGCCGCCCAATATCCATTCCACCAGCTCCTCGCCATCGCCCCGGCATACGTGATCCACGCTGCCGTCCACAGGCTTGCCCAGACCTGCCCAGACACCACCCAGGATCACTTTCTTGCCGAGCGCCTTGGCTTTCCTCATGTAGCCGATTGAGGCCCGATAATCCCCCTCGTGAACCGCTGAGAACGCTACAATGTCACTTGGCGGGTGGAACTCACCCGGCGTGAACCAGTCGAGAACCGCGAGGTTGGTTCGGATACCCCAAGACTTGCATATTGCGGACAGTTGCGCGATCCCCGCGTTCCAGTGAACATGCGTCGGGTAGAACGCGAACGTGATCGAGGGCGCGCAGGCCGCGCTGTCACCGAGGTTCATTACGCCTCCCTGCCAGCCATGCGCGAATCTCGGCTTTGGTCCTGATCCACGGACATTCCTCCCGTAACATTGCATACTTCAATATATCGAACATTCTCCCATCCGGCAGTACGAGACCATGCCTGTCCACACCTTCGCGGCTAAACCCAAGATCGTCCAGTGTCCTCGCTGCCTGATACGTTTTCCCCATCACGGCGTAAGCATAGACCTTGACGAGATCCAGACTATCCGGGTCAAACAGGCGCCCGAATATAGTGCGAAGGGCCCGGGCGCTGATACATTTACCCCGGCAGGCTGGAATGATTGTGGCATGGAGCAGTACGGAATGAAGCACCCTGAAGTCGGAGAGAGTCACATGTCCTACCACGACGCCATTCTCGCAAAACACCCAACCCTCCTGCCTCAATAACGACGCCACTGCCTGCTCGGGCCCCACGAACTCGGCAAAGGGTTCGTGCTCTTTAGCGATCTTGAACATCGCCGGGATGTCATTGCGTGTGAATGGCCGCAGCTCGATCATCCCACCCTCACGTACTGGTAATTCGCCGTGAGCGTGCTAGCGCCTCCAGAATACGTCTGGATCGTGAAAGACGCTCCCGGTGCGCGATTCGCTACCACCTCATAGGGCCCGAGGGTTGAGGATTGAATCAACCCGGCGCCGTTGGCATTGGTGGGGGAGAAGGTTATTGCCGAATTCGCGGTCACGTTGGCGTCGCTTACGACCACGTTGCTCTGGCCGGTCAGGAGAGTGAACACTCCACCCCCTACACTCGGCCCGGTGTTGGCAAGATTCCCGCCGGTCGCAGCGTTGGAATGATTATGCTGGAGAGCCGCGAGACTCGGGTTCAACCCGGCGTCTTGCAGATCCCCGTTGGCGTTGAGCGTCACGAAATCCCCGGCCACACCCAACCCGGTCGAGGCATTGGCCAGATTGCCCTGTTCCGCGATCAGGCTGCTCAATAGCTTCCATACGGTGTCAAACTGCTTTCTCCATGCAAGCGAATTGGCCGAGATGGGTTCAGCAGAAGACGGAAGTGGTTGGGGCGCATTGGTCGCCATTGATTCCTCTAGAAGCAAAGCCAGTTAATATAATCCGATCCCGTTCCGGTGATCGTAAGAGTTGTGCCGGAAACACTGCATTTGACGGAAGCGTTGGCGGAGGTATCGGTGCAAATCGCACGGCAGCAGCAAGGATCAACCGTTTCACTTCCCCTCCTCAATCACTCACGTCCACGAAGGTATTAACGAGAACCTTATATATCGGATCGCTGATCGTGACATCGAACACCATGTTGAAGCTGCCACCGATACGCCGCCAGATGAGCCGGGCGAGATACTGCCCCTGCTGGCCCATAGCGGCCTCGTATTCATTGCTCCAGGTGTACCCACCGTCGATGCTCCATGACAGGAAGGCTTTCGGGGTCCCGATGATCGGTATCTGCATGTCTGTATC
>Ga0074045_10001910_pt1 | contig 19776 bp, 17 predicted proteins | sample BogForMeECP23OM2_FD_94442 | JGI IMG/M metagenome (GOLD analysis project Ga0074045, IMG submission 94442) | Bog forest soil microbial communities from Calvert Island, British Columbia, Canada - Bog Forest MetaG ECP23OM2 | ecosystem: Environmental > Terrestrial > Soil > Wetlands ...
TCCGGCAGCGGCTCATTACGAAAAGGGAAAACAGGCCGATGTTCGCCCCGATGTCCACCACCGTAGCCCCGTCGGGCAGGCATATACCGTGCTTTAGATAACATTCGTCCTTAAAGATCTCGTTGTACAGGTAATCCGTTTCATACTGGTTCAAGTGAACGATTTCGAGGCCATTCGGCAGCATGTATCTCTTTCGCTTCCCGAAGCACTGCTCGGCTCTGTTTTTGTCGACTGCGAGGGCCCAATCCCGTTCGGCAACGGCCCACTTTTCCAATTGCAGCAGGATAATGTTGATCCCGTCGCGGTTCCTGCGAAACGCGCTCTCAGTCTGCAGCAACTGCTGAAAAATCTGATCGTAGGGTGCAAATTCGATGTTGGCCTGAAGACCGAAATGCGCCGCCCAGAACTTCAGGGAATCCTCGAGCGGCTCTGCCGTAAAGTTGGAGGCGACTACAAGGCTCGGCGCCGTGTTTTTCTCGAGGGCATCTGTGTGGTCCAGGAGGGTGAAGGCGACTCCGGAGAGCTCCAGGTACGGCTTGCCCGACGGACCGAAGACCCGAACATGACCGACTGCATGATTGCCCTCTCCTGCAGCCTCCGGTACCAGTCGGGCGTGGCACCATAAGGCGTCAGGAAGATTGAGCTCTCCTATGTCGATGCGTTCAATCGACCGCAGGACGAACGTCCGCCCCCGTCCCATCACGAAGGGGGCAAGCATCTGAGTCGTCGAATCCAGCAGGGTGGGGTCCAGGTAATGGGCTTCGCTTTCCGCACGCCGCCATGAAAGTCTGCCGAGAGCCTGATTGCCTGCGCGCCAGATCGCCGAGATGCATTGAAACCGGGGGCCGTACTGGTTGCCGTTATCACGAAGCTCTCTGTAAAAACGCTCAGAGTCGATAACGTCAGGAGCTTGCGCTTGAAATTCTTCGATGGAAAATGATTCGTTGACACACTGTTGAAGCATCGATGGGCTGCGGTCGATCTCTAGCCTGGCAGCATATTGGCGGCGGAGGGGAGCGCCTCCATTGGTGATACCGACTTCGTAGAAAGTGTATTCAGCCGTGGCACCACCATTGTTCCGAACCTCAATCCTGATGATCGTATCGTCCAGCGAAAGGACAACTGGATTTTGGAAGGTCACGTTTCGAACGACACCCGGAACGCGCTCATGAAGTTCCTGATGAACAGAGAGAGCCATTTCAATGTAGAACGACCCGGGCAGCACGACGATGTCCTGAAACGCGTGATCGGCCAGATAAGGCAGCGAACGGACACTGATCCTGCACTCCGCGCAGGCCTCCAGTGACGGATCGGGCACGAAGGTAAGAAGATGCTTCACGGCAGGCGTGAGTTCAGTAGTCGACTTGGGGTCGAAGCCGGCCAGACCATGATCAGAGATGCTCATTGCGAGTTATCCACTCTTTTGCCAAAAATACCTGGGTTAGATCTGCTGCAAGAAAGGTGTCCGATTTGCGCAGCTACAGCCGCGCAACAGTTTCTGCAATCCTCTCGCCTGCGTGACCATCCCACAAAGGCGGTACATTTCCCTTCTTCGCCTTGCCCTCAAGCACATTCCCTAGCTCGGAGATCAGCTTATCTCTATCCTGCCCAACCAAAATATTCGTCCCCATGGTGACAGTTACCGGCCGTTCGGTATTGCTGCGTAAGGTCAAGCATGGGATACCCAGGTATGTGGTTTCTTCCTGAATCCCGCCAGAATCAGTAATGACCACAGCCGCGCGCTGCTGGAGCGCTAAGAACTCAATGTAAGGAGTGGGCTCGAGCAGGTGAAGCCTTTCAACTTTGGTACCGAACTCGGCAATTCGCTGCCGCGTCCTTGGATGAACGGGAAAGACTACACTCAGACTCTCGTTCACTTCACACAGCGCGTCCAAGATGCTCTTTAGACTGGCAGTGTCATCGACGTTCGAAGGCCGATGCAGTGTAACCAAGGCATAGCGCTCCGGAAATCCGTTCTTGGGGCACCGCATCGCGGAAGGCAGAAGCCGAACCAGGGAGTCGATCATTACGTTTCCAACTCGATAAATCTTCTCCGCAGGTACGCCTTCCTTCAGAAGGTTCTCATCTCCATCCTCGGAAGGAGTAAACAACAGATCAGCCAGGCGATCGGTAACAACCCGATTGATTTCTTCCGGCATCGTTCTGTCGAACGAGCGCAATCCAGCTTCCACATGACCGATCCGAATAAGCAGCTTTGAGCACACCAGCGCAGCGGCGACGGTGGAGTTCACGTCTCCATAAACCAAAACAACGTCGGGCTGGTATTCGAGTGCAACCGGCTCAAACCGCTTCATGATCTCCGCGGTCTGTTGCGCATGACTCCCAGAACCAACTCCGAGGTTAACGTCCGGGGTAGGAATCTCTAGCTGGGAGAAAAACACATCTGACATGTTCTGGTCATAGTGCTGGCCCGTATGAACTAACGTCTGCCGGACTCCCCGATCGCCGAGCGCCCGTATGACCGGAGCGGCTTTCATGAAATTCGGTCTAGCACCGACCACGTGAAGGACGTGCAAAGAAAAACTCCTATTAGAGTGTCGTATTGCTAGGTATCGGCGCCTTGTACAAATTACTCTTGGACTCGAACGAGTACACAAGCTGTCCGTCCTTTTCGCTCGCATACGCGATTCGCGCCCGCTCCTTGCCTTTACCTTCAATTTGCCAGACACCATCAACCTCAACCACCCGCATCTGTGAACGTTCTCTCCACCAGGAAGCAACTTCCCGAGGCAGTGGCATCCAAATGTTCTTTTCCTTCGCCAGATGCTTTAGGTAAGCAAGCAGGTTCTCATAGGTTGCTCTTGACGGCTTATCGGTAATGTAGTCGGGATGCACAATGAAGTGGATCAGGCCATGCTTGGCCATGATCAATTCAGCCTGCCACCGCCAGATGTCAATCGAATGATCATTCAGGATGTGGAAGAGCGAATAATCCTGTGTCATTGTCACCGGGAGTTCCACAAGGTCGCCGACAAAATACGGCATGACCGTACAGCATCCCCCGCGCTGCGGATCCAGGTGCGCCACATTCGGAACGGACATGTCGTACGAAAACTGCAGGGCGTCGTACCACTCCTGTCGCCGGTACAAAACTGCTGAGCGGAACCCCTTCGCTCCAAACTGTCGCCCATAGGCGTTGATCTTTACCGCCCGTGCACGGAACTCTTCTTGCTCGCGAAACAAGTGGCCGTCATGATTAAGATCTTGGACATTAATTTCGAATCCACGCTTACGAATGACGTCGAGGAAGCTAGGCGGGACCTCGTAGCGCTCTTCTGGAACGATCTGGAACGACGCTTTAACACCGAAAGCGTCATCGAGATCCATTAGCGCAGTGCAAGAATCTCGTCCGGCCGAGGTCTCCACGTCATGCGTCATAATGGCGCAACTCGATGCTCCCTCAGGCCAGAACCAGATGAAGGGTATTTCTTCTAACTTCTGCGCCTGCAGAGACGAAAGCAACAGCCTTTTCAGTACGTTGTCCACCGTGAAGTCTACTGGCCAAGCCGGAAAGTTCAGATGTCGCCATCCATTCAATCTGATCTTCTGCAGGTGTCTTCGAAGCCATACTGGCAGGAGCGGCCGGATAAAGTAGTAGGCGCGACCTGTCGGTGACGTTGCCGGATGCCACCCAGCGGAGGAGCTAGCGTACGCTTCGTATCGCAGGTCGTTGACGACCTCTGTCGCATCGAAAGGCAGGTAGACAGTACCCGCGTCATCGATGCATTCTGAAAGCACATCACGCAGCTGATGATCGGCAGAATTAGCCGCACCGCCACCGTGAACCCTTCCGTAAAGGACCTCTTCTCCAACCTTGAAGTAGCCGAATTCTTTTGAAACCGGGCCCGTGAGAGCAAAGAGGGCGTAGTGTTCTGGGCAGCGATAATGCTGACACAACGATCTATTCATCTGTACAGAGGCTCCGAGTACCTTATGAGAGTAACGACATCGGAGGGAGGGCCCAACTCACGGATTCTTGACGACTCTTGATTTCTCATTTGAGCTGGGTGTTCCAATTGCGCCAATCGTCTGGCGCATTGGTGTCGTGGCGCCGCATAGGAGCGAGACCCTGCCAAATCAGCACTAGGCGTCAGGACGGACATTTTTCCAAGCAGTAGATGAATTCGTTCCCCATCCATGCATTTCGATTTTCATTTGAGGGGCCGAATAGAAACCTAGTCATCAGATACATTTGATTTTGATCTGCAATCCACCGTGTGCCAGCCGGCGGTATACCATATCGGTAAAGACCCACTGGCCTCAGCCCTTTCCTTCGACATAGCGACTTTAGATCACGGTGTTTTAGGCGGTTTACATCGAGCGGAATAGGCCGAAACATCTTCAGTGTCTTCCGGTAGATCGCATCCACCAATCCCCACGGGTGATATCCGTCGGTGAATTCCAAAATTACGACTGCTCCAGGCCTTGCGATTCGCTCGATTTCTGTGATGACATCGGCGGGGGAATCGACATGGGCTAACACGCCAACGCACAAGATCAGATCGTACGATTCAGGCTCCAGCTTCGAGTCCATGAAATTCACGTTGAAAAGATCCACATCTTGCAAGCGGTCAGCCGGAATACGGCTTCGCGCTATGTCGAGCATGCTGGCCGAAACATCCAGCAGAGTAATTCGTCGACTTCGTGGAAGCACCGGTAGAGATAGCGAACCATCGCCGCAGCCGATGTCGAGAACATGATCGAACGTGTGATGTTTCGTAAAGTGGTCGACCGTTTCGGTCCGAATTCTAATGTCAAATTGTCGACGGCTCAGATACTTCTCGGGCTTATCGAACCAAGACTTGACACTAACTAATTTAGAGGCCGTTACAGATTTCATTGGCGAGGGGTTCTGGTAGTTCACTTGCAGTCACTGATGTCGTTTGAAGTCTGCTATCTCCAAATTGTCTCTTTGCCCAGGAGGCGATTAATCTGTTGGCCGCGCAAGTACTTGATCGTTTCGCGATCGTCTATTTGCGGAATCCTTTTCGAGTAGCCAGATAAGAAACCATAGAGGAGGGCTAGCGATCCAACCAGATAGGGCTTGCGAACAGTACGGACAGCGCATTTTGCCAACATAAAGAGCGGATGGTATCCGCAAACGTAGTCAGCTCTCCCATCTTTCACCAGGCCTGCCCAAATACCGTCGGCCGTGCTAGTACGACGATGGTGAATCAGATGGACATCACGGAAGGTTCTAGTCGTCCAGCCTAAGCGACTCGCCTTGACCTCGTCCGCGGTATCCCAACCAGGAGCCGGCCACAAGCCGCCGATTGCATCCCAGCATGTCCTGCGATAGATCTTCGTAGCTCCTCGAACGTGGAAAGCTGGGTTTTCCTCGGTTTGTTTCGTTCCGTTGATTACGTAGCATATGGTTCCACCGCCAATACCCAACTGCGGTTCGCGTTCGAACTCTCGCAAACACCGGTCGAAGTAATCAGGTTCGAATGTCAGGTCGCCGTCGAACTTTACGACGAAATCCCAATCCCGGGTTTTCAACTCACGGTACCCATCATTGAAAGCGTCGACAACTCCACCACCTGCCTTGCGGTAGCCACGATTCGGCCTGTGCACGACACGAATCCACGAATATCGCATCGCATAACCATCGACGATACTACCTGTCCGGTCCGTGGAGCCGTCGTCAACGATGATCCACTCCTCCGGTCGCAGCGTTTGGTGGATCATGCACTCGAGCGTGAAATGGACATAGGCTTCCTCGTCCCGAACGGCGCTGATCACTACATACCCCGGCCGAACGGCCTTCTTGCTCGTAGAGGCGACCTCAACGTCGCGAGTTTCTAATTCGTTGATCACGGCGTTTTCCCTCGCAGCACCCTACTTCTTTCAATCACACTTTCTGGCGGACGAGGCTTGCCCACGATTCCGACACATTCCTCGATATTTCAATTCCGTCGAACACGTTGCTTTCCCTTGCTCCGTGTCTCCCAACCCAATCCACCATGGCGCTGCGCAAGAAAGCATGTCCACTGCGAAGCACGGTCACATTGTGTAGGTTCATAGTGACACATTGAATGACGTATCCCACAAAAACTCCTGTAGTCGCTGCATGGCTGACCGGTCCGGCACGATTTCAGCGATGAGACCCTGGGCAGGAGCTTGAATAAGCCGCTCGCGTATCCGAGGAGGTTTCCCGCTGAGAAATACGCCAGCGCGCTAGTCTTTTAACCTGAGACAAAAGTCGCGCGTGCTGAAGCACCATTTTCAAGGCGCTGTCGATAAGGCCGAGAAACGTTCGTACCACATTTAACCCGATGCCCTTTATGGTTGGCGCGAAGATATAGACCGTCGATTCCTCGTGCCTACTGTTGCTAAACTGCTGCTTGTACCTGCTATGACCCGGACCGAAATCAATACCCTTCGCTCCCTCCCCGCAAAGCGCTTCGATAGTGTTCATTGTCAAGAACGTCCCGACCGAATGTTTATCGTATCCCGGATCGTGCGCTAAATAGTCGCTATAGAACACTCCCTTGTATAAGGATCCGATCCAGAAGGCACATGGCGCATTACTGATGTACAAAATGTAGGCACGCAGCCAGTCCTTCTGTGCCTGCAAGGAAAGACGCTTTCGCATTTCATCAGTCGCGCTAAAGCCTACCCCCAGGCCCCGCTGATAGGTTGTTCGGGCAACTTGTTCCGCATCCTGCATGATTCGGTCAACATCGGCCGGTCCCCGGAGGCTGGAAACCCTAATCTGCTCTCCGAATTCTGCATGCAACTTTCTTGCTTTCCTCCGTAACTGTCTTCTGTGATCGCCCGAGAATCGACGCCAGACTTCGTCGATGTTCTCGGCAAGTTCCATCTTCCAGTGAACTTTTGTAGCGGCCAGAAAGTCCCGGCAAAAAACGCTCGGGAGTTGTCGCGCCATCATGCGTATGGGAGAGTTGACGTCTACGAAAACCAGTGCTGCCGTATCCGCATCGCGTTTTCGAAGTGATGTCAGAATCTCCTCAACGAAAGCCCGGCTGGTTTCGGGCGACTTGTCTCCCCGCAAGCCCCATGGAATAAATGTCAGAATCTGGGCTCGCGGTCTCAGAATACTGAAGTACCCCCCCCGAAACTCGATAGGTCTGTGTTCAGCTCTCCCAATCAACAACGATTGCGGCCTGCCGGATCGATAGGCCACAAGCACGTGTGGCCGTAGCACGTCCGGATGTGCCTGGATCAACATTAGACAAAAATCAATATCGGAGTCGCGATGTCCAGGCCAGGATTCCCACACTTCGCGGATCGCTTCGATCTCAGGCAAGGATCGGAGGGTTCTCACTTGCAGTTGTGAGCTCATATGGGCTGAACTTACGAAGCTAGGAGTTGAGTTTCCGACACTGACTCGCCTCTTTGCTGGGCAACATTGCGCCACGCTGTTCGTGAGTCGCAGGCATGAAGGGATTCGTTCACCACGAGGTTCGTGGGACTCTACTAGCGAGACGATTGAGCAAACTACGGCTTAAGTTGAATGACCTTCGCCCACGACTCGGGCATGTTCTTGTGAATTTCAATTCCCTCGAAGATACTACTCTCCCTAGCACCGTGCCTGCGCACCCAGTCTGCCATGGCGTTGATGCCTTCCACTAACGGTTTCTTTTGCCGACCTCCAAATACGCGGTTGGCTTTCGAGTGGTCTGAGTAGGCAATCTTAACCTCGTTCCGCGCGGCAAGATGAATCACCTGATATTTCGCTCCCATCGCGCCAGCGACCAGTTGAGCGAGATCATTCACCGTATGCGGCAGGTCAGCGCCAATGTTGAATACTTCATTTCTGGCGTTCGGCTCGTCAACGGACCGAGCTATGATTGGAGCAACATCATCTATGTGTGTGAATGCTCGCTCCTGAGTGCCATCCCCAAAAATAGTCATCGGTTTACCCTGCAGCAGCTGATTCATGAAAATGCCAACCACGTTTCGATATCGATCACCGATGTTCTGGCGCTCCCCATACACGTTGTGCGGCCGGAAGATGACGTAATCTAGGCCGAACATTTCATGGCTTACACGCAGTTCCTGTTCCACTGCCAACTTGGATATTCCGTAAGAATCTTCCGGGACCGGAGTCATGTCCTCAGACATCGGACTCTGTCCCGCCCCGTACACAGCGATCGAAGACGTGAACACAAAACACCTCACGTTGTGATTCACAGAGGCATTGATCAGGTTCACCGACCCGATCAGGTTATTGTTGTAGTTAAAGCGCTTGATGAAATGGCTCAACCCTTCGGCTGCATAGGCAGCCAAGTGATAGACGTAATCGAACGAGTGCCGTCCGAAAAGCCTGTTTACCAAATCGTGATCGAGGATGGATCCTTTTACAAACGTTGCACCATCCGGAACATTCTCGCGAAACCCACCACTTAAGTCATCAAGGACAACCACATCGTGGCCCGCCCGAAGCAAGTGCTCGGCTACGTGCGAGCCCATGAATCCAGCACCACCGGTTACCAATGAAGTTGGCATACAGTTAGCCTCTCTGTCGGAGATTTTGTGTTTCGGGAGGGGGAGTTACGTTTCTCAGGAGACCAGAGCGGCGTTTTCAGGAGACAGTTTAGGCTCTGCGCCGCAGGTGACAAATTCGATCGGATCCAGCAACGCGTTCCATTCCGCCGCCACGCGATACATCTCCAAACGTCGCTTCAGACTGTCAGACGGTTTCAACCTGTAGATCAAGCCGTAGCCTAGCTGCCGAACTCGCAAATGCGTGAGTGTGACGCGACGGCAGCGCCGCGCACCTTTTGCCCCGAAGTGCTTGTAGAAATAGCGATAGCAATTCCGATTCGTTTCAAGAGCAAAACGTACCGGGAAGCGGCCAACCGACTGTCCACCTAGATGAGTGATCGTCACCTCCGGCGTGAAGCAGATGGGACGACCGGACTCCCACACGCGACGGCAGAGATCTACCTCTTCGTAGTGGTAGAAGAAGCGCTCGTCAAAGCCGTTCAGTTGGCGCAGCACGTCACCGCGGAACAGCACGCAGCAGCCTGACTGCCAATCGACCTGACGTTCGCTGTCCCCTTTCCAGCCGTCGGTATATCTGTCAGATTGGAATGCACGCCCCAGGCGTCCTAGTGGCCGGAGCGCCAGCGCTGCAATCAACGATCGTCCCACGGTAGGAAACGGGCGCGCCGATTCCTGGTAGCTCCCATCCGGATTCAGCACCCGGCACCCGAAGGCGCCGGCTTCCGCATGACGATCCGCGTACGTAATCCAACGGTCCAACGATCCCGGGTGCACGATCGTATCGGGATTCAGAATCAGGACATATTCTCCCGTGGCTTCCCTGATCCCGGAGTTGTTGCCCTTGGCGAAGCCAAGATTGGCGCGGTTCTCGATCACTCGCACCGCGGGAAACTGTGCGTGAATTCGCTCGACCGAGCTATCCGTCGAGCCGTTGTCGGAGACAATCACCTCGAACTCGGTCTTCTTCGTGCCCTCGAAGATCGAGCGCAAACAGTTCTCAACGACTTTCCAGTCATTCCAGCAGATAATCACAATGGAGAGCTTCATAATTCCACCCCACGTTGTTCGCGCACTCCGACTCCGGCCAGTTCAAGATTGTTCGCGTCGAGCATGACTGGTTCCGCCTCCTTCGCCCGCTGAACCACCGGCAGGCGAGTCACGGCCGAAATTATGGCCAACAGAGCGAACCAGGCAACGATTGTCTGATCGTAGTAAGAGGTCCCGAAGAAGCTGCAAACCTGGGAAAATAAGGCCGCGCCCACGGCCCAAATGAAGAATTCCTTCTTGAAGTCTCCGCTCGCGGCTCTCCGCGCACGTCCTAATCTCCGGAATCCATAGACAATGACGAGAACAAACAGTACGAAGGTCAGCAAGCCTCCCTGGACTGCCTGGGCCACAAACCAATTGCACAGGTCCCACATGTTGAAGCCCCAATTGGGGTTGTTATTCGTTCCCAGCAGCCACCACTCGTTGAAATGACGAATGGCGTTATCAATCAGCGCCGCGCGATCCCAACCCGTCGAGCTGCCGGTTACGTCTACGCGCGCGATCAGCCACCACACGTCGGCCTTCATCACGATCTGCAAACCTATCACAACTATGACGACCCCCCAGCGTATCCACCGCATCTTCCTGCGCATGGGCCAAAGACTGAACGCAATGATTGCTCCCGCAACCGCCAGGATAGGAGTGCTGCACGCGCTGGTGATAGAAATGGCTATCGCTGCCGGAATTCCTAGCATTGCGAGGGATCGCCGCTTTGCGTCACTAACCCAGAGCCCCACGAAAAGAGGAAGGAGGGTCGCCCCGAAGGTCCCTGCAGGAATTGCTTGCTCGAATGGCCCCTGCGAACGAACGCTCCCGTTTCGCACCTCCGACAGTTCATGCACTCCGCCCAGAACGGCGAACGGGTTGTGTCCGGTGAGGCGCTCGGCGGTCATCAGGACACCGATCACACAGGCAAGAACCGCAAGAACACGAATGGTGCGGAGGACGCCCTCTTCATTGAAAATCAGGAAACGCAGAACGTAGTACACGCCGATAGTGTCGAACAGCCCGCGGAGTTGGTTTACGATGGCGCCGCTCGTCTGCCACCGCAGCGTGAAGATGATGGCGTAGCTGAGAGCCCATAAGACAAACGCCCGGTCAAGAGGACTCTTCCCGATCGACGGTATCCGCGAGCCATCTTTGATAAAGCGGATAAAGGCCACGATGGTAAGTATCTGCATTGGCCGTATGTGGACGGCACCCGCCTCCATCGCCTGCCCCATCGGTATGAGCATTAGCGGAGTGAGGTAGGTCCAAATAAGGTATTTTCGTGGGAGCAGAAACATTGCCAGCGACGCCAGGCATACCACTACCACCACGAGTGGGCTAACAACCGCATCGGGCGCCTGGCCAAAGGCGTGGATGTCATGCGACGGAAATTGCGAGTATGGATCCAAGTTCGCTAGACCTTCCGCAAGAAAATCCCTAAGACGGTCTTGTCAATCATGCGATCTATGGGCAGTGGGCTCTCAAACTGACTTGTCCTACAAACAGGTGACGGAAACGGCCAAAGGACAGGAACGAGATGGCCCTCGCCTTCCGACTTAGAGGTGCTACCTCGCCGACGGAATCCACCACATACCCACTGGATTCAAACAGGGCCTTGTAGGTGCGAGGGGTGAACCAACGCAGGTGGGTTCTGTCCATGACTCCCAAGTCGGTCAAGCTCCATTCTCCAGCAATGAGCATGCGGATTACTTTGTGGTGTGAGACGTTGGGGGAACTGGCAAACACCCTTGCACAGGGCTTCACCAGGGGACGAATCTTTCTGAGAACCGACCATGGGTCTACCAGATGTTCTAGCACCTCGCTCAAGATCACTGCGTCAAAGTATTCCGGCGGCCACGGCAGTTCCAGATTTTCAATGTCGCCTACCAACACTTCAGTGATTCGATCCTTAGCTTTGTCAGCTGCATTCTTGCAGAGTTCGACGCCGCAGTATGTTCCGCACTTTCCCTGCAGCAGCGCTAGAACACCGGTCGCGCCATCCCCACATCCGATCTCCAAAATCCTCGCTTGCCGGTTGTTCGCCAACTCGTTAAGGTAGTCCGTGCGCGCGCCGTGCACACCCGCGAAGTAGCTGGGCACCTTCGCCGAGTAAGCCTGGGCCCCTCCATAGGCAATCGCACCCTGCACCTTTACTATGTTCGTCTCTGACAAGTCGACCTCGTGTTTTACTACGTTTCCCTCGTGGCATTTCGGAGAAACGCCAATAGACCGAGACCGCCAGCGATGGCGAATGCCACAGCGCCGGTCAAGATGTTGGGGACTGGCTGGTTGACGGCAGCCACAGTACGCATACCGAAACTGAATCCAGCGATAACTGCCGAGATGGCACCAAAGATGGCAAAAACATTCGCATATCGCACCAGATCGAGCATCGTGAGATCACGCAGCCTCACCACCTGAAATAGGAACCCTGCGCTGATCGCAACCAGAGCCGCTAATTGCCCACCCAGTAAGCCAAATTTCAATACAAAGGGGTAGGTAAGAACGATCATTGTCACCGCCGTAATTAGCACGCACCGCCGATGAAGTTGAGGCATGCCCTTGGCATAAAACACGATTGTCACCTGACCGTTCATCGCATTGAGCAGCGCCACAAAAGAAGCCGCAATAAGCGGTCCCAGCGCAGTTGCGTAGCGCGGTCCGTAAAGCACTCCCAGCAAGGAATGTCCACAGAAAGCCACGAATACCAGGGCCGGCATTCCTACGATCGCGAGGGCAGACGTCACCTGAATGAGAACGCGGTTCGTGCGGGCCTTGTCCTCTTGAATTCGTGAAAACGTCGGTAGCAACGTCTGCCCCAGCAGATTCATGACGAAGGTAGTCGGCGTCTGAACCAGGTAGATTGCCATCGTGTACAGGCCGAGCGTGGCCGGGGGAAACATTTTGGCTAACACGAAAACGTCCGTTCGCGCGAAGATGAGATTCAGCATCGACAACCCGAACGCCCTCTTCGAGAACTTCAGCAGGTCGCGAATCGCAGCGAGGGGCAATCTTCGCGGAGGCAGATACGGACAAACCACGTAGGATAATGTGAACCTTCCGACACTTTCAGCGCAGTACCCGATCGCGAGAGCCCACACGCTCCGCAAGAGGAAGCTCAGCGCCAAGGTAACAATGACACCAGCAATCGCACCCCCGTGATTGATTATGGCCCAGTTGCGGAACTTCATATTTTTAATCGCAACGTATGCGCGAGAGCTTATGGCGCCTTCGAACAGGACCCCAATTGCACAGATCCGCAACAAAGGACTGAGCAGATGATTGCCGTAGAATCCTGCAATCCAGGGAGCAACCACGCAAAGAACGGCCCAAAACATTGCGGCGCGGCCGAATGCCATCCACCAGGCTGCTCCTACGTATTCTCTTTCGCTTCCGCGCGGGTTTTGGATCAGGGCTTCCTTGACCCCAACATCCAAGATCGTCTGAACCACGGAACTGGCGGAAAGCACAATCGCCATAGTGCCGAAAGCCTCCGGCGCCAACAGACGGGTAAGTATCATGTTGCGCGCGAAGCGCGCGAACTGTTCTGAGAAACTGCCCAGCCCCATCCATGTCGCGCCGCGAAAAACCTTTGCCTTGAGGCTTTCGCCAAACAGGGTGCTCTCGACGGACCCTCTCATCTGCCGGTATAACCGGAAGAACGTCGAGGCCTGCGGTGGGTTGCTAGCACTCATGTTGTTTAGGCTTGTAAAAGGTAGTTAATCGGTTTCAGAAAGGACTGCCGGCGCTGGGGTCAGTTCGCAGCACTCTTTCCCAGCAGCAAAGCGACTTCTCTCAGCAGGCTAGGCACGTTTTGAGCGCGGCTCACCTCATGCTTCCTTCGACCAATATGACGGAAATAGGCTTCCTTAAGCCGTCTCAAGCGCAGTGGGGCATTGAATCTCGTGATCTTGACGCACGGGGTCTCTATGGGTAGCTCCGCCTTCCACTTCTGCTTGAGCACACGGCAACACTCATAGAACTCTTTCGGGAGGGCCGCGTATGGGTTGTTGTTGTGTACACAGAAGGCTGGAATCACATAGCTCGTCATGGCTTTCCTGGCAGCGGCCAGGCAGATGTCGCTGCCGTGAAGGTGAAAACTCGGCAGCCGTTCATCAAACCTCAACCCAGATGATTTCCTCAAGATCAGGACAATTTCGTCGAGTGTCTGGACGGGGACCGGCTGAACGAACGGGGAACCAAGGATCCCCAACCCATTCGAATAGATGAAGCCGCGACACCCTTCGCCTGGGCTTGCTCCCCAACACCCGAGGACACCCCAATTGGGGTCTACAACCTTCAATTGGTCGAGCGCCCGCTCAAGCTGAGCCAGCCAAGGTTCCGGAAGCCAGACGTCTTGGTGGACGAAGACCATGAGGTCGTTGCGGCTTTGCCCGATTGCCTCGTTGAATGCCGTCGACGCTGACGGAAAGTTCTCTTGGATAAGTAACTGATCCCGGCGTCGGTCTTTGAGACACGGTGAAGCGAGGAAGTTGTTTTCCAATATTTCTCCGCTCTTGGTGACTGGAACGACAAACGTAATTGGTCCGCTAGTGGACATTAATAGCTTCTGAGTTTCGTCCTAACGCCGTCGAGCTAGATGATCCCGCCAGGCCCTTTTCAGACGAGGAAGAACCTTCGCTGATGTTAAAGCTTTCCTTGCAGCTTTATCTAAGACCGTGGTGGTGCTTCGAAAAAACTTGAGCACCACCCCGTTCCATGTTGGAGCAAAGACGAACGCGATGCGTTCGTGCGCCAGGTGGTTACAGAGCGTACTCTTGTATTCGGCCTGGCCGAATCCCAAATCCAACTCCCTAACAACGTCGCCGTCTGGGCGCCGGCAGAACCGCTCGATCACTCGCATCATCAGAAACATTCCCGGTGAGTGTAACCGGAACTCTGGGTCGTAACCCACATACTCGCCCACAAAGCTGTCGCCATATAGCATTCCTATCCAGAAGGCGCATGGCCGATCTCCTAGATAGAGCAGGTACGCGCGCAACCAGCCCTTGCGAGCCGCCAACTCGAGACGTTTACGAACACCAGCCGAATCGGCAAATCCTACCCTGAGGCCGCGTTGATACGTCTTCTTCGCAACCTCCTCTGCGTCACTGAAGACTCTTGGAAGATCACATTCCCGGCGGTAGCAGACTATATTCGGCGGGCCACCTGGAATGGCCTCGAACTTCTTGAACTTCCTCCGCATGTCCTTTCTGCGATCATGAGACATGCGCGCATAAACCTCATCAATGCTGCCCGGCAGCACCATGAAGTTATGCTCCTGCGGTTGCTGGGCTGCATCACGGCTCAAAATGGACGGCATTCGTAGGACTTGGTGCAGGAGGGGAGAATCCATCGGGAGCGGCTCGAATATGGCTACGTCTGCTTCACCTTGTTTCAGACTCCTTAGAACCTCGCGAACAAGAATCTCACAGTTCTCGGGCGTGGCGTTCCCTCGGTTGGCTCCGTGAACGAATGTCAGGCAACGAGCCGAGCGGCGGAATAGCCCGACATACCCCAGTTTGAAGGCGAGCCGCTGTTGTTCCAGCCGCCCGATCAGCATTGCCTCCGGCCGATGATTGAGATAGAGAACTACAACGTGCGGCCGCTGCGCTTCAGGAGTGGACTTCAAAATCATCAAGTAGAAATCGATGTCTGAGTCACGATGTCCCGGCCACGTCTCCCATAGTGCCCGCTCGTGCTCGACTTCTGCGACCGACCGAAGAACCCTCACGCAGACGTTAGCCTCAGTGGTCTCTGCGAGGAGAGTGCTTTCACTATCAACGCATTCAGCTGTCATGACCAATTGCAGGGAAGGCTAAGTGTGAGCTGTAGGCTTACGCCCTACTTCGCGTTCATGTATCTTGCGCTGAGGTTCTGATTTACTGCACTACCGCCTGGAGGTTGTTTGGAGGAAGTACGGCGCTACCTGAGGCGAATAAGTGCGCCCCCGCGTCCCAGCAGCCCGGTACACCCGGCGTTGGCGTGCAGGAACCGCCGCGCGATACCGCTGTTCTTGCCGGACAAACAACTTCGTTGTTCCCATTCACTGAGCAGGCATAGCTCGTGTCTGAGGACAGAGCGGCAATCTTGCCGCTTGCTAAAGAATTTTCGTTGGTACCCGCCCCGACTGTGGAGTTTATAGAGGCTGTGGGGGAATAGACGAACAATTCAGACGACGTGTATCCCTGCGCCGTTGCGGCGCTCGTGGACATCAGCACGTTCGTTGTCTTGACCAGGGTCGTTACCTGGCTGCATACCGGGCTGCTCTGGTTGAAGCAAAAGGATGAGGCATCGGTCCCGTTTGTCGTGATGCAATGGTTGTTGATAACCTGAACCGTCCCGATGGTGTAGCTATAATTACGGTTTGTGGTCTCCGCACAGACGTAACCTGCCTTCGGAATCCAGGTGTTGTTAATCAGGTTCACGTTGTATGTCGGAAGGTTCGATTGGGTATCAATCGCTACGCATTCCCGGCTTACATTCCAGCACACGTTGTTGAATATCCAGTCGGTCTTGCCCGCCCTTGGGCTAAGGGGCATGGGCCACGCCGCATTCGGGGAGTCGTGGTAAAGATTGTTATAGACCACATTCCCCGCATCCTGAAACTCCATGATGTTTTCGTGGTTTGCCGTGTCGTAGGACTTGTAAACGTTCCCCCAATCGTTGCCGTAGATCGTTGCCCCGGAACTCCCGCCAACATAGGCATTGGAGACGTTGCGGATCACGTTGTTTGAAATCGTCCCGCCGGCGATGTAGCGCAGACATTCAAAGGAGCCATTGCCATCGCTGGTAGATGGCGGGTTCGCGTCCGCTCCGTTGCAGTAGTTGCTGTCCACGACAGAGTTGGCCTGATTGCCGCCGGAGCAGGCATTACAGCCTATGATTCCCACCATGTCATCGTTGGTTGCTCCGTTCACGACCCAGCCGTGCATATACACCCGGGTGATTGTGAAGTGGTCCCCGCTCATTGTAAACATCAGGTTATGACCGAAGGTGTTGTCGCCGTTGTCGGTCAATCCGCTCACATCAAAGTTGTCCCATATGCGATAGGTGTTACCGGCTCCCTGTGAGACGATGACGTTTGCCCCGCTGATAACTCCCGTTGGTCTAAACGCTGGTCTGCCTGTTCCCCAGGAAGGATCATAGCCGTAGTAAATCGGGTTGCTGCTCGTGCCCGATGCTGCTGCCGTAATGGGAAAACACGCCGTTCCGCAAACGGAACCGCCCTTGAAAATATACCCATCGCCTGCCGTAACCTTATGGGCCGCAGCATTGCCACTTGCATTCGCCATCTCAGGCACATGTCGCCACGGATGGGACTCGTCGGCGCCCGTTGCTGAATCCGAACCGGAAGTCATATCAATGAAGTAGCAGTTTGTGACGCCTAACGAGCCGAGCGTTGAGCTGTAGTTCGGGAAACCGTAAACAGTTGATGTCGGACAGGTACCGCCGAAAGCGTGTGTAGCGCAAAAAAAGAGCGTGCAAATTGCAGCCAGCAGGGGAAGCCGAGATTTCCTCATCTTTATGGGCCTCAGGAAATGGGGGAACTCAATCTGAGACTACACATAGAGGAGGCAAAACGCTAAATGCCAAAGGTACACCGGCCGCTCTTGCAAAAGGACATCCCGCCCCATACCCATTCTAACCGTTTGAAATCACAGGAGATAGATGGCTCAGCGATGACGGTGCCGTTCCAGGACGCGATCAAGTCGAAGCCGTAGCGATCTCGCTGGCCTGCCGAATGCCAGTTTCAGACCCACCTTGGGATTGCCTGAGGTTTCGCCCAGCCAGGGCGTAAAGAAGCCACCCCGATTCGTAGGGGCGACACTCGCGGAGCACCTTCAGATTGCACTGTCCGATGGGCGAAGGGGCAAAGCCGCAGATGCCGGCGACGTCCTCAAGGTTCGTCAGGAACGCCGGCGTTGGACGCACACACCTCCACACCAGGTGGTGGGCTTCATCTCTGAGATCGGACCGCAGTTCGTTCGCCTGCTGGATCCACTGGAGTCCACGACAAATCGCCTCGCTGTACTCTCTCGACGAGACCTGCTCAAGGGCGAAAAGCGCCATGGGAGCCATCCCGTGCTGGTGCACCGAATAGACGGGATAACGGCCCAGAGTCTTTCCTGTGGCCGAGTCGTAATGCCACCACCACTGCCCAAGTTCTCCCTGCGCCCCGCAGATGGCGTCAGCACAGCGCAAGGCCCGCGATACAGGCTCGTCCAAGCCATAAGCCTGTGCCATGCGCGACATCGCGTAGATGGGGTAAACCTGATCGGCGAAACTCCCGATCCACGCCCTCATCCTTCCAGCAAGCGATCCCTGGGGCGCATTGTGGCCAAACGCGCCTGAATCTCCTTGGTTCTGGATGAGCAGCCGATAGGCAGCCCCAGCAATATCGCTTGTACCCGGGAGAACGCTGCTTGTCGAAATTGCCGCATGAGAACAACCGGCCAGAAACCAGGCAAGTTCCATGGTGTTCCGGTCATGAGGATAACGTTCAAGAACCTTGAGAAAGTTCAATCTCCGGTCAAGTTGCTCTAAGTGTTGCGGGAAACCTTCTGCCGCGAGCCATAGAAGTAGACCGGCGTCGCCGACATTCGTGATCCAGTCTGGGTTCTGGGTCAGCGACAGGAAGATTGCCTCGATGTCAAACGGTACACGGCCACCGGATTTCGCATATTCGTGGAGGCCAAGCAATGTCATGATCGTGTAGCGATGCGAGATTCCCTCCTGAGCTACGCAACCGTTGGAGTGCTGAACCCGAAAACAAAAAAGGTTCTTCTCCCCATTGAACATCCCAGGGAGCCCCGCAGCTGCGAGGTTGCAGAGTTCCTCAACTTCGTTCGCCAGTGCTCTTCGCCTGGGCCTCGTGTTGATGTCGGTCAATTTCGCAACCCTTTTGCGCTCTCGGTGGAAGTGCCCATGCTGAGTACGACGTTGATCAATTGGAGTTCAGTTGGGAGGCAGGCGTTCTAGATTCGACGATGGAGACCACGTTTCTTACGATCGTTTCAAGGGCCGGGCTGGGCTTGCCGTCAAATTTCTGCTGCCGCCGTTCTCGGCGTGCAACTTTGATTTTCGTACTTACATCCTCGCTAGTCTCAAGCAAAACCAAGCGGCCTTGCTCAGCCAGATAGTGGTCCACGGCTCCAATTTTCCCTCGGAAGATGCTATAAACAGGAACTCCCATCGCGGCCGCCTCCCGGTTCATCGTGCCGCCACCACTGATGACGAAGTCGGAGTTCCAAATCAGATTAAGGCCATCTTCGGCATGAACCGGGATTATGATCTTCCGCGAAACAATGCCATCAGCCCATGCCGAACGCAACTCAGACTCTTGTCGTTTGTTTCTGGGAAGAAGCAGGATTGTCGTGTTGGGTTCCTGGATGAAACGCTGGAGCGCCGCTGCCAATAACTTCTCTGCTTCTGGGTTGTGATAATGAGCTTCGGTCGCGGGAGGACGCACCGTAATCAGCAGATCGTCGGCAGGGACACTGAGACGCTCCCTCAACGTCTGGTCAGGGTGAAATGTCGAAAGATAAACATCCTCTTTAATGCCCGGGTATTTGATGATTTTCGAACCGGTTCCCATCGCATCGTTCGGGACAATGTCAGGCAACATTCGATAAGTAGGGTTAATAAATGGCGTTAAGGTGGAGAATTCGTAGTCCATTATCACCACGCTAGGAATTCTAAGCAGCATGGATGCTAAAACTAACCCACGCGATCCATGACAAATCGCGAGGTCGGGCCTTTCTTTGCGCACCAATGGAATCAAGGAGAGCACGCGCCAGCAGGTTCCTAGTGCCTTCCAGACTGTGTGCTTCCCGTAATGCTTCCCTACAATCCTGGCTGAGACTCCGTAATATTCAAGAAGCTCTCGGACCTGATATGCATCCCGGGCAGTAACCAGCACCTCATAACCTCTCTCCGCCAATTCCTGCAGAATCGGTCGAAAGAAAGGAACGTGCGGAGAATTGTCTAAATCCACCCAGATCTTTTTCTTCCTAGTAGATTTCTGACTCAACACAGGTTGCAACTTGAGTTCTGGCGGATTCGTTACACTGGCAGTGCTCATTTGCTTTGCCAAAACCATCGTATTCTCTACGCCACCCTATCTGCCAGCGCGCATTGCGACACCCGAACGATTTCCTCTACTACCCGCGCTTGTTGCCCAGCGGTCAGTTGCGGAAACATTGGGAGGGATAGGATTTGGGCAGCGATCTTTTCAGTGATCGGGAA
>Ga0074045_10001911_pt1 | contig 19761 bp, 16 predicted proteins | sample BogForMeECP23OM2_FD_94442 | JGI IMG/M metagenome (GOLD analysis project Ga0074045, IMG submission 94442) | Bog forest soil microbial communities from Calvert Island, British Columbia, Canada - Bog Forest MetaG ECP23OM2 | ecosystem: Environmental > Terrestrial > Soil > Wetlands ...
CCTGCAACGTAAACAGATTGCTCCAACTATCATCATTGCCGCTCCAGGAAAATCCGCAGATGGTCAGCTGTGGTTCCTCAAAACCTGGTCCGCGGGCACGGAAGCGCGGGAACTCGCGGGGCAGGTCAACAGGCGACGGACTCTACCTCATTTCAGCTGAGTTTTCGGACAGCAGGCCATGCTCAACGAATTGAATCAACGCCCCGCCGGACGAAGTTGTCAAGCACTGGACAGTTCGCACGCGAATCGGGTTTATTATGTGGCTTCGGGAATGGGCACAACGGAGGGCAAAGAGGACAGATCGGATGCGGCGTACGAGGTCGACGCGTAGGGCGGCGGTCCGTTGTCGAGCACCTCGTGCGTCCAGCATCTGAACAACGCGCGATTTCGCTGGTTATGTCAAAGGCGATTCCATTCGACCAAATCGAAGTCGGCCAGGAGCTCGGCCCAATCGAGACTCCCGCTAGCGCAAATGCGGTGCGGCGCTACTGCGAAGATTGGCAGGACCCGAATCCCCTGTATCTGCAAGATTCGCCATTCGGCGGGCCCATCGTGCCCCCCGCGTTCATGGCAGGCCTTACCGGATTTCAATTGCTGGGCAGCCGTTGCGACGCGCGCGCGACAATCGGCGCAAAGACCGAGCATGAAAATATCAACCCCTGGCGAGTCGGGAAGAAACTTATCACTCGGGGCAGGATCGCGGATAAGTACATCAAGCGCGGACTCGAATACGTAGTGATCGAATCGGTGGGCGTGGACGAGGACGGCCTCGAGATCCGGCGCAGCCGGGATCATATTCTGCTCGGGATCGAGCGGCGGAAATGAGCACCAGGACCGTTGCCTCCGCAGACATCCGTCCCGGCATGGAAATTCCTCCGCTCACGAAAACAGCGTACCAACGTGCGCTCGACGAACTCAGCTTCTCCGGCGACTCGATTCACAATGACGAATACACGCGCAGGCAGGGATACGGCGGCGCCTTGATGTCCGCATATGTTCTGTGCGGCTACATGTCGGAGCTGATGGTGAATTTTTTTGGGCACCATTGGATGAGAGGCAGCCGCATCTCACTGACGTTCATAAACGGCGGCGTGCAACAGGGCGATCGCATCACATGCCGAGGCCGTGTGACCGCGGCCACTGAATATGAAAACGGACTGCGCGTAGAAGCGGAAATCTGGATGGAAAAAGGCGAATCCTCAAAGAAAGTCGTGGTCGGTACCGCGAGCGCGGTCATCCGACGCTGATTGATGATGAGAATCCGCCGATCAGAGGAGATTTCGAGTGAGCTACGAAACCATCATATATCAGCCTGGCCCGGTTGCCCGCGTTATTCTCAACCGCCCGGAGCGTCAGAACGCTCAAAGCTGGCGAATGCTCGCGGAGATGGAACAGGCGTTCAATGAGGCGTGCTCCGATCCGGCCGTTCGCATCGTCATACTGAGTGGCAATGGGCGCAGCTTTTCGGCGGGTCACGATCTCGATTCACCAGAGCAGCGCAAGAACCAGGAGGAACGGACTCGGGGACTCGATGGTTTCGGCCGCAGCGCCTTGCTGAACGACATCTACATCGAAAGCCATCTCCGATGGCGCAACCTGCCGAAGCCAACTGTGGCGATGGTGCATGGATACTGTATTTACGGTGGATGGATGATCGCGTCGGCAATGGATTTCATCTTCGCCGCCGACGACGCGCTCTTCATCCCGGTCTACGGCGATTATTTCACTGCGCCCTGGGACGTCGGTGCGCGCAAAGCCAAGGAGCTTCTCTACGAGAACAACTTCATCGACGCGCCAGAGGCGCTCAAATGGGGGTTCGTCAACCGTGTGTACCCGGCGGCGGAACTGGAACAGGAGACGCTCGCCTACGCGCAGCGGGTGGCGGAATCGGACCCGTTTAGCCTGCGCATGATCAAATCAACGATCAACCAGACGCTCGACATGCTGGGCTTTACCAACTCGGTCCGAGCACTGAGTCCACAATTCCTGAACCGGCGCGCCCCACAGCGGCCGCCCGAAAATGCGCAGCCATCACCCGGCGGCGCGCCGCTGGTACCGGATAGAACCTTCCGAAACCGCGTCAAGATGGCGCTGGAGCGCCTGCGGCAGGACCGCGCGAAATCGGGACGCTTGTGACGTCGGAGTATCCCTGTCGGTTGTCGCTTTTCAAAACTTGGTCTTTTCCGAATTCCTTAGAAAATCTAGACGGCCTCGCATAGCCTGAGGGGCGTGGTGAATTGTTTCCGACAGACGGCTGACGCGGCGCAGACCAGGTTTTGAGCGGCGAGAAGTCGCCAGATTTACCAAAGATTCGCCGATCTTGTCTGGATGGCTAGCAGGTCCTTTGGAACTACCCACCTCGGCGACGTCATGGGGGTAGATATCAAAACTCTAGACTTTTCGCCGCTTTTAGAGTTTTTGGTAGGCACAGGCAACGGATCGTTGGGCGTTCGGAGAATGTTACTCCAAACAGGCGCCGAGACTGTTGCGGAGGTAGTCGGCTTGCGCTTTCGTTTCGGGACCGCGGGTCACTGACGCATAGGTTACCGAACTGTGCCGCCGGCTGATCGCGCAAGCCGCGACCGCCGCGATCTCCCCGTTGGGCATCATCACCGGCGCGGAAATCATCTGAGTTGCGGTTCCGTTCTGCGCGAGCGACGAAGGGTCGACGGACAGGGGGGCAGCCTTGACTCCGTTCGCGGTGGATTCGCAGATCATCACGCCCGAGACTGCGGGTGTGGGTGGCGTGCAGATCGCGACATTTGGATCGACGACCGCTGACTGACAGATGACGTTCGGATCGACCCTGCAGCCGAGCGCAGCTTGGGCGCTGCCCGACGGCGGCTGCCGCGTCGCGCACGACGTGGTGAGAGTGAGCACGATCGCAACGCATAGAGGCGTCCCGATATACCGTCGTTTCTCGCTCATCTGCCGTAGTTATCCTGCTGGTCCGTTTATTTCAAAAACTATTTCGACCTGCCCTTGATTTTCACCTTGATCGTTTTTTTCTGGTTGGGATCGTTGCTCGTGATCAAGAGCTGATCGCTCTTCGAACCTTTCTTCGTCGGTGAGTAAACGATTGTCACCTCGTGGTTTAGGCCCGGACCGATCACAATGCCGCTCCCTCCGCCGATACCCGTGAATGGCGGATTATGTGACGGCCCGGTGACGTTGGCCGTCAGCAAGCCCGTGCCCGTATTGCTGATCGAGATGCTCGCTGACGCAACCGCGTTCGGGGCCGCATTCAAGCTCAACTTTGTCGGGGCCACCGATATATGTCCGGATCCGGACGGCGTGGAGGTCGCCGTAGGAGTCGCGGTGAGGGTTGCGGTTGACGTCGCCGTGGCGGTTGCGGTCGGCGTCGCCGTGGCCGTCGCGGTGGCAGTGGGAGTTGCGCTCGCGGTCGCGGTAGCCGTGGCTGTTGGCGATGCTGTCGCGGTTGCAGTGGCAGTCGCAGTTGCGGTCGGCTTCCGAGTTGGTGTGAGGGTTGGCGTTGCCGTTGCCCCGGTCGTCGAGGTGGCCGTGGGAGTTGCACTCGCGGTCGCCGTTGAAGTCGGCGTTGCTGTCGCGGTGGCAGTGGCAGTCTTAGTTGCAGTCGCGGTGGCAGTCGCAGTCGCTGTCGGCGTTGCTGTTGCGGTGGCGGTCGCCGTGGAGGTCCGCGTTGCGGTTGTAGTGGCAGTCGCAGTAGCCGTAGCGGTCGGCGTCGTAGAAGACGGAGCGATCGTGATGCCGTCGGCGCCACTGAGCCCGGTATTGTAACCGGTGATATCAGCGATGGGCTTCTCGTTGAGATTGCCGGTGCTGCTGCCCAGCGGCGCAAATTCGCTGACACTGCTTCCGTCGTGAACCACATAGATATTAAGGTCAGAATCCAGCGCAACGCCTTGGGCGCTGCTGATCCCGGTGTTGGTGCCGCTGATACTGGCGATGGGCGCCACATTGCGGTTGCCACTGCCTGGCGAGTAGATAACCACGCCGCCGGGCGTGCCATTACCCTCATTCCCTACATAGATGTTGCCGGTTGTTGGATCCACGGCTACGCCGACCGGGCCGCTCAGCATCGTATTGGCCCCAGCGATCGTAGCGATCGGTGTCGCGTTGTCGCTGGCTCCCGCTGCATATTCGGTCACGCTGCCGCAGCCGAGCGTGTCGGAATTGCAATTCGGCGGGCCTCCGAAAAAATTTGTCACATAGATATTCCCGCCGGCATCGAGCGCAATCAGGTTGGGCCTGGTGAGAAGGGTGTTGCCGCCGCTGATCGTTGCGATGGGCGCCACGTTACCGTTGCTACCGGCTGAAAAGACTTTGATGCTATTGCCCGTGTTGTCCACGACATAGATTTTTCCGCTGGCATCACGCGCGATGCCGTTGGCCGTGATGAATCCGGTGTTGCTGCCGGCTACAGCGGTAAACGGCGTTACGTCGCCGTTGCTGCCCGCCTGATAGGTGGTGAAGCTGCCGGCGCCGCTCCCGCCGCAAGGGCCACCGCAGCCCGTCACATAGAGGTTCCCGGTTGGATCAAGGGCGACACCGAGAGCCCCATTCAACTTGGTGTTGGTGCCTGAGATTCTGGTGACTGGTCCCACGTTACCGTTGCTCCCCAAGGGGTAGGCAGTTACCGAGTTGTTGCCATTATTGCCTACGAAAATCGCCCCCGGTGGCGCAGGATCCTGGATCACGTACAAGACGGAGTTGGAGCCGCCGTTGTTCGCCTCGGCATAGATCAAACCCCTCGAAGAATCGACCGCTATGTCTGCCACACTGAAACCCGATCCGACAGGTATGCTCCAAAGGGCGGTCGGATTTGTCTCGGTGTCCAAGTCGTGGCTGTTGTACGCATTGATGTAACCGGTACCCGACACAGATGTCGCGAAATAGACTCGGTTGGGGTTGAAGCTAGTGTTGAATGCCACTGGGTTTCCGACACCCGGTATCGTAACCGTTTTCTTCAGAGTGTTGGTGCCATCCACAACCTGCACGGTATTGGCGGTGCCGTTTGCGCGTAGAGGCGGTCGCTTGCGAAGTCCCCGCTTGTCGGTGCCGGGTTGATTCCATCAAACATGACGCATCCGAAAGTTGTGATGGGGGTGAGGCCGTAACCGGATGGATTGATGAATTTTGGCGAATTCCCGTTGGGGCATATATAGAAATAATGAGTATCGGTATTAACGGCCGGGGCCCCCTGAACCCCGCCGGAGCCGACGGCCCCGCCAGTGATAGGTGCAAAGGTATCGGCGTTGACCGCGGTGACGACATCATTTCCGGCGCTGCACTGAGCCGCCACCCAAGCGAGCCGCATAATAGGGTCGATCAAAACCCATAAAGGACAGCCGCTCACTGACACCGATCCATCGGAAGTGTCCCCACTAGCCGATCCCGTGTAGATCAGGGCATCCGCGCTATAAACGTTGGCGCCCCAGAAGCGATCCGTAGCCAGATCGACGTTTCCGCCTTGGCCCGTGTTCCCATTGACAGTGTCGAAAACAGCGTAATTCGAGTTGCCGTCAAGTACCTGGGTCTCCGGGCTGGCATCGCTGCCATTCCCGACGTAGATGTGGTTGAGGTTCGCATCCACAGAAACGCCGCAACAGCCAGATACCGCTGGTGTTGCCAGAACCGTCGGAGTTGGCAGAGCTTGTGCCGGCCTAGCTCCGAGGAACAGGAGTAGTATGAGTAGGACAGGACATGCGAGCGAGAGCTTTCCGGCATGGAGAGTTGCGCGATCTGCGGCAGCTCGTTCAATTGCCGCCATAGTTGTTCCCCTGCGCGCGCCTGCCGCTGCGTCCTTCAAAAGCCAAGAGGGGTGCGGCGATGCCCGATAAAACTGTCATCGGCCTCCTTCCGCGAATGTTAAGTTAAGCTTTATCACGTTTAATGAACACCTGCTACCGTTATTCAACTTCTGTAAGAGAGATACGGTTTCCGGATGACCTCGGATTGATTGTCCTTTCGTCGCTCATCAAAGCTCATACGTAAACGTGAACTCCAGCTCATTGATGCGCTGGCTCTTGCTCTCGAGGAACGGGTCGGTGTGCCTGCCGCTTCGCCCGAGGTACCAGTGTATGTTCGTCCCGATGAGAATATCGCGCGAATATCGATATACCGTGTTGCTGATCACCTCCCCGGTCTGATCGTCAACATCCCAGGAAACTCCGGTCAGATTGGTTGAGCGTCCGTTCAGCAAAAAATTGGTGCCGCTCAGGGTAAGAAAGCTGCTAAATTTGCGAATCTTCCCTAGAGGGTCGTTTGGAATCGCGCCCGGCGGCAGGTCCGGATACCAGGTCTCGGTCGCTTGTAGCGTGAGGAACGTAAACTGCTTGGTCACATATGGGTTGAGAATCGGCACCAATGTTGGCCGGTCAATGCCCAAAACGAAGCGGGCCAGTTCGGTCCATTTTCCGTAGCTTCCGCCGACTTGGGGGTGTGGGAATCCCACACTCTTGGGAACGACGCTTGAAGTTGGTGCCGAAACTCCGACTCGGGGCGCGTAGAGCAGATCGTAGCGGAAGACGGAGCTCGTGAAGTCGCTATCATAGTACGTTCCGGTCCACCCGAAGAACGGGTTGCGCCGATAGTCCGTGGCCTGCAGGGCCAAGGCTCTACCGAGTTTGGGAACGCCGGGACGTGGCTTGCCGTACCAGAACTTGTTGACTTGAAAGAATAATCCGGGAATTCCCAAAAATGGTTTAAAGCCCGCAGGAGCCGGGCATTCGATGCACCGGGCGCTCTTGGGGGCCCGCGCCTCGTACAGAAATATGAGACTAGTCTGCAAACCCTCTCCCACTGGAAGAATTGTCGAATAACGCAGACCGAACTCGCTGTTTTCGAGAGACTTCGAGGGCGGCTTTGAGACGTTCTGATCCTTGAAATCGAGAAACACTGGGGGGTAATCTTTAAAAGAGCCCGATCCTAATGCAATCATCGGCTCTGCCGGTTCATCGAGCAGCGAGGTAATACGGACCGGTTGGCCCTCCTGGTTGAAGAAATTTTGATTGCCAAAAAGGGAAGGTGGAAAATTTGGCACCGACGCATACGGACCGTTGACTGATACGGGCACCGCATATGGGTTGCGCGGGTCCGTTGTCACATCTGCTCCGCCTATGGTGATGTTAGACCTCAGGGCGCTGGCACCCTCGAAATCTCCGGGAATCAGGAACGCCTCGAACTCGTTGTTATCGGTCTTCAGGAAATCCGGCAATATGTAGTTCGCCTTCACCATCTGGAGATTCTTGCGTTCGTCCTCCGCGGCTTCGGCGCCGACGAACCCGTGGTAGCTCACATCGGCGGGATTCGTGATCTCGGTGCCTGCCAGGATGTTGGCCTCGGACCAGATGATCTGCTGTTTGCCAACCCGCATTGAGAAATTGTCGGTGAAGTCGAGATCCACGTAGTACTCGTGGAGGTCGTCGCGGAAGTACTGTTCCTGCAACTCCCGCTGGGTGTAGTTGCTCCAGTCCCTGAAAGGCTCTGCTCGTCCTTGGCTCTTGAGAGTGCCTTCGGCGTCATACCAGGGCCGGTAGTACGCGAAGAAATCCGCGTGTTGCAGCAAGGGAATATCCATGCGGCCGAGCAGCTTGTGGTTCTTGACCAGCTCGTAATGCGGCCGGACGCTGGCCAGTTGGCGCGCCTCGACCAGATCCCAATGGTTGAAGTCGAAGCTGCCGCCGGTTTCGGTCGCCGCAGTGCCAGTGCTGCTAATTTTCCCAGCGGTGAACTTTGACGGTACGGCGTTGTTTCCAGAACTTCCTTCGCCCCAGCGGCCGGCCTCTCTGGTTTCGAAAAAAACGTAAACTGTGAGATCCCCCTGAGTGATGACCGCGAACGCTGCCCCCGCCCGCAACATTACGAACGCTGCCACGATAACAACGCATAGACCACGCTGACGTGTCTGGCGCCACGCTGTCATCAGTTCCCCCGCCCGGAAAGGCCAGCCGTTTGACGCATTATGGACCGGCGCACAGGAATGACGACTCGAGCAGCCACAGTCCGACAAGCGTGACGGTTTAGTAACATCGCAATTCACCGGAAGTCAATCAATTAACCGTTATAACGAACCTCGGTTGTCGTCTTTCAGGCCTCAATCGAACTTCGAACCTCACGGCGCCGCGCCGGTCCTGAACGTCCAGGAGTACTTGGTGGAATCCGCGGTTATCGAAACCGCATAGTTGCTCGACGGCGAGAGCGGTTCCCGTGGGATGATTATCGCGGCACCAAAGGCTGAAAGATCTCGCTGACCGGCAGTTTCTTCGGTTGGGTTGTTGCTGCGAAAGGAGGAAGGCTGGATCAAGCAGTGCTCGATGCTGCGGCCATCGCGGGTGAGCACGTGCTCCGATATATCGGGATCGCTCGATTGCGACGTACCGCTCCCCAGCTGCAGAATCAGGGGTGGGCCGCTTGGAGCCGAATACCCACACGCCTGCAGCGGGTCGGGCCAGTCGCCTCCCCGGTAAGCGCGAACCGGCGTGTTCACTCCGTCCGGTGGAAAGTAAACGGGAGTCTTCAGTCTGCCGCGAGTCGGCGGAATCGGGCCGAGGCGGGCATTCCAGAAGCGGTCGCTTTCGCTTCCTTCGTAAATTTGCAACCTGAGGTCTTTTATCAACCCTCGTTTTACTGAAATTACGGCGGCACACGAGCCTGGCGTGCATTCAGCGCCAAAGCCGACCTGCGTCAACTGCGCGTCTATCATTCTCAGCGCGGTGAACGGCATCGCCATAAGGCGGTCGACCAGGATGCTACCGTCGAGTGAAGTAGAGAACGGGGTTATTGATAGCTCGGTCTCCGGAGCTCCAGAGCCATTCTGCTCGTACGTATTCCTGGTCAACACGTCGACGGCGGGCATCGCGTTCGTTCCTGAATCCGAGAGCGCGCTTGCCGATCCAGGTGTAGACAGGTTCTCGAGCGAAGAATGTGCCTGACTCCGATCGCGCTCGCTCATCGCCTCATCTTGCGACACCTCCGGAAGATTCATTAGCCGGCGGTAGTAATTGATTCGGTCGACGACCATGGAAGAACCGGCGGGTGTTTCGAGCGCGATGTTGTGGGCTGGAGCGCTCTGCGCCAGAGCGGCTGGGGTATCGAGCACCATGCTGCACAACAGGACCGCGACGGAAAAGATGGCTGTAAGTTTGGTTGCGGTTAACTGGAAGCCAACGGGGGCATGGAAAAATCCGCCACTGCGCTCGAGGCGACGGGTGGGTGAAAATCTCTTGCATTCGGGCGAACGCAGCTTCACTGACCCCTCAGCTCCCTCAGTGGCCTGAATGGCCGGTAATCACATGCGATAAATTGCCGTCCTGATGCGGTCTCGCCACGAAAGCGCGAGATCGCACCATGTGATCATCCAACTCTAAACGATCGAAACCCCCGCACTCGCACGTGGCACACGTCTTTGAGGTTTTCTCCCCAATGAGCGCGGAGCACAGCGCGAGCAGACGCTTGAACGCAGGTAGTAATATACGTTTTCCGCTAAATATGCCAATCACGTGCATTCCGAGTGTCACTTTGCTATAGAAGTGAAGCGTAAGTCGTCCGTGCTTGACCATAATCACACGCTGAGTGGGTGGCGGTCGTGAGCGAAAACGGTTACCTGCCGGGATTCGCGGCAGACATCTGTATCAGTTACAGCCCTCTCGACAATCATCACACCGATGTGCGGGGAACCCTGTGGGTCGATAACTTCCACCGCGAACTCCACGCGCTTGTCAACGCCAGCATCGGACATCCGGTTACGATCTGGCGCGATACTGCACCGTCCTCATCATCCGAGCTCTCCGAAGAAACCGCTGACCGTTTGCGAAAGACCGGGATTTTTGTCGCGATTGTGTCGCCCTCGTATGCGGCCTCCGATCTGTGCAAACGTGAGCGCGAGGCCTTCGTCGAGACCGGACGCGGAAGTGGCAACCGCGAAAACAGCAACTCCCGGCGTATCATCAGCGCCTACAAATTACCGGTGGCGGTTGAGGAACTCCCGGAGATACTTGCGCTTGCACCCGGCTTCCAGCTCTACAGTGTCGACCCGCAAAGTGGTCGGCCTAGCGACTACCTGTTCGACCCGCGGCCGGACGCGGAAAGGCTCTATTGGCGCACTCTGTCCGATCTGGCGCAAGCAATTGCGGGTCTTCTCAGGCGAATTCGCAGCGGATCGTCCCCGGCGGGCTTTTCCCCGGCGAGCGAGAAGGGACCTGGTATCAGCGTGTACCTCGCTGAGACTTCTTCCGATCTTCGGTTTCAACGAGAGGCGTTCCTCCGCGAGCTTGAAGCGCGTGGTTGCGTGGTCCTACCGAGCCAACCTCTGTCGCACAATATCAAGCTGTGCTCGGAGCAAGCTCGCGCTGACCTGTCACGTGCGAAGCTGTCGTTCCATTTTCTAGGCGAACATTACTCGCTAATTCCCGAAGGCGGAAAACAATCTATTGTCGAACTTCAGACGGAACTCGCCGCCGAGCGGACTGCTTCCGGTCTTAAGTCTGTGGTCTGGATTCCGCGTGGTCTTCAACCGGCCGACGACCAGCAGCGCGCGCTTGTGGAGCGTGTGCGAAATCAGCACGCAACTGTCTCTGGATTCGAGCTCTTGGAAACCTCCTTCGAGGAGCTCAAGACGTTCCTGGTCGACCTGCTCGAAGGCTCGACGTCCAAGCGAGAGAAGCCCGCTGCACAGTCCGCCGCGTCCGAACCATCCGGATTCCCGCAAATTTACTTGGTACGCGACAAAGAAGATCGGGAGCGCGTCGCCACGCTGTCCAAATACCTCTTCGATCAGGGATTGGAGGTGATCACCCCTGCCGATGAGGGCGAAGAAGTCCAACTTCGACAGAACCATGAAGAAAACCTTAAGATTTGCGATGGCGTGATGATCTGGTGGGGCACCACCAAGAAGATCTGGCTGGACTACATGATGCGCGATCTCGATAGAGCGCGCGGCCTCGGGCGCGGTTCACCCTTTCGAGCTAAGGCGGTATGCATCGGCGAACCGGTGGGACCGGAAAAAGCCGACTTCATGACCCACAAGGCACAAATAATCAGGTTCTTCAACGGATTCGCGCCCGAACCGCTCTTGCCATTGCTCGAGGCCATGAAATCAACCGCGCATGCCTGAGGAAGCTGCATCGCTCTCCACTGAGTTCCAGTCTGAAGAAGTGGTCCGGGAGAATCCGTTCCCGGGACTTCGCTCCTTCGAAACCTACGAAACACATCTGTTCTTTGGCCGTGACGGCCAGAGTGACGAACTGCTGCAGATCCTTGCGCGAAACCGCTTTGTCGCAGTGGTCGGCGTTTCAGGCAGCGGTAAATCGTCGCTGGTCAGAGCCGGATTGTTACCCGCGATCGAAAGAGGCTTCATGGCTGCGGCCGGTTCGAACTGGCGTATCTTAGCCATCCGCCCTGGTACCACTCCGATGGAGAATCTGGCGACCGCGCTGAGTCAATCGACGGCTCTCGAGGCCGCCGAACTCGATATCGGCCAGCGCCAAACCCTGGTCGACGCCGCTCTCAGCCGAGACTCATTCGGTCTAATCGAGGCAGCCCGGCTTACCAGATCGACTTCGCGCGAGAACCTCCTGGTGCTCGTCGATCAGTTCGAGGAAATATTCCGGCTTGGTTCCGCTCGCTTCAAAACTGCCGACGCAGAAGATCCAGCCGCCTTTGTCCGGCTCCTGCTCGAAGCCATCCACCAGACCGAGGTTCCCATTTACGTCGCAATCACCATGCGCTCTGACTTCCTTGGTGATTGCGCCAGATTTCGTGACCTGCCGGAGACACTCAATCGCGCGCAGTATCTGATTCCGCGCATGACTCGCGAGCAACGCCGCCAGGCTATCGAAGGTCCGATCGCAGTCGGTGACGCAACCATAACCCCGCGCCTCGTGCAGCGACTCTTGAACGACCTCGGTGACGAGCCCGACCAGTTGCCGATCCTCCAGCATGCCCTGATGCGCACGTGGGAGGCATGGTATCGAGAGGGAAAATTCGATAGCCCGATCGACCTCGACCACTATGAAGGCATCGGCGGGATGGCCGATGCGCTCTCGCGACATGCTGATGAAGCATACGCCGAACTCGATGAACGCGCCCAGCGGATCGCACGGCGATTGTTTCAGTGTATATCTGAAAAAGGACCCGACAACCGCGAAATCCGCAGACCAACCCGGCTCAGCGAAATCTGCGCGATCGCTGAGGCAGATCAAGAAGCGGTTACAAAGGTAATCGATTGCTTCCGCAGCCATGGGCGGACGTTCCTGGTCCCGCCGGCGCATGAGACTCTCAATCCGAACTCGGTGATCGACGTCTCCCATGAAAGCCTAATCCGCTTGTGGAACCGCTTGCGTAGATGGACCGATGAAGAGGCCGAAGACGCCGCGACTTACAAACGACTGGCAGATGATGCGGCTCGCAACAAGGCGGGCCGTGTTGCGCTCTTGCGTGACCCTGGGTTAGCGGCGACGCTCGAATGGAGAGCTACTCGGCAGCCGAATGTCGCGTGGGCTGATCGCTACGCCCCGGGCTTTTCGGTCGCTATGGAGTTCCTCGATCACAGCCGCCGCGTAAGCCTCTTGAAGCGCTACGGCGTAGGGTCGGCAGTGACTGCGGTCCTTCTTATAGCCTTCGGGTTTTCAACTATCTACCTTAGCCAAGCGAAAAAATTACGCGAAACCGCCCAGGCCGGCCTTGCCCGCGAGCTTGATTTCGAGGCTCAGGCCATTGAACGCGATCATCCCGAGCAATTGGAACTGAGCGCGTTGCTGGCGTTGGAGTCTGCCAAGCTGGCCCCGACGAAAGACGATGACGACTTCCTTCGTCACGTGGAGGCAATTTCTGAAAAGCCGCAGTTCAAGCTCGAGTTACCCGGCGTCGTGCACGCCGTGTCATACAGCCGAGACGGACGACTGATAGCGGCCGCGGCCGGCGAAAATGCGTATCTGTTACAAACCGCGACCGGAAAGATTGTCCAACCGCTCAAGCCTGGCGGAACAGTAACTGCTATATCGTTCAGCCCCGACGGAGGCAGGGTTGCGACCGCCAGCTATGACCAGACGGCGCGAGTGTTTGATGTTTCGACGGGAAAGGAGATCTGGCACAGCGCACAGAACGCCCCCGTCCTCGCGATAGCCTTTTCTCCCGATGGACGTTACTTAAGCACCGGCGGTTTTGACAAGACAGCGAGGATGTTTGACGCCCTGAATGGAAGCCAAATCTGGCAGGCCTCATTCGGGGGAGGTGTGGTCGCGGTAGCTTTCAGCAGCGATGGACGTTTCGTCGCAACTGGCAGTCAGGATAATACCGCGCGAATATTCGAAGCGGCGACGGGTAAAGAGATCTGGAGGTCGCAACGTCGATCTGCGGTGTGGTCGATAGCCTTCAGTCCGAACAACCGTTACTTCGCGATCGGATGTTACGACGGGGGGGTGCTGCTGTTCGATGCGGCCACCGGAAATGAAAAATGGAGAGTCCTGGAGGGCGACAAAATCAACGCGGTCGCGTTTAGTCCAAACGGAAATTACCTTGCCGTGGGCAGTGCAGACAAGACTGCACGCGTGTTCGAAACCGCTTCGGAAGGAAGAGAAAATTGGCGGATCACGGAGGACGGAGGAATCGACGCGATCTCATTCAGTCCGGACGGACGATACCTTGCTACCGGTAGTGAGGAGAAAACGGCTCGAGTGTTCGAAGTGGCCACACAGACGGAACTCTGGCGGCTCGTGCACTCTGACACTGTGGGAAGTGTCGCATTTAGTCCCGACGGACGTCATTTGGCGACAGGCAGCGACGACAAGAATGCTCGGCTTTTCGACATGGCAAAAAATGGCGCCTCTTTCGATACGGGCAAAGATCAGGTGACAACCGCCGTTTTCAGTCCCGACGAACGCTTTGTGGCTGTTCTAGGCCAGACCAAGGTCGGTCAGTTGTTCGAGCACGATACTCAAGTGTTCGAGACGCCCACCGGAAAGAACGTCCTGGTGCTGAAGGCAACTTCGCCCGACAAACAAGTGCTCGCGGTCGCTTTCGGTCCGCAAGGAAATCAGATGGCCTTCGGTATCAAGGATGGTACCGCCCGTGTGATCGAAACGGCGACAGGAAAGGAGATCGCGACCCTCAAGGGCAACGATAGCAAAGTGGTTTCGGTGGCCTTCAGCCCGGATGGGCATTCTGTAGCCACAGGCAGCTTCGACCAAACCGCCCGGGTGTTTGACGCGGCCAGCGGAAAGCAGGTCTCACAGCTCAAGCACGGCGACGTCGTGGATGCCGTGGCATTCAGCCCTGATGGACGCCTTGTCGCGACGGGCAGCTACGACAAGACCGCGCGCGTGTTCGAGGCGGCCACCGGAAACCAGCTCTCGCAACTCCAGCATGATAGCGTGGTGGATTCAGTGGCTTTCAGTCCGGATGGGCGTTTCATCACTACGAGTGACCGCAACAACAAGGTTCGAGTATTCGAATCGACCACGGGACGGGAATTATGGTCTACTACGGAAGATGCGGCTATCAGCGCCGTGGTATTCAGTCCGGACGATCGCTATGTCATCACCACTAACGACGACAAAACCGCTAGAATATTTGAGCTGGCGACAGGCGAGGAGACCTCACGGCTCAGCCTAGAACACCCGATACTAGGCTTGGGTTTCGATCCGCGCAGCTCTTATATCGTAGCGGCGTCGCCCGCGCCCGATCGGCCCGAAATTGATATCGAAAGCTTTCCTCTTCGCGATTCGGACTTGGCCAATGACGTTTGCTCGCGGCTTAGCCGCGATCTTACTACCCAGGAGCGCAAGCAGTACTTGCCGAACGAGCCATCCGGGAAAGTCTGCACGGAATCTCTTTGATCAAAAGGTTTTACCGACCTTGTTCGAGCCAAACCTTCGCATGAGGTCTGGAGAGTCCCACGTCCCGGTTGAGATCCAAGTCTACGAAAGCCCAAGCCTTCGGACGGCCGATTATTACTTCATCGGTGTCGTACTCGAACTCCGATTCCTTGCCATTGTATGTATAAGCGATCTTAATCATTTCTAGGACTTCGCCAACAATCCGCCGCAAAATTTGGCCATTTGACGACTCGTAGCATCAGTATCGCCTCAAGGGTCTCTAAAGCTTGCCGGTGGACTTGATTTGCTTGACTCGAAAGGCGCGGAATTCGCCCTCGTGTTTAGTCTGTATCGCAGTCAAATCGGATTCGATGAACCGATAGGTGCGCTGCCAAACTTCGGGACTAATCAGGATTTCGCCGCCGGCGGCTGCGGCGGTGTAGCGTGAAGTGTGGTTCACGGGCGAGCCGATAACCGTATACTCCATGCGGTCGTCGGAACCGATGAACCCGTGCAGCACCTTACCGCAATGTATACCGATTCCGATCTTGCAGGTAACCTGGCGACGCGCCTGGCGGTGCGCACTCACCTGTGCCACTGCTTCCTGCATCGCGAACGCCGCGCGCACCGCCTTCTCGTACATCATCGGGTCCGGCTCGGGACTGCCGAAGACGGCGAGAATCGAGTCGCCGATAAATTTGTCAACGGTCCCATCGAAGCGGAAAACCTCGTCCACTTGCGCAGAGAAATACTCGTTCAGCAAATCAACGATGTCATCCGATTCCATCCCGGCTGTGAGCAACGTGAAGGCGCGGACATCCGACATGACGATCACCACCTCAGAGTTCTCGCCGCCCAAACGCAGGCGCCCGTGGCTGGCGCGATTCAAAAGCTTCTCGCGAATCTTGGGGGAGAAATTTGTCAGCAGGCGGCTGAGCAGCGCGATGTTGCGAGACAGATCCTCTTGTAGACGGCTCTGAACGGCAGCCATCGCCAGATGCTGAGCGACCGCAATTAGCAACCGCAGATCATCTTCGCTGAAGGCCGGACCGCCCTGGTGATTGTCCACGCAGATCACGCCAAGCACTTCCTCCTTCCACAGGAGTGGGGCATACATGCCCGCTTCGATGTTGAACTCGCCCTGGCTGGCGGTCAGCTCTGCTTCTCGATGCCACACGAAGCCTTTGCGCTCTTGTATCGCCCGCTTCATGAGGGTCTCGCTTACGGCAGGCCGCCCCAATGGAACGCTGCCCTTTGGGAGAAACCGGCCGGTGGCGGAGTCTCGCATAAGGAGTGCGCCGCGCATTGCACACGGTATAACCTTCACGACCCGCTCCGTGATCATCTGCAAGATGTTATCGAGGTCCGGTTGTGCGGATAGCTGGAGCGGTAGTTCGTACAGCAACGCCAGCCGTTGGGTTCCAGTGTCTGTGCTCGATGCGGCGAATGCCGACTCAGACGCATCGACAACCGTACGAATGTCCAGCCGACCCGTTCCGCTCGGACCTTCTCGTTCGCGGTCGAGAATGTCTTCCCGGTCCGGCAGTCGCGTGCGAGTGAGATCGCCAATGTCGGCGGGGGATTCGAGCTTGAGATTGGTTTCGCTGATTCGAATCAAAAGACCTGGCTCAAGAGGAATCTTCCCCTTCCCCTTGATTGGTTTGCCGTCAACGGTAGTACCGTTGATGCTGTTGAGGTCTTCGATCCAGTACTGCCCACCCTCGACCCATATTCGTGCGTGCGGGCGAGAGACGCCCTGATCGGGCGTCAAGTCGAGATCAACACTCAATCCATGTTTGGGGCGGCCGATCACGATCTGGCGGATTTCGCGCTCGAACACCGATTCCTTGCTCGCAAATGTGTAAGTGATCTTCATCACGATTCATCTTCGCGTCTATCATTCCGAGCAAGATCCCTGATCGCGCAGGTACCGGGCTTCCTCCTTGGTAGTCGGACCCCGTACCAACCCTGCGTAATTGAGCGCGTGGCGCTTCGTATTGATCTCGCAAGCACCTCGGCCGCTACCTCTTGTCCGTCGGCGTAGCGAACAAGTCATAAGCCGGGCTCTTCCACTCGACGCCGTAAACACGATAAGCGCCGGCCAATCCTTGCAGGTAGATGTCGCGGCCCTTGTCGAACCGAAAATCACCCGCGCCTTCGGTCGTTTCCTTGAATGTGGCGGATACCAGAATCGCGCCGCCCGGTGCCGCGGCCCCAATTTTCGCCGCCAGGATCACCGCCTTGCCAAAGACGTCACCCGAATCACGAACGGACTGGCTGCTGAGACCGATCCGGACTTGCGGCGTCTGGTTGAGATGATTCCAGCCGTATTGCGATATAGCGCGCTGGATTCCGACGGCGCAAAGTAACGCCCGCTGGGCGCTGGTAAATGCGAGCACGAAACTCTCGTCCACGGTCCTTACTTCGAAACCGCGTTGGAGCTGTACCTGCGAGCGGACAAGACTTCCATAAGTGCGCATCACCTCCTGAGCGGCCGAGTCCCCGATGTTCTCGACGATCGACATGGCATTTTCGACATCGAGAAACATCACGCTGGTCGTTCCGTCAGATATCGCTTGCGTGCTCGGGTTGGCCTCCTCAACCATACGGGGCAAAGCCTGTCGATCCATCGATCGGCGTGACGGATCCATGATCGCGCGCAGACTCTCCTTGACTACGGTAGCATTTGTGGGGCGGTCGGCTGGATCCTTCTCGAGCAGCTTGAGCACGAGAGCATCAAGTCCCGGAGGTATATCGGGGGTGAGAGTCGACGGGGGGGCCGGCGTCGCTCGTAAATGCTGCAGCATCATGGAAGCAAAACTGTCAGCTAGAAATGGAGTGCGGCCCGTCAGCATTTCGTAAAGCGTTGCGCCGAACGAGTACAGATCACTGCGCGGGCTCTGATTCGGCTCCGGCGCCATATACGCTGCCGTTCCCACCATCATTCCTTTCATTGTGAGGCGGAGCTGCTCGGGCGCGATCGCTGATCCAAAGTCACCCAGCTTGGCTTGTCCGTCGTGAGTTAGAAAGACATTGGCAGGCTTGATATCACGATGGACGATGCCGACCGCGTGTGCATACTCGAGAGCCTCGCAGAGTTCCTCGCCGATTCGCACCGCGTCATCGAGTCGCAGGCGGCGGGCCGGCGAGCGGCGCAGCAAATCGTCGAGGGTGCCACCCACCATGTATTGGCTTACGATATATGGCTGGCCGCCTTCGTCACCGATATCATAAACCGTGACAATATGCGGATGATCGCCAAGGCGGCCCATCGCGCGCGCTTCGTTCATAACGCGGGCCTGCCCAGCGTGATCAAGGCCTTCGATTCGGCGCATGGCGACCGCGACGTCACGATCAAGCCGATTGTCGTGCGCGAGATAGACCACCTTGCTGCCGCCTTCTCCCAGAAGCTTGAGTACCTTGTAGCGCTGTCCCCCGATCATATCGGGTAATCGGCGGACGCGCTCCTCCAAGGCGGGCGCAATCACCGTTGCAGATTTTGAAATCTCCTGCAGAGACTCACCGCAACTACCGCAAAAGCGTTGACCAGCGCGATTTAGGCCGCCGCACCGATTGCATTTGACGCTCAGAATCGCGCCGCAATTTCCGCAAAAGCCGGAACGTTCCGGATTGTCTCTTCCGCAGCTGTCGCAGACCATCGAGCTATCACCCCCTAAAGTCCAAGAATTATTTACTGTTTATTCGCAGATTAGGCTATCTCTTGGGTATCCAGGCGCCATCAACTCAGTAGCGTGGGGAGTTTTCAGGGACTCGCTGGCGGAGAAGGGAATTTCGAATCTGTCGCTTCTCAAAACTTGGTCGGGCCCGAATTCCTTCACAAATCTAGACGGCCTCGCATAGCCTGAGGGACGTGTTGAGCGGGTTCCGACAAACGATTGCCACGTCGCCAACCAGGTTTTGAGAGGCGGCAGCTCGGCTCGATTCACCATATGTTCGCCGATATTGTCTGGCTGGCGAGCAGCTCCGTCGAAACTGCCCACGTCGGCGACGCCATGCCGATGAATTTCGAAACCCTAGACTTTTCGCCGCTTTTAGAGTTTTTGGTAGGCACAGCCGATCCGTAACGTTTGCTGAAACACTTGCGGCATCGGCGATCCCGCCGCTTGATGAACCTCGGAGCCAGGTCATTGCTCCCGCAATAGCGGCAAACCAGTTTCTCTGATTTCGACTTGCTGCCCATCTCCTTTCGGAGCGGCCGTGAGGACTCCGCCTCTTTCCGAGCAGCTTTCTTCGCGGCCGATGTTGAGGACTGTCCGATCGGCAGTTTATGCCCCGTTGCCAGTTTCGCGTGTTCCATTCCTCTAAGTCTCCTTAAGCCGTAAGGGCTCGTCGGGATGTTTGCTCTGGTCGGCGCGCGAAGCGAGCGGTTTTCCCCAATTTTCCCAACGTCATTCGCGCAGAAAGGGAGCCGGCCATCGGCGCACATCGAGGGTCTGCGCGATCAGGGCGATTGGAAGGCGAATGGAACCAGCGAAATCGCAGCAGAGAAAACGAGGGCCTGGTAAGAGCGGAAATTGGACCGAAGGGCACCGGCTCGGTTCTCGGCAGAGAGAATCGAGCATGAATAAGCGGCTGCCGGCCGAATCTGAGCTTCTCCGGTGCCCTTAGGTCGAACAAACTCCGCGAACATGTTCGACCTTGGCGTCGCTCGGTTGATTTTCCCGCTGCCGCCTCCTCACGCGATACCGTGTCTAACCGAGGATACTAGCGCGGGCGGATAGTCCAGCCGCGGCCCGAGCAGATCACCTCGCCCGCCTGGTTGTAAAAGACGTTGTCATGGACCACGAACAGGCGCCCCTTCCTGATGAAGCGGTCGAGCGCCCGCGCCACCATCCTGACCGTATCCCCGGGACGCGCCGGGACGTGGTAGAACCATGACTGCCCCGCGTTGATCGTTCCCGGCGTGCGCATCCAGTCGTCGTCGGGCGTGCACGCGAACATCAGC
>Ga0074045_10001912_pt1 | contig 19757 bp, 17 predicted proteins | sample BogForMeECP23OM2_FD_94442 | JGI IMG/M metagenome (GOLD analysis project Ga0074045, IMG submission 94442) | Bog forest soil microbial communities from Calvert Island, British Columbia, Canada - Bog Forest MetaG ECP23OM2 | ecosystem: Environmental > Terrestrial > Soil > Wetlands ...
AACCGATCCAGATGGACATGAGCTTTGATGAATTTAGTCTAGATCTGATCCTTCAGTATGAAGGGAAACCGATCGATATTACGGGTACCTATGTGCAGCCGCAGATTCTGGATGAAAATATCTCCATGATGCAACTCGCCCTTTGCATGATCCGCAAAGACGTGGACAGGCTCGATGTCACCGAAAAAGATGGTCAGCAGCGGATTGTTTTACATTATGATCATTGACAGACGATTGAAGAACACATTTATTCTTAACGTGAAACCAAGAAACAATAAGAGAGGAGAAGGTACAATGAAAAAGGCGTGAATATCGAAATATTTGCTATCATGTTTATTTTAGATGAGCGCTAACTCACTGCCTTGTTCATGTATTTTCCCGTTGGTATCCTATTTAGCGTCAACTCCCCTATATTTTATCGCAACCATTGTAACATCATCTGATTGGGGTGCGCCATTTGCATGCCGTGTTACTTCTGCACGTATACAATGGATCATTTCCGTAATATCATCTTTGGCAGCGCGTTGCAGCGCATCTCGCAACCGCGGTTCACCGTACAGTTCTTCTTCCAGGTTTTGTGCCTCGGTCACGCCATCGGTATAGAGAAAAAGCGTATCTCCCGGCTGCAGGATGATTCGTTCTGCTTCATAGACCGTATCCGGCATGGGACCCAATACAAAACCTGGTTTCAGGGCAAGATACCGTGTCCCCTGAGAGTCCACGATCAGTGGTGGGTTATGTCCGGCATTGGCAAAACGCACGTCTCCGGTTTCCGTATTAAGGATGGCGCAGAACACCGTTGCGAACATACAACTGTCATTGTCTACGGCAAGAAACTTGTTTACGCAGTTAAGTATCTGGTCAGGCTCGCCAAGCCGCTGCCCTTCAGACTTTAAGAGGGTTTTTGCCACCATCATGTATAGTGCGGCTGGTACACCCTTACCGGATACATCGGCAATCAGGAAGCAGAGATGAGTATCATCGATGAAAAAGAAATCGTAGAAGTCGCCGCCAACCTCTTTAGCAGGATCCATCGAAGCGTAGATGTCAAACTCAGGACGATCTGGAAACGCGGGGAATAGGCGTGGGAGCAGGCTGGCCTGAATGTCGGTGGCCATCTTGAGCTCGCTCTGAATGCGTTCCTTGACCGCGGTGGTCTCGGTCAGGTTTTTGATGTATTCCTTCAGAGACGCCATCATAATCTGAAAGTCATGGGCGAGCACACCAACCTCATCTTTCGAGCGCACGGTTGGAAGTTCCACATCGAAGTTTCCTGAAGCTATCTCATCTGTCGCCGAAGCCAGTAATCGGAGTGGTTTTGTGATGGTGCTGGCAATATAGACCACCATCGTGATCAGGAGCAGGAGTCCGGCAAAACCCATGGCCGCCATGATCATGCTCAAGTTTCTGACATTTTCGAGAAGCTCCGTCTCTGGGAAAACTACAGCAAGCGTCCAGCCGGTCGAACGGATTGGCGCGTAATACATCCAGCTACTGAAACCCACCAGACTCTTGTAGTGTATGAAACCGGATTCTCCCCTGACCATCTTTTTGCCAAGTTTTCGCAGGGAGGGATCATTACGCGCCTCTGCAATGCTGAAGAAGGTTTCATTCATTACGGCGTCCTTCAAAGGGTGGGCAAGTAACATTCCGTTGCGGGAAAGAAGGGCGGCATAGCCGGTCTTGAGTACCTTGACGGAGGAAACAAGTTTCGTCAGTGAATCGAGAGACATATCCGCTGTCACAATCCCTTTGAGTTTTTTCGTTGTGCCGCTTTTCCCATAGAAAGGAACCGAATATGTAGACATTAGAATATTGCCCGCGCCCTCGTCGAAGTATGGCTCACTCCACTCGGGTTTGCCCAGTTCCCGTGGAATCTGATACCAGTCCCAGTAAAGATACGGGACGTACTTATAAGAGTTTTCCAGGCGGCTGAAGGCGATCTTTCCTTTTTCCCTATAGTAGTAGTAGGGAGCATATAGGCGGGTTGCGGCGCTGAAGGCATAGGGTTCAAAGGCCACGGTCGAGCCGTATATCTCGGGATTCTTTTCGACAGTGGTTCTGATCAGGGAGAGGAGTTCCCGTTCCGTATACCGGCCGGTTTCCAGCGAGCTTGCCACCCCTTCCGTCACCTTGGTAACTGCCGAAAGTTCGGTCTCGACCCGATAGACCAGGGACATGGCGAGGTTGCGCGCGTTGTTTTCCAGCTCTTTTTCCAGAATGACACGGGAGCGGTAATAGTTATAGCCGAGCGTCACAGCAAAGATTAGAGTGCTACAGAGGGTGATCACTATGACAAGTTTGATGACAATACTATTTTTCCCCGGCATCGTACCTCCGGCTAAAGGCATGGTAGTCGGGATAGCTCCGAATAAGGCCATCTTTGCGCATTGCTCGACCAACCGCCTCGTAATCTTGCTCCTTGAGAATGCCAAGCGTTCCCTGGATGTTACCGGGCATGATCAGGTCCCGCATCCGGTCAAGCATCCATTTCTGGTGGATCCGGTTGGCCGGCACATGCGCCTCGTGCATATACCTGATGACGATGTCCAGTGCTTCTTCGGGATGGGCAAAGGCGTAGCGCCAACCCTCCAGTGATGCCGAGACAAAGGCCTTGGCCAGGGCAGGATCCGTATGGATGGTCTTTTCCATCGCGTAGATTCCATCTTCCGGGAAATTCATCCCCTGGTTATTGAGGAAAAATATATTCAATTCCTCCGGATCGACTCCTGAGTTGATGATCGTGTGGTACTCGTTGTACCACATGGCGGATGTCACATCGATTCCACCGCGCAGGAAGAGGTTTACCGTGTGGGTCAAAGGCACTTCACGTACTTTGATGTTGAATTGGTTAAACAGAGCGTGGGGCGGTATGGATAGATCTCCTCCCCACATTCCCACCTTCTTGCCATTCATATCGGTGATAGTTCTGATACCGCTGGATTTTTTTGAAATCAACATCATGGATGAACGCTGGATGATTTGGGCCAAGTTGACAAGTTTTGTACCGGTAGAGCGATACTGAAGTGCGGTAGTAAGCCAGAGCACAGCGAAGTCGGCTGTACCATTCTTCAGTGCCTGTGCAGGAGAATGACCAGGTCCCGCCTTGAGGATTTCCAGGTCAATGCCGTGGCGGGCAAAAATCCCCCTATCGAGAGCGACATAATACCCAGCAAACTGTGCCTGGGGACTCCAGAGCGGCATGAGTGAAGCCTTTTTCAGAGAGGTTTCGGCGGCAGAGGCAGGGGACGCAACGGCACAGAACAGAAGAAGCAAAAACAGTACGCTGATCCACCTCAACTCCCGCCATATCTTATGGTTTCTTTGTGTTGTGTTTATCATGGTCATTTCATGCATCAGTTCTGTTTGATTTGATAAGAACTTGCTTTTTACGGGATTCAGTATAGGAATTTCGATCTTGCATGTCAAGACTATCTTGGCCACAAGGTGTAACTTAAAGTATTGATAACTTTGACTGTGCCACATCGTCCATCCTTAATATTCAGAACTTTAAACCTGAAGCGCGCAGCTAAAATCAATTGACAGGTATCAATGTTCTTTCTATACTTGAGGTGTCCGAATGTATTTTAGGTTCGAACCATAATAAAAAGGAGCATACCCATGGAAATTGTCGTTACGAATGAGTCAGATATATTCATTTTTTCGATTCGAGGCAGGCTGGATGCGGTATCCGTTCCCCAGCTGGAAGAGCGACTCAACCAGTGGTTTGAACAATCAGGAACAAAGCTAGTTTTCGATCTGGATGGACTCGACTATATCAGCAGCGCCGGCCTGAGAGTATTTCTCACCACCGCTAAAAAAATCAAAGTACGCAATGGTAAGCTTTGTATGGCCAGACTCCGGGAGAATGTGAAGGATGTGTTCACCATCTCGGGATTTATTGCCCTTATCCCTGCATTCGACACTCTGGGAGCGGCCCAGGACGCCATCAAATAGCGTCGCGCCGAAATGATTGTCTATGCTGATTAAACGGATGCCCGCCCGAGTGGAAAGTCTGCATGACTTACTGACATTTATCACGGACGAGGCGAAAAAAAAAGGATTCTCAGAAGATGCCCGGCATCGAATCGAACTGGTTTTGGAAGAGGCGCTGATTAATGTGTTTGTGCATGGGTATACTCAACATCAGGGGCAAGTCGAAGTGCGCTGTTTGGATTCGGATGATTCGTCGCTGACGATTGAAATCCGTGATACGGGTATTCCTTTCAATCCTCTTTCCCTTGCCGATCCGGATTTGCAACCCGATCTGACTACACGTAAGATCGGCGGTATGGGTGTATTCCTGATTCGCAAAATGACCGATGGAGTGGCCTATCGGCGTGAAGGGAACAACAATATTTTAACCATGACGGTTCTCAACCGTTGAAAATGACGGGAAATATGCAAAACGTAATTGTGTGCCAATAATTCTATCCCGTCCTTATCCTCAACCTACGTCAATCGCCAACGTCAACCGAAAGCCGTCTTTTTCCATTTTCAGTATCAGGCCGCACAAGCGGAAACGACGAGTGAATGAATTTATTTTTTTCCCCTCGTGAAATGTTGGCGATGAACCATTCCAGCCCTGAGGCATCACAGTAATAAAAGGACTTGTGTGATCAATGTCCGTGGCAATGTTTATGGATAGCGGATTAGTCTGTTTGAGCCATTCAAGAAAATTTAGTAGTGTATCGGAAAAACGGGCGGCAGCAATACGAACAAAAGGAATGTTATCCAAAGGAGCGAAACATAATGCAGGTCGGTTGGCCACCGGTTCATGGCCGATACGGAGGACAAGGGCAGCCAGATACTTCTCGTAGTCACAGGCTATATCGATGATGGAGTCGTCCAGATGAGGGTTTGATTGCCATGCCTGCAACACGTCATCGACCAACGCATTCAAGTCCGTCGGAATAAATTCCTCGAGATTGCGACACCCATTCGCAATCCCAATGAAATCAAGAAGGAGACCGGTTCCTCTGTTGATAAGCGACTGGGGCAGGATAGCGCTCAACGGACGGGGGTCGAAAAGGGTCTTTATTTTCTCGACGATATGTAAAGCACCGTGGGCAAATTCCACCCGGCGTATTTTCCCGGCGTCAAGGGAACGGCAGAGATTTCTGAATTCCAGTAGGCAGGCATCGATCTGCTCCATGGGCATAGCCTTTCGACAGTGATCGGCGGCAACTTCTTCCTCCAATTGCCCAAGCTGATAAGCCACATAAAGGAGTCGTCCTGCAATGGATGAAAAGACCTCCTCGGCCTCATCGATAAGTTCCAGCGCAAAATCAGTTATCTGAAAGAGACGCTCCTCGTTCATCTCCTTCACATCGCCCAAACGGCATGTCTTGTGTTGCAGCCGCTGCAATATGTCGCGGGCTTTGTCCGCCGGTATTATTCCCCCATGTCCGGGATAGCAGAATCGGATCGGCATGTTGTCCAGAAGCCATAGTACCTGTTGCAGCGTATCGATGAGATCATCCCTGTGCCAACCGGAAATACCGGCAACCATTGGATTTGCCGCAGCCAGCAAATCGCCGATAAAAAGGACCTCGCCGACGCGGATGCACACGCTGTCAGGGCTGTGCCCGGGCGCCGGATAGATTTCCAGATCATCGCCGCCGCCCATGGAAATGGTCTGCCTGAACAACGGCCGTCCCAGATCCGTTGGAACAGCTTCCGTCTGTAACATCAATAGCACACTGGGCGCGAGATTGATGCGGCGAAGCGCAGCTATCTTCCGATCCTGTGACGTCAATAGACGTATATCCGGCTGCATAGAGGGAAAGATCATTCCATACAGTTCGGCAATAGTTTTTCTTGAATCCCCCTTATTTAAATAACCGGCTCCTTTCTCCTGAATGGCAATCCATACGGACGCCGTCGGCAATATCTGCCGGTGACTGGTGACCTGCAGAGAATGATCGATATGGCAATGGGTAAGATAAATTATTACTGGACGAGAGCATTCCCGATGACATTCCTTTATAATACGGGCTAGATCAGCTGTCTGCGCGGCGAGTGCGCCGGCATCGATAAGAATAATCTGTTCCGGCGTGCGGATGAGACATGAATTCGATGAAAGAAGATCGGGTTTACGGAGATATGGATATATTTCCGACTGGCGGGTTCCTGGAAGTGGTTGCCAAATCTGATTGATCAGCAATGATGACTCCTTTGGTATAATTAGTCGAAGCATTCAACGCCTATATTTTTATATAACATACATTCACCAATAATCCTATCGCTTGAAAAGACAGAATGCTGAAAAAAAAGAGCTATTGACAAATAAAATTACCCCTCGTATATTACATTACGAAAAGAAAAGTTCTTATCAGCTCGGCATTCTATCACGGGTATTAAACCATCCGCTTTGCGGGATTGTTCAACTTACCAATTCTAATGCGCTTCGCTTTCGGAATTGGTGTTTCAACAATAAAAAAGGAGATATTATATGACAAAAATGCTTGAGATTTATAAATGCGGAGTATGCGGGGATATTACCATGGTTGTAAGCCCTTCAGGTGGCACCCTTGCCTGCTGCGAGCAGCCAATGGTCCTCCAATCTGAGAAAACGGATGATGCCGGGAAGGAAAAGCACGTTCCGGTCATTGAGAAAAATGCAAAAGGGATCATTGTCAGGATTGGGTCAGTTCCTCACCCAATGGAAGAGAAGCACTATATTCAGTGGATCGAGGTAATCTCCGGAGACAGCCTTTTTGTCAAAGCTCTGAAGCCCGGACAGAAGCCGGAAGCAGAGTTTCCTGTTACGGGTGCCAGGGCAAAAGTACGGGCATACTGCAACGTGCATGGGCTCTGGAAAAACAAGTCCTGACCAGACGGCTGAATCTTTAACTATATTATCCCCAAGACTGGACAGGGCAATTCAGTGTATTATACTCTGCTAAGGGGTACGATGCTGACTTTCAAATGGTTATCATTAATTCTTCGTGATGCAGCCTAGTGTGACTTAGTGTAGCAAATAATCGACTTCTTCCTGAAGAGAGGGGATCCCTGATATCGTCTGATAATTCCCTGTTTCGTGATTTAAATTCCCTGATATGCTAAAAAAATTCTCTGCTGTGTTGAATAGGGAATTTTCTTTGTAACACCTTGGAATGATGCATCATATCGCCGTCACTTTTTCAATTTCAGTAGTAGAAACAACATAGTTCCCTGTAAATTCCCTGATAAACAGGGAATTTGGTATAGAGACTGGTTCGCAGTAGACTGTCAGTACCGCCACGATTAATTAAGGGTTCCCGTGAGAGAACCTTTTTTTTGACATCCATGCACACCCACATTTTGTGACCAAGATTTCCTTGACACATAGATACGTCCATTCTATATTTCATTCCGTAAAATGGAAGTGCTTATTAAAAAACACCATAAGGACAATCTGTTTTGAACAATATTGGCACAAAAAGGTATTCAATGTTATCAGAGTACTCACTAATAAAAAAGTATGGAAAGGAATAGGAGGTTTTTTATGTATCGTATTGATCTGTTAAACAAAATTTCGGAAAAAGGGCTCAGCCTTTTTACTGAGAAGTATGAGTATCGTGCTGATATTTCCGATCCTGACGGTATCTTGGTCAGAAGCAAAGAAATGAAAGAAATGAGCCTGCCGTCAAATCTGAAAGCAATTGCTCGCGCCGGCGCCGGAGTCAACAATATTCCCATCGACAAGTGCTCGGAAAAAGGCATTGTCGTCTTCAATACCCCGGGAGCCAACGCCAACGGTGTCAAGGAACTGGTCATCCTGGGCATGCTTCTCTCTTCGCGGAAAGTGACCGAAGGCATCGCTTGGGCCAAGGGACTCGTGGGCGAAGGGGACAAAGTGCCCGACCTCATTGAGAAGGGCAAATCCAAGTTTGGCGGCACCGAAATCCTGGGCAAGACCCTGGGCGTCGTGGGTCTGGGTGCCATAGGCACCATGTTGGCCAACACGGCCGAATCCCTGGGCATGGAAGTCATGGGATATGATCCGTTCCTGTCCATCGAGGCGGCCTGGAAGTTATCCCGCACCATCAAGAAGGCTTCAAGCCTGGAACGGCTTCTGGCAGAGTCCGATTTTATAACACTGCACGTCCCCCAGAATAAGGACACCAAGGGCTTCATCAACTCCGACAAGTTTGCACTTATGAAGAAAGGCGCCGTGCTCCTCAACTTCGCCAGAGGAGGGCTCGTGGATACCCCATCCCTGAAGAAGGCTATTGCCGACGAGATCGTGAGCTGCTACGTGACTGACTTCCCGGACGAAGAAGTCATCAAGACAGACAAGGTCATCGCTATTCCGCATCTGGGCGCATCCACCGAGGAATCTGAGGAAAACTGCGCTATCATGGCTACCTTGCAGCTAATGGATTTTCTTGAGAACGGTAACATCAAGAACTCTGTCAATTTCCCCGAGTGCTCCCTCGACAGGTCGGACAAGAAGAGAATCACAATTTCAAACAATAACACACCTGGCATGATCGAGAAGATCACGCACCTCTTTGCCGACAACAAACTTAACATAGCGGATATGATCAACAAGAGTAAAGGGAACCTGGCCTATAACATTATCGACCTGGAAGGCGATATCAGTACTGATTTGGTAAAGAAAATTTACGCAATCAATGGGATCGTAGCTGTCAGAGTGCTTTAAGAAAACCTCCGGCACGTTCTCCATTTTATTTAAAAAGTGTCTAGCTTGCCTTTGCCAGACACTTTTTTATTTATACTTATATCGCCCCCGGATATTTCCGGCTATAACTCTGTCCATGGTGAATATGTCCTAAAATGGCCTTAGCAGAGAATATCGGTTCTTAGATCCAATAGCTTCTCCATTGATTCATGCCACTTCACGATGTCCGATCCGAAATCCGCATAAAAAGGGACATGGATATCCGAACCGAATGCAAATATTTATATCTCAATTTTTGTTATCTGAATTACATTGACATACAAGATAAACACCCTTATATTTCTCGCTCATAGAGGTGATATCTTATCAAATATAATTCTACACTTCGATGTGAAAGGATTGTTAACTTCTATCTCAATAAGAAAATTTTTCCGCCCGACGGAATAAGAAATACAAATCGGTTTTAGATTAAAAAATAAGATTGAAGGAGGTATCATGCCTGAAGAAATAGAAGTTCCAACAGAAAAGTTACACGAAGCTATTCAGGAAGAAGCCGAAAAAACAGAGGAGAAATGGGTGTTCCTGGTCGCTTTAAGCACGGCAATCCTTGCCGTATTTGCCGCCTTGTGTTCACTGATGGCGGGCCACCATTCAAATGAGGCGCTGATTGAACAGATCCAATCATCAGATCAATGGGCATATTATCAGGCAAAGGGGATCAAATCCGCGGTTCTCGAAAGCAAAATCGAAACACTACAGGCGTTAGGTAAGCAGATATCTGCAAAAGATGAAGAGAAAGTTAATGTTTATAAAAAAGATCAAAAGGAAATTGAAGAGCGGGCAAGAGAAAAGGAGAAGTCTTCTTCTAATCATCTTGCGGCTCACAACATATTGGCCAGAGCAGTCACAGTTTTTCAGATAGCAATTGCAGTTTCAGCAATAGCTGTTTTAACCAGAAGAAAATGGCTTTGGTATGGCAGCGGCATTCTTGGACTGATGGGTCTAATATTTCTGCTGCAAGAGTTGCTTTAACGCAAGTCCATCATATTGGCCCGCTGTTTTTTGGGAACAAATGGCATGCGACGCTATCAAGAGTTATTAATAACTCTTGATAGCGCTTTGATTATATTCGGATTAATACTCATCCTTCATGAATATGTGAGCTGTGAACAGCGGCCAGTCTTTTTTATGTTTTTACCGCCTTTTTCGCCGCCATAGCTCCCAATATCTTCATGATGCACAATATGCCCGCAATAAACAGGCCACCTCCCACGATTTCAACACCCATCCATTGAAAAACATTGGGCGCTGGAGTCGTTGCTGCCAATCCGGCCACTAGGAAAAACATGAAACAATAATTGTTGAATAAGATTGGGACAACTTCTCCAAGGGCAACTATCAAGTATACAAAAACAAGAATGTACACTAACTTTGCCAGATCAAGTCCCAGAGAAGGGGCTGCGGCATCGAGGAACATTTTTATGAGGATTAGATTAGCAATCCCAAACAAACCACCTAAAAGAATATTGGCGGCTTTTTTTGTGTCCATGTGCGCTTCAAAGAAAAAGATCATGATCATAAACGCCGGCCATGTCGCCAGTTTTAATTTGGTGAGGACGATCTCTCCAATTGCAATTAGGACAATAAGCAATAATCCGAAAATCAATCGATCGCTACTTAATTTTGCCATTTTTGTACCCCCTTTCGTTATTTTTTAAATTATTTCAATTTCTATACGTAATTGAAATATTTTATAAGTTTTCAAGTATAAAAATAAATTGAAGCTCTCCCAAGGCAAGCCGCGTCGGAGTCGAACCGATAACACAATAGTAGAAATGGAGGCTCCCGGCATTAAACCGCGAAAACAGTCGATTTTTAAGGTACAATATTATTGTATATTCAGTCGCTTACGAATTTTGCTTTTTTTACCTTGAAAAACTGTCACGTTGCGCTTATCTTAAACTTATAATAACCGGTTTCCGGAAGGGAAGGCTTATATGGAAAAAGTTTCAACTGAGCAAAATTTAATGAAAGAACCGAAGGGGTTGTCGGACCGCATCCAGTGGCTGCGCGATTATTATTTTAGCGGCAATGATCGCGTCTGGAACAATGAATATACGTCATGGACAACAGGCACTCTCTGGGACATCGTCTTTAACGAACTAACCTTTTATATTGTGCCGGAAACATACACGCTTATCAACACTCTGGGTTCATCCTATCTTCAGGCGGCAAGGCAGGTCTTGCTGCATCAGGATTTCTGGAAATGGCCGCGGGTTCAGCGGCGTGCATGGTTTGTGCGCGAAGCCATCGTCAATTACGTGCCGCAGGAAATTCTGCCGGACGATCTGCTGGCGGGAGCCAGGTTCAATATTCAGACATCCATGTGTTTCACAAAAAAGGAAAGCGATCAGTGGCTGCGCGAGGTAAAGGGTAAAAACGGCGCCAGGGCTAAAATGAAACGCTTTCACGATCACGGTTACGGAAATGCCGGCGCTACGAGCGGCCATCTTGTTCCGGGGCATGAGAACTTACTGAAAACCGGTTGGAAAGGCGTATACGGCGAACTCCTTTCACTTTATAACGCGCTGGATTATAATGAACGGCAAGGCGAAAAAGGCGCTCAGCTTCACGCCATGATTACGGCATCCACAATAGCGCGTGATCTGGCTTTAAAATACAAGGAACTCTGTCTTGAACTCGCGCGGGATGAAAAAGATAATACGCGGAAAAACGAGCTGTTGATTATGGCTCAGAACTTAAGCAAAGTTCCATGGGAGCCGCCGACAACTTTCTGGGAAGCCGTGCAGGCGCTGTGGATCAATCACATGCTTGTCATGACCGATGAAAATTATCCCGGCGCGGGAGTTTCCTTCGGCAGGGTTGACCAGTATCTGTGGCCTTATTATCAGCGTTCCATCATTGACGGCATGGACAGGGAGTTTGCCAAAGAAATCCTGAAATGTTTCTGGGTTCACGCAAACACCGCATACGACGCGATGATCCGTAACGGCAATCAGGGAATCACCGCCGGTTTCGGCCAGCTTATTACATTGTCCGGTCTGGGCATTGACGGAAAAGATATGACCAACGATCTCACCTATGTCATTTTAGAGGTCATTGATGAAATGTCGCCCATTCTGGAACCCAAGCCCAATGTGAGGCTGCATCGCAACAGCCCGGATGCGCTGTATGATAAAGTTGTGGATATGATCGAAACCAGTCAGGGCGCTCCTTTCCTGCTTAACTTCGATGAACGTTCCATGGCCGGTATGATGCTTGAGGCAAAGAAGGCGGGGTTGACAAATCTTATCAACGAAAGCAATGTTCATGAATACGCGCCGGTCGGCTGTCTGGAAAACACGATGGTCGGCAATGACCGTTCAGGAACCGTTGATAACAATATCAACCTGCTCAAGGCGGTGGAAATGGCGCTGACGGGCGGCAAGGACCTGCTCCCTTACACCGATCCCATGACAGGCAAAACTGAAACCATCAAACAAGATGGCCCGCGAACCGGAGATTCCACGGCTTTCCAAACATGGGAAGAATTCTGGGAAGCTTACGCCCGGCAGACGCGGTACATTATTCAAAAATGCGTTGATCTATACGAAGTCTCAGAATCGATACGCTCCCGTTTTTTCCCCACACCGTATCTTTCCTGTATGGTTAAAGGCTGTGCGGAAAAGTGTAAGGACGTTACGCAGGGCGGAGCGGAAATAAACTTCACGACGATGGAAGCCGTGACCTATGCCACAACAGTGGATTCGCTTCTGGCAATAAAATATCTTGTCTTCGATGAAAAACACTGCACTATGCGGGAATTGATCACCGCGCTCACGGCCAACTGGCAGGGGCATGAAATTCTGCAGGCCCGGGCAAAGAACCGTACTCCCAAATACGGCCGCGACGACAACGACGCCGATGCGATGGCCCGCAGAGTGATGGAGCTGTGGTGCAGCGAAACATGGAGACACTCCACAAAATCCACGGGACGTAAATATCGTCCGGGAATGTTAAGTTGGAACTACTGGGCGGGCGATGGATATATCATGGCGGCAAGCGCCGACGGCAGGACGAAAGGCCAGTTTCTTTCCAATGCCATCTGCCCTTCCAACGGAGCGGACAGCAAGGGGCCGACGGCAAACGCGAATTCCGTAGGCAAAGTGTTGGGCGGCAAAGCAAAAGATTTCCACGGAGATTGGATGGATTACTTCAATATTCTGCCCAATGGCGCGAGCCACACAATAACCTTTAATCCTTCCATTTTGCGAAGCCCGGAGCATAAGGACAAATTCAAAGCATTCCTTAAGGGGTATGCCGAAAACGGCGGCACAGCCCTGCAAATCAATATGCTCGATCCCGGCATGCTCAAGGACGCGCAGCAGCATCCGCAGAACTACCGTCATCTGCTGGTACGCATTACCGGCTATAACGCCTACTTTACCACCGTGGGAAGAGAGCTGCAGAACGAAGTTATCGAACGGTTGAGCCACAGCAAATTTTAAGGATCTTGCTTGATGACAGGTGTTATAACAGATGATATTTTAGACAAGGGAAAAGGAACCATTCTGGAGATACTCCGCATGTCCACGGAGGACGGACCGGGACTCAGAACAACCGTCTTCTTCAAGGGATGTTCGCTCAATTGCGTCTGGTGCCACAATCCGGAAAGTATCAGCCTGAAACCTCAGATTCAGTGGCTGGGAACAAACTGCATCGGCTGCGGTATCTGCGTGAAGACCTGCCTCGAAAAGGCGCTGGAGAAAACAAAAAAAGGCATCATCATAAAACGCTCTGTCTGTAATGGCTGCGGCGCATGCGCCGAAGAATGTCCCACAACAGCGATGGAACTTCTGGGAAAGAAATGGAGCATGACAGAGCTTGCCGATGAACTGGTTAAAGACCGTGTATATTTCGAACAATCAGACGGCGGAGTCACCCTCTCCGGCGGAGAGGCCGCTCTGCAAAACGATTTCTGCCTCGCGCTTTTGAAAGAACTCAAAAGCAGGGGGATTCAGACAGCACTCGATACCTGCGGACAGATACCCCGGACTTCACTTGCGGATGTTCTGCCTTATGTTGATATTCTACTATACGATCTTAAAGAGATTGATACGGCAAGGCACAAACAATTTACCGGCACCGGCAATGAAAGGATTCTGGACAATATTATTTTTGCAGCGGATTACATAAAAAATCACATGCCCCGGAAAATATTCTGGATACGAACACCGGTTATTCCGCAAGCCACGGACACACCGGAAAATATCAGGGGCATCGGCGATTTTATTAATTCACATCTGCACAAGACAGTCAGCAGGTGGGAACTATGCGCCTTTAACAATCTATGCCGCGACAAGTACAGAAGGCTGGAAATTGATTGGCCCTACGCCCAGACGGAATTGCAGGAAAAAGCACGGATGGAAGAACTCTGTATAATCGCAAAAAGTGTGGTGACTCCTTCGATTGTCTGCTGGAGCGGAGCGACAAAACTAAAGCAGGATTTAAACAACAAAGTGATGGTAAAACAAAACTCATCAATTTCAGGATGCTGAAAATTACAAAAAGGAATAAATCATGACCATAAACAGTTTTTCCGAAGCAGATATCAAGGCTCTTGAACCCACAGAGAAAATAGGAATCATCGCCACAGTAACACCTGAAGGATTGCCTCACATTTCCCTTCTTACATCCGTTATGGCGGCCACTCCCCGTCAACTTATCGTCGGGGAATTCTGCAAGGGTAAAAGCAAAGAATACATGCAGCGTACCAGGAAGATCGGCTTTGCCGTTCTGACGATGGATAAAAAACTCCGGCTCGGCAAAGCACTTTGGACGCATTTAAAAAAAGAAGGCCAGGAATATGAGATATACAACAAGCAGCCCATGTTCCGTTACAATACATATTTTGGCATCAACACCGTGCATTATTTTGATCTGATTGAAACTTCTGCCGGTAATTTTTTGCCGCTTTTTTCCATTGTCAAATCGGCGCTTCTGACGAGACTGGCAAAAAGCAGCGCTGCCAAGGGCGCTCCTGAACAAGTGCTTTCGCATTTTGGAGAAAATATTTTTAACAAGCTTGATTCCATAAAATTTTTATCATTTATAGACAATGACGGCTTTCCGGCAATCATTCCCGTTCTTCAATGTCAGACCGCAGGTAGCAGCCGCCTCGCGTTTAATCCCGGCGCTTTCGGAACAGAGTTGAAAGCTCTCAAACCGGGAATGACAGTAGCCGTCTTTTGCATGACTATGCAGATGGAAGATGTTCTGGTGAGAGGCATATTCAACGGTTACTCCCGCCACCGGGGCATAAACTTAGGTACTCTTGATATTGACTGGGTCTATAATTCCATGCCTCCCAATCACGGCCAGATTTACCCGCCCGTACCGCTTAAGAGGGTAGTCAACTTCTAATTTTTCCCCTCAACTTCCCGGGATTTCTGTTCACGAATGACAAAGCAAGTGTTTTTCACCAGCTTGGCTTGTGGATTTTTACAATGCCGGAAGTCAAACGGAAAACGGCCGTAAGCTATTTACCGGAAGGAGTCAATCTACCGGACATTCTACGCCGACTGTCCTCAAGGGTAATTTGAACGCTGTCGATTAGAAAAAGAGGCTTCTGTCGGCGGCAATCATTGGATCATTGCCGATGCTTCCCATGCACAATCGCGCTGAGGTTTGAGGCCTTTGGCGCGAACGGCCGCGAGTTCATGCTTCGCGGCCTCGACATCGGCGCGAAACATGGGATCATCATGGAGTTGTTTAACGACAGCGGCTCCCATTTTATGCCCATTAATCACGTCGCTATACCAATGCACATTGCATATAATACGGCTTTCTCCGAAAACACGTCCCCGGTAGCGAATCGCATCGGCCTTCTCAGGTGCAATCTCAGCAAGAACGAGAGCCCATGCCCATCCGATAGCGGCATGACCAGAGGGGTAAGAGCCATTATTCTTCAAAAACTCTTCGTCACACGGTGTGCAAATTGGTTTCTTGTTCACGAGAAACGGACGAGGACGTTGGTACTTCTCTTTAGCCCTTTTGGTAGAATTGCCAGCATCTGTTTTAATCAGGCGCAGCAACTTGTAAATATGCGGTGTGTCCTGCTCAGTGATCGGGGCATTCAGCGCGCACGAGAAGGTGCCAGCCGCTTTTGGGAAGTTCAGGTTTGCATCCTCCCTGGCCAGTTCCCAACGTGGCGTGTCGCGCAAATCAAGATTTTTTCTGCTGACTTTCTCGTCAATTGCAAGATCTGGCAAACCAGCAGCGGGAGGAGGAGACAAAAGGGCAACACTGTCGGGTAGCACTTCATTCGAAAGATATCCCTTCTCGATACTCGCACAACCAATGATGATCGCAACACAAGCCAAAATAAGTAAGATCTTTCGCAAAGCAATATTACTCATACCAAACATTATTGGAAGGGCCTCCTTTATATTTATGCCGATTGTGAAGAAATAAACCTCTGTTGACATTCAATAACCGAGATAAAACTAAATTGAGCATGGCCTGTCAAGTCAAATATAAGTCCGATGAACTGTTTTTAATGATTTTACTGATTGCGAGCGGAATTCAGTCTATGATAGTTGATAAGAAATGGCATCCATGATTATCGTTTGCACCTGATCCCGTAAATGGCGTGTGCCAGGCGAACCGCATGTTGGCTGATGATACAAATCTCTTACGGCGCACTATGAAATAAAAAAAGGCGGATCATTTATGATCCGCCTTTTCTCTAATGGTTTCAATTTTAGTTAACCATTTTAACCGCTTCGCCTGGCGTTTGCGATGTAATCTTTCTTGTTTTTGTATCCCCTACTTTTCCATTAGAAGCGGCTCTTCAGTTCCGACATTAATCAGCTTTGGCATTGCTATAATACTTTTTTCTTCTGTCTTAAATAACTTAAAGCAACCATGCCTTTTACGGGCCCATCTAACCGAAATCTTGATCTTTCAACCAAAAGGTTCTTTTTTATTTAATTTTAAGTTATTTTATCATGTAATTACGATAAAATCAAGAAAAAAATCAATATATGGTGTTTATTTTAAATATTACTACAATAAGTGGTATACAACTATTCTTAGTGAACTTCTTCTTAGATCAATTATTTGTTCATCTGAACATTTCCGGTAGCTGAAAAAAAATGAATATTATCCGCAATAAGTTCGGTAGGATTATTGAAGCGGCACATAAAAATAAATTAATGCCTGCATCATGGATCAGTTTATTATGCTGGAATTTAAAGAAAGGATTCATGAGATTCTTCTAAAGGGAGAATCATCTGCAGTTACTGTTGAATGGAACAAAGTGTTGCGGGATACTATTTTTACGGCAGTTAATGAAGATTATCAATTCGCAAAAGAGAATAACGTGTCAATGAAAGATGCGGGCTTTATAAATTCACAATTCCGGGTTCTTTCTGCCGCCCTTTCAAAAATCCCCGAAGAGGCAAGGAAAACGCTCATGAAAGAGTTGCCTCAAAAAGCAAAACAAACATTAAGAAAGTTTATAAAACATCCTGAAGCAGCACTTTATACCCGGAAAGTTATTGCGTGATATTATCTCGCGAGGCATTTGTTAATAATCCCTGCCGTTCACTGCGGCAGGGATTATTAAATCAGCATTATTCCTTCAGTCTGGACCATTCCTGAGATCTACCCAAAAGACTAAAACCGATAAATCCCCTTGCGGTCAAAACATCGCCCTTGACCCACATCAGACACTTGTATGTTGAGCCTTCGTCAGGATCCAAGATTGTTCCGCCACTATATTCCACACCTGACTTCGGATCTATTTTCCCGGTTTTTTTCATGTTTTTTACAATGACCATGCCGATCATCGGTTTGTTTTTTAAATCTCCAGAGCATTTAATACAGAGTTCTTTAGGGTTATCCGGTTCAGGAGGAAGCAAAAGTTTTGTAATCTTGCCAAAGAAGAGGCCATCCTTCTCGAACATTTCAATATAGGATGTCTGTTTCCCCTTGTCCTTTCCTTCATCAGCGACCGTTACCCATGTTCCGACAATGGGCTCCTCCGCTTTTACGACAGCACCGAAAAATAAAACGAAAAACATGCAAATCATTATACTAAATAGAATTTTCTTCATAAATGTTTATCCTCCCGTGAAAGTGTGTTGTTAAAAAAACTTGTTAACGTCTGAATAAGCATAGAGTGAGTAGTGTCACCTCCGCCCCTTCGCATCAGATTCATATTACAATTAATTCATAAAAATAGTTATTGACTTTATAATTTAACTATATTAATTTAATATCATTAAATTAATATTTTATCAGCTTTTCTAGAAAAAGCAAGTTTTTTTCAAACGTGCAAATAAAAATTGGAGGTTTTGACGAATGGAACAAGATATTAAGGTCTACAGCTATAGATGGGTAGTTCTTTTTGCATACTTTCTCATCAACGCATTGATGCAGATACAGTGGATCGCCTTTGCGCCTATCACAAGCGAAGCGGTTGCTTTTTACAAAGTACCTGCCATGCAAATTGACCTCCTTTCAATCATCTTTATGGTTGTCTATATTTTCGTATCCTTTCCGGCATCTTATATAATAGACACCTGGGGTATACGGCTGGGTATCGGTATCGGTGCCGCATTGATGGGTATATTCGGATTTATGAAAGGATTCTACGGCACAAACTACAACATGGTTATCCTCGCTCAAATCGGAATTGCCGTCGGACAGCCCTTCGTCTTGAATTCTGTTACCAAGGTCGGGGCCCGTTGGTTTCCTCTGCATGAGCGGGCTACCCAGGCAGGCATAAGCGTTTTGGCTCAATTCGTGGGAATTATTATCGCGATGGCGCTCACGCCCTTTCTCTTAAAAGCTTATGGTATGGAAAAGATGCTGATGATTTATGGTATCGCTACATTGGCTGGCGCCATCATCTTTTTAATATTTAACAAAGAGCAACCGCCGACACCGCCCTGTCCTCCCGGTCATGACGAACGTATTGCGGTCTTCGCCGGTTTGAAACACATCTTCCGCCAAAAGGATATGATCTATCTCCTCGTCTTCTTCTTTGCAGCACTGGGAATTTTTAACGCGGTAACGACTTGGATTGAACAGATCATCAGTCCGCGCGGCTTTACCACCGAGCAGGCTGGAATCGCGGGTGCGCTAATGATGATCGGCGGCATCGTCGGCGCTTCGATCCTGCCGGTTCTTTCCGACAAAATGCGTAAAAGAAAGCTGTTTATAGTTATCGCCTGTATCGGCGCCATTCCCGGACTTGCCGGAATGACTTATGCCGCTAATTACGGACTGCTTCTTGCTTCATGCACATTATTCGGCTTCTTCCTTATGGCGGGCGCGCCTGTATGCTACCAGTACTGCGCTGAAATAACCTACCCTGCGCCTGAAGCCACCTCACAGGGATTGCTTATGCTCGCGGGTCAGATTTCGGGAATCATTTTTATCTTCGGTATGGACATCCTGACACCGTCCGGCGCTTCAAAAACGCCTGCGATGCTCGTTTTCCTGACACTTATGATAATAAATGTATTTATCATTCTGAAAACCAAGGAATCAAAGATGGTTAAGACTGATGATATTTAAGTGGCAAGTTTGTCTAAATATTTAAAACGATCCTGACAACCACCTGGCTGCATCTCGTCCCGGCCGATAAACCTAGACGAGATGCAGCCCATAAAAATTATCGTTCTGATGTAATTCTATGCTTCAATATATTAGATAAACAATTAAAGCTCTCCGCCGCAAGTTGAGAAAAATGCTCGCTTACGAATTAAATCCCGATATGGCTGTTTGCGTTCAAACAAATACGTTAAATAAATAATTTTTTTTTAATATCAATACATTATTTAAAACATGCCAGAAGATAAAAATAATTATTGACTTTAAAGATTAACTATATTAAATTAACGCCATTAAATTAATAAAAAAGGTGTTAATCATGCCTAAAATGACCAGAAGTTCTAATGAAGTTGACGCGGTACGTGAACAAATACTTTTACGAGCTTTCGAAATCCTTATAAAAAACGGATTTGAAAACTTGTCTATGGCCAAGATCGGTTCCAAGATGAAGATGACCGCGGCAAATCTGTACAACTACTATGCCAATAAAGATGAACTACTTATC
>Ga0074045_10001913_pt1 | contig 19748 bp, 16 predicted proteins | sample BogForMeECP23OM2_FD_94442 | JGI IMG/M metagenome (GOLD analysis project Ga0074045, IMG submission 94442) | Bog forest soil microbial communities from Calvert Island, British Columbia, Canada - Bog Forest MetaG ECP23OM2 | ecosystem: Environmental > Terrestrial > Soil > Wetlands ...
AAGATCAAGAACGAGATCGACACGACATTGACCTTTCGCCGTTCCTGCCGCGAAGGCGTGTGCGGCTCCTGCGCGATGAACATCGACGGTGTCAATACGCTCGCCTGCATCAAGGCGATCGCCGACATCGAGGGCGCGGTGCGCGTCTACCCGCTGCCACACCTGCCGGTCATCAAGGACCTGGTCCCCGACCTGACCCACGTCATTGCCCAATACCAATCGACCCGGCCCTGGCTGCAAACTGCGAGCCTACCCTCGCCCGACCGTGAGCGGCTTCAGTCGGAAGAGGAGCGCGCGAAGCTCGACGGCCTGTGGGAATGCATCCTGTGCTTCTGTTGCACGACCGCCTGCCCGAGCTATTGGTGGAACAGTGAGCGCTATCTCGGGCCGGCGGTGCTGCTACAGGCGTATCGCTGGATCGCCGACAGCCGCGACGAGACGACCGGCGAACGGCTCGACGCGCTCGAAGACCCGTTCCGGCTCTACCGCTGCCACACGATCATGAACTGCACCCGCACCTGCCCAAAGAACCTGAACCCGGCCAAGGCGATCGCCGAGATCAAGAAATTGCTGGTATTGCGACGGTAGATTGAGACCGCGGCCCACCCGCCGAGGGAGCCTTGATGCGGCGTCGGATCATCATCGACACCGACCCCGGCATTGACGATGCAGTCGCGATCCTCTTTGCGCTGGCGGCGAGCGAGGAATTGGAGGTTCTCGGCATCGTCGCCGTCGCCGGCAACCTGCCGCTTACGCTGACCGAGCGCAACGCGCGCCGGATCTGTGAACTGGCCGGGCGGGCTGACGTACCGGTTTATGCCGGCTGCGCGGGGCCGATGCTGCGGCCGCTCAAGACGGCGGATCACATTCACGGCGAAACCGCCCGCGACCGTCTGCTGTTACCCGAGCCGACGATGGAGCTACGGGTGCAACACGGCGTCGACTTTCTGGTCGACACATTGCGCGCCGCCGAGGCGGGCACGATCACCTTGTGCGCATTGGGGCCGCTGACCAACATCGCCATGGCGCTCGTCAAGGCGCCGGAGGTCGCCGGCAAGATAGGCGAATTGGTCATCATGGGGGGAGCTTGTTTCGAGCTCGGCAATGTGACGCCGTCCGCCGAATTCAACATCCATGTCGACCCGCATGCCGCGGCGATCGTCGTCGACAGCGGCATCCCGATCACGATGATCCCGCTCGATGTCACCCATCAGGTGCTGACCACGCCGCCGCGCCTCGATGCGCTGCACTCTCTCGGCAACCATTGCGGCGCGGCAGTCGCGGCGCTGCTGACCTCTTTCGAGAAGAGGCGCCGGCGCAAGTTCGGGTCCCGCGGCAGAGCTCTTCATGATCCGTGCGTGATCGCCTATCTGCTGCGCCCCGCGTTGTTCGGAGGGCGCGAGGTCAATGTGGCGATCGAAACGCAGAGCCCGCTGACCAATGGAATGACCATCGTCGATTGGTGGGGCGTCACCGGCAGGAGGCCCAATGCCCGGCTGATGAACACCGTTGACGCGGGCGGTTTTTTTCATCTCTTGACGAAAAAGCTGGCGCGTCTGCCTTAACCGGAGCTGCGGGCCGGCCTCCTCGTCGAACGTGCTGGCGCGGAGACCAGCAAGTTACGATCGAGTTGCACAAGGTTATCTAGGTTACAATACGAGGCTATCAGTGCGATGCAGTCGGGCGACTCTTCATACGACAGGATTTCTACGGTTCAGCAGGTGATCGTTGGGAACTCGTGCTCGAATGCCCACGCCATTACACCCTCGACCTCGCGTTTGCCGAGCTATGAATTATAGGCGCTCATTGGGGGCTCCTGTCTCCGGGGACTGTCTGTGTCCAGGTGCACGAGAGTACGCCAAGAAACGGGACGGGCTAAGGCGCGGGCCGCGACGCGATCTACCGGCCGCGCCTGACAGCGGATTTCGCTGTAAGCCAGTCACGAGCGTTTAAACCGGCTTGTTGACCGCCGACTTGATCGCGCGCGTGCCGAGATCACTGACCGAGTGCGACGCGCGAAAGGGAAATCTATACTCGGACTCGTGTGAAGCGCGCCAGCGCAGGAAAGCGCGGGCCGCGTACAGTAGGGGAAGAATTTGGTCAGCAGAAAGCCGTCATCCTGTCCGCCTTGGCGTTACCGGCTGCTGACCAGAACCACCGCAAGCGGTGCACAGCCCCGGCTCCCGAGAGAGGATCGGATGTATGTCCTTATCGGCCTCGCCCCCGTCCCGCGGCTCGAGGCCCGTGCCCTTGCACTTTTCGCACTGGATACCGGTCGTCATTGACACCGTGCGGGATGAACCGGGGCAGTCTCGGCAAGCGGCGCCGGGTGGCCCAATCCCCCACGCCGCACGCCCACCCAGGTCTGGCCCGGAGTTCCCCGCGGCCAAACCAGGCTCGATGCTAGTCGATCAGGGGCGAACAAACGGTTAATCCCGGACCAAGCCGTATTTACCGGACGCCAGGATATAGGCGGTAAGCGTCGGCTCTCAGCGACCAATTTATGGAACGAGTTCATCGCAATCAGAACAATCTAGGCTAGCGGAAGCGGCTCTCACCGCCGGCATCTTCCATTCTTATCCGGCTCCCACGCGAGAACACCAGATTTAGGTGTCGGTGTAAAGGATTCCGCAGGGTGGAGCGTCGGCTACGCCCGTAATGCCGAGCGCCACGGGTATGAGAACGAGGAGACTTGTGTCTGCTTACCCCGCCTTCTTTTTGCCCTCACCGTGCTGCTGCGCGGGACCCTCCTGGAGTGGCGGCGGCGTCACCGGCCGGCGGGGCGCCCAGGGCACTTCGCGGATCCTGTTGAGATCGATTTCCGGCATCGGCAGGTCGAGCTGGCGGAGCACGGCGTTGGCGAGCTCGTTGTAGCGCTCGAAGCTACGCCGCAGCCTGCCGCGCCAAGCGGGGATGCCGCCGCTGGCATGCAGCTCGAAGGCCGATTCGCGGCCGTCGAGTGCCGATGAGACGTGATCCCAGGCCATCTGCAACAAAGCCGAGCGCTGCACGGCGGTATAGCCGCCTCCGCCAAACGAGTCCTCGATCCCGGCGGCGATCTCGGGTGCCGCGAGGTCGCGGTCGGATGGCGCTACGACGAGCGAGGATCCGGGCAGGATGCGCAGGATCTCGGCCATGCGCTGACGCGCCTTCAGTATTGCGATGCCGCCGACCGAGAGATGGCCGTGATTGGGGACGCAGTAGCCCTCTTGTGTGAACTGGGGGTCGCGCTCGGTAGCGGTCAGGCAGCTCCGCACCGTCTGCACTTCGATCGCCAGATCGACCAGGTATTCGATCGTCGCCTCGTTTTGCACGAGCCCCATCGCATGGCTCAAGGCGAGGGCGAGGCCGAGCGTGAATTCGGCCTTTGACAGCCAGCCGTAGAGGTGGTGCCAGATCAGCCAGCGGACCACCGGTTCGGGGGATGGACCCAACAGAAAGACGCTCTCCCACGGGATGAATACGTCATCGAGCCACATCTGGCCGTCGAGCTCGTCATAACGGCTGCTGAGAGGTGCCGCGAACGGGTTGGCATCGCGCACGGCAATCTTGCGGCAGACCGTGGTGACGCCGGGCGCGTTGACCGGGACAATAAAGGTGGCCCGATGCTCGCCGATTTCGAGGCCAGACAGACTGCCGACATAGACGTCCTCGGCATAGGCCGGGCTGGTGTGCATGCCGATCTTGCCGCGAATGACGATTCCGGCATCGGTCTCCTTGACGATCTTTAGCGCGACCCGCTCTCGCGGGTCCTCGCGCATACGGGTGCCGATGTTGGGGGCGCCGCCGCAGAAGGTCAGAAACCGCCCGGTGTGGGCGATCATTTCGCGGTATCGCGACGCGGCGGCGATCTGCTCCGCTGAGACGTTGAGCTCCTGCAGCGAGCAGAGTAGGCCCAGTGCGATCAAGTGCCCGTAGCACGGCGTGTGGGTGATGTTTCCGGCGCTCAAGAATGTCGTCGCGGAGAAGAACCGCCCCATGCCGGTGAGGTCGTCGGCATTTCGAGGTGCGACATAGGCCCATGGCATTGCGTCCTGCGGCCGCAACGCGATGTCCACCCACGCCGGGTCTAAATGCAGGTCGTACCAACCGACATATTCATCCACCATCGCGCGGGTCGCCGGATGGGTGGTGACATCCTCGACCCAACCTTCGCCCATTACCCAGACCCGTCGCCCATCACGCAACGCCGCTCGGTATTCCGCCCCTGTCCTCATCGCCTGCTCCTGCTCTCGTTTCGGGGTCCGCGGCAAAACCGGTGCCGGTCGGGAGAGGTGGTCAGGTTTAACCTGCCGCGATGCTCATATCCATAAGGTGATCGGAATGGGGCAGGCGACAGGAATTCGCGGGGTGCCCACGGCTGCCCGGTTCACTTTTTGCTGCAGCTACACGAAAGTGGCGCCGGCGACCGTACCACCTGGACCGTCTGGGGCCGGACTTGTTCGGGCCTCCCCTAACTTGCAGAGCCTGCTGTCGGCCGCCCGGGAGGCGCGGACGGCCGGGTCGAGTTCGGCCAACGGGATCGAGCATCATAGTTTTCTATAGAGATCCTCTGCTCACGGCCGGGTTTCTTCAACCAGACGGCCATGGCGTCAAGCCCGATGACGTCGTCCGGACGGGATTTCATCGGTTCAATGTCGTTCGGCCGCGGGTAGCCATCGGCCAACGAGATTCGCAGAGCTTCACGGAACGCGGTCTACCGACCGATCGGCACCTCGACCAGGTTCGATAGCGCGCGAATCAACTGCTGGGCCGTGAATGGCTTGCCGAGCCGCGGTTGCTCAGCGTACTCGGGGGGAAGCGCTTCGCCGGAATAACCGGTGACAAAGATGAAGGGCACGCGTCGTTCAGCCAAGACCTTCGCTACCGCATAGACGCGCTGGCCCCCGAGATTGACGTCGAGCACCGCAGCATCGCAACTCTCTTTGGCGGCCGCCTCTAGCGCGTCCCAGTCGCGGAAGCGGCCCCACGACCACACACCCGGCAGACGTCAACATATCGTCGAAAAGCAGCGATATCAGATAATCATCCTCGACGACCAGGACCCTCAACCCTCGAGCGAGCGTGCCACGGTCCGTTACCCCGGTTCCGGCGCAGATGGAACGACCCCGAAAGTCAGATTGGCGGGGCTTGTCGGCACGCGGATCTTGCAGCGGAGGGCGTGGTCAATCACTTCGAGCCTTGCTTCGCCTTGGAGTTCAAAGGGGATGCCGCGCTCGATCAGATGGGTCCCGAAGCCGCGCCTCGACAACCCCTCGATCTCTGGTCCTCCGTGCTCTGTCCAAATCAGCTCGAGGCACGGCACAGCATCACCGGTAATCATCCACCTGACCGCGACACGACCACCGGCAGTCGACAGGGCACCGTACTTGGCGGCGTTGGTTGTGAGCTCGTGAAACACCAGCGAGAGGATCAGTGCCGCACGCGGCTTCAGCAGCACCGGTGGTCCGCTGATCCGCACATTGAATCCGTCGCCCACCGCATGCGGGCTCAGCGCAGCCAAGATCAGGTCCCGCAGCGCTGCGTCGGTCCATTGGGCCCGCGACAGTAACTCGTGGGTCCGCCCCAGAGCGTGCAGACGGCTGAGAAAGTCATCTTTGGACACACCCTCTTCCAGGGTGCGTTCGGCGATCGACGAGACGACGGCGAGAGAATTCTTGACGCGGTGGCTGAGCTCGGCGGCGAGAGCCTTTTGCTGCTCCTCGGCAGCGAGGATATTGGTGACATCGATAAAGGTTACGACCACACCGTCGACGGCATTGTCATTCCCGCGATACGGAAGTATTCGCGCGAGATAATAGCCGTTATCACCGGCGAGGCTGACCGATCGCTCTATCGTCTCACCGCTGGCGAACACCGCGCGCATGTCAGCTTCGAGACCTGGTGGTCGAGCCGGCTGACGATATCGGTCAACGGACGACCGCGGTCGGTCGGAATGAGGTTGAAGATCTTGGTGACTGCCGGGGTAAAGCTGCGGATCACGAGATTGCGGTCAAGGAAGATTGTCGCGATCTGCGTACTTTGGAAAAGATTTTCGGTATTGGCGCGGTCCAGCTCCTCGATCTTGCTGCTGAGCTCAGAGTTGACAGTCTGCAACTCCTCGTTGACCGATTGCAGCTCTTCCTTGGAGGTCTCGAGCTCTTCATTGGTCGATTGCAGCTCCTCGTTGAGCGAGAGCAGCTCCTCGTTCGATGACCTGAACTCCTCGTTGGCGGTCTCGAGCTCCTCGATAGTGGTGTTCAGCCGCTCCTTGGTCTCCTGGAGCTCCCTTTCGATCTGCTGCGCCGTCTCGTCGCCAGCAGGGTGATCAGCAGCGGCGCCTGCTTCCTGCGGTCTGATTGCGGCCGCATCGATGAACACGACCGCATAGACGGTCTCGCCCCCTTCTGTGATCGGCTCGATCATCAGGTTGATTGTTTGAATTCCGCCGTCGACCTGGACGGCAATGCGGTCGCGCGTATCCCGCTGTCCCGATACCTTCACCCGGCGCAAGCCCGCGCGCAGATCTACCCGCAGCCCCGGGCGGGCCATCGCGACAATGTCGCGGCTTGGCGGGCCGGGGGCGGCCTGAAGATATTTCCCGGTCCCGGCAGAGAAAAACAGTGCCTCGCCGCGTTCGTCGGCGATGACATAGGCGGGAGTAAACTGCGCTCCGACAGTATTGGCCACCTTCCGCAACAGCTCGGTCCGCTGCGGAGGGAGGCTTTGATTGGCTCCGCCGGCAGGCTCTGCCCTGCCGGCACTCGGCAGGAATGGGCGGAGCGGGAGAGTGGGCCGCGTGACCAGCTCGCGGCGCCGAAAAATCCGGTTTCTTCTGTCGATCGGAAAGAATGACTCGCTGGACCGCGAGACGTTCTCGGCCAGCCCGAGGAAGAGGAAGCCGCCCGGCCGGGTCGCATAGTGGAACAGCGGGAAGATCTGCGACTGCGGCTCGGGCTTCAGATAGATCAGTAAATTGCGGCAAGAGACCAGGTCAAGGCGCGAGAACGGCGGATCGCGGATGACGCTGTGGTTCGAGAAGATACACATGTCGCGGAGCTCTCTTGCCACGCGATAGCTCCCTGCCTCAGGTAAGAAGAAGCGCGCAAGCCGTTCCGGCGAGACGTCCTTGACCAAATTCGGCAGGTAGCGCCCGGCCCGCGCGAGACCCAGCGCGGCCTCATCGATGTCGGTGCTGAAGATTTGCACCCTCGGCACAAACTTTAAATCGTCCATCTGCTCGCGCAAAAGGATCGCGATCGAATAGGCCTCCTCGCCGGTGACGCAGCCCACCACCCAGACGCGGATCTCGTCGTCCGCACCCTTGCCTTCAAAGAGCTTTGGAATGACCAGCGTTTTGAGGGCGTGGAAGGAAGCGGGGTCGCGGAAGAAATCGGTGACGCCGATCAACAGAGCGCGAAACAGGGCGCCGATCTCATCCGGCCCCTTTCGCAGCCGCTCGACGTAATCTTCGAGACTTTGAGCCTGCACGATCTGCATGCGGCGCTGCACACGGCGCTGAACGGTAGTATCCTTATAGGCACTAAAATCGTGCCCGGTTCCCCTATTCAGCAGGGGAAAGACGTTGGACAGCGCGCCGTTCGCCGGCTCCAGGTCGACGGCTTCGGAATTGCGCGCATAAGCAACAAGTCGCTCCGGAATATTCTCCACCGAGAGCAAGAGATCGACAAAACCTGCGGCCACTGCGCTCGCCGGCATCTCGGGGAATCGAGGTCGGCTCGTATTGGAGCCTTGGGCAATGGTCAGTCCGCCCTTTTCCTTGATCGCTTTGAAGCCGAGGGTTCCATCGCTGCCGCCGCCCGAGAGCAAGATGCCGATCGCACGCTCCCCCTGGTCTTCCGCCAAAGAGCCGAAGAACAGATCGATCGGGTTTCGCTCGCGATCGATGCCGCTGGTTTGGCGAAGGCGCAACCGGCCCTCCTGAATGGTCAGGATCGCGCCGGGGGGGAGGACATAGACATGCTGCGCCTCTACGGGTTTGCCGTCGCGCGCGGTCGCCACCAGCATCCAGGTTGCGCGGCCGATGATCTCGGCCAGCATGCTTTCACGGCTGGGATCGAGATGCGTAACAACCACAACCGCCATGCCGTTATCCTGCGGCACGGCCTTGAAAAATGATTCGAGCGCTTCGACCCCGCCCGCCGAAGCGCCGATGCCACGATCGGATGATCAGAAGCCATCGCCTGCGTCCTGGGGCCTATGTCGGGACTCGGAATCAAGCGCATTTCACGATCTCGTTGCAACACAGTGCAACGAACCGCGCGATCATGATCGTCCGAAGGATGACCGTCGGTCTGCGGAATATCAGGTGGCGGCATCAGGGCGCGCGACCAGCCATGCTGGGCGCGCGACCAGCCATGCGTCGCTCGGGTGAATTGCGCCGGTGATCTTTCCTAAACAGCCGCGCGTGCGAGCCTCGCCCGACGAAATAAGTGATGCTTTCATATTTTCGGCGTTCGCGAGCAGCCGCGTTCGGACGCCCGACCCCTAAACCACTCATGTATTGTTCACTTCTGTGCAACGACGCCCGGATAGCTAACACGCAGAATGGTCAATTACACGTCAAAATTGATCCTCAAGTCCAATCAAGTCCGGCTACCGGGTGGGGGTATGGTTTCGCAGGTTTGACTGCTGGTACGCTCAACTCGCGAGCCGCCAGCGCAGGGTCTCGCCGGCACGAAAGGGGATGAGCGCATTCTTGCCCTCGCCGATAGATTCCGGCACTGGAAAAGGCTCGCGACGCAAGGTCACCCGAGCCTCATTGACCGGCAGCCGATAGAATTCCGGGCCGTGCAGCGCAGCGAAGGCTTCGAGGCGGTCGAGTGCGGCGTCTTCTTCGAAGACCTCGGCGTAGATCTCGAGCGCGCACGGGGCGGTGAAGATGCCGGCGCAGCCGCAAGCCGTCTCCTTGGTCGAAACGGCATGCGGCGCGCTGTCGGTGCCGAGGAAGAACCGGGGATTTCCCGAGGTCGCGGCCTGGCGCAAAGCCCGGCGATGCTTCTCGCGTTTGGCGATCGGCAGGCAGTAGAGATGCGGGCGGATCCCACCGGCGAAGATCGCGTTGCGGTTGATCACGAGATGATGGGCGGTGATCGTCGCCGCCAAGTTCGGGCCGCCCGAACCGACGTAGGAAACTGCCTCCTCGGTGGTGATGTGCTCGAGCACGATGCGTAATTCGGGGAGCCGGCGCCGCAATGGGTCGAGCACCCGGTCGATGAACACCGCCTCACGGTCGAACACGTCAACCTCGGCGTCGGTCACCTCGCCGTGGATCAACAGCGGCATGCTTAATGCGGCCATGCGCTCGATCACCGGCATGATCCGATCGTAATCGGTGACGCCGAAGGCCGAGTTCGTCGTCGCGCGCGCCGGGTAGAGCTTGACTGCGGTGAAGACCCCTTCCTCCCAGCCCCGGGCGACCTCTTGCGGATCGGTCGTGTCGGTCAAGTAGCAGGTCATCAGGGGAATGAATGCGGCATCCACCGGCAACGCGGCGAGGATGCGCTCGCGATAGGCGCGCGCCGCTGCCACCTCGGTCACCGGCGGCACTAGGTTCGGCATGACGATCGCGCGGCCGAATTGGCGCGCGGTGAACGGAACGACCGTGGCGAGCATCGCGTCGTCGCGGAGATGGACGTGCCAGTCGTCCGGACGGCGCAAGGTCAACGTATCGGCGCTGATCGCCATGTCGCTCTCTAGCAAAGCAACCCCATATCAGGATAGGCCGGCGCGGGGGGTGTTGCTATCGTCAGCGACGGCACTTCTGGAGGGCGGCATGAGCGGTTGCATCGTCGGTTGGGCGCACACCAAGTTCGGCAAGCACGAGGGCAGGGACATCGAGTCGCTGATTGTCGAGGTGACGCAGGCGGCGTTGGCCGATGCCGGCGTTACGGCCGCCGATATCGACACCGTCTACCTCGGCACGATGAACGGCGGGTTCGTGCGCCAGGAGTTCCCGGCCTCGCTGGTCTTCCAGGCCGATCCCGGTTTCCGCTTCAAGCCGGCAACGCGCGTCGAGGACGCCTGCGCCACCGGCTCGGCGGCGATCCATCAGGGGCTGAACGCGATCGCTGCCGGGCGAGCGCGTCTGGCGCTCGTCGTGGGCGTCGAGAAAATGTCCGGGGTCTCCGGTGCGCAGGTTGGCGACATCCTGCTCGGAGCCAGCTATCGCAAAGAGGAGGATGCCATCGAAGGCGGCTTTGCCGGCATCTTCGGCAAAATCGCGCAGAGCTATTTTCAGCGCTACGGCGACCAGTCCGACGCGCTCGCACGGATCGCCGCAAAGAACCACAGGAATGGCGTCGCCAACCCGCTCGCCCAGATGCAAAAGGATCTGGGGTACGAATTCTGCCGCACCGTCTCCGACAAGAACCCGATCGTCGCCGGCCCGCTGAAGCGCACCGACTGCTCGCTGGTCTCCGACGGCGCCGCCGCGGTGGTGCTTGCCGACACGGCTACCGCACTGAGCCTGAAGAAGGCGGTCGTCTTCCGTGCCGCCGAGCAGGTCAACGACTTCCTGCCGATGAGCCGGCGGGACGTCGTCGCCTTCGAAGGGCCCGCCCTCGCCTGGAAACGGGCGCTGGCGCATGCCCGGCTCGCGCTCGACGATCTCGATCTGGTCGAGACCCATGACTGTTTCACGATCGCCGAGCTGATCGAATACGAGGCCATGGGATTGGCGCCGAAGGGCGAGGGAGCGCGCGCGATCCTCGAAGGCTGGACCGAGAAGGACGGCAAATTGCCGGTCAATCCGTCGGGCGGGCTCAAATCGAAGGGGCACCCGATCGGCGCGACCGGGGTGTCGATGCACGTGCTGGCGGCAATGCAGGTGACCGGCAAGGCGGGCGGCATCCAGGTACCGGGCGCGTCGCTCGCCGGGGTGATGAACATGGGCGGCGCCGCGGTCGCAAATTTTGTCAGCATCCTCGAGCCGCTGCGCATCTGATCCACACCGTCATCCGCGGGCTTGACCCGCGGATCGAGATTGCCGAGGTGACCAATGGCAATGTTCCGCGCGCTGGTGTTGCACGAGGAGGGTGGCAAGGTCGTCCCGCGGATCGAGGCGGTCGATGAGGAGCAACTGCCGCCGGGTGAAGTCACCGTCGCCGTCGAGTGCTCGACGCTCAACTACAAGGACGGGTTGATCCTGCAGGGTCTCGGCCGGCTGGTGCGCACATATCCGCACATCCCGGGCGTCGACTTCGCAGGAACCGTCGAACACTCGGATTCGCCCGAGTTCGAGCCGGGTGATCCGGTCCTCCTGACCGGCTGGAGGGTGGGTGAGGTCCAATGGGGCGGCTATGCCGAGAAAGCGCGGGTCAAGGCTTCGTTCCTGGTGCGTCGGCCGGAGGGGCTGAGTGCGCGCCAGGCGATGGCGATCGGCACCGCCGGATTCACCGCGATGCTCTCGGTGTCAGCCCTCGAGCGCCACGGGTTGCGCGCCGGTTCCGGCGATGTCCTCGTCACCGGCGCCGCGGGCGGAGTCGGTGGTGTCGCGGTCTCGCTGTTGTCACGGCTCGGACACCGGGTTGTCGCCTCGACCGGCCGGCCGGAGCTGCACAGCTATCTGACCGAGCTCGGCGCCGCAGACCAGATCGACCGGGCGACTCTCGCGGCGAAGCCGTCGCGGCCGCTCGATGGCGAGCGTTGGGCCGGGGCGGTCGACGCGGTCGGCGGCGCCACCTTGGCGACGATCCTGACCCAGCTCAAATACCGGGCGAGTGTGGCCGCCTGCGGCCTCGCCGGCGGCAGCGATCTGCCGGCGACAGTCATCCCGTTCCTGTTGCGCGGGGTGAGCCTGCTGGGGATCGATTCGGTGATGTGTCCACACGAGGAGCGGATCGAGGCCTGGCAACGTCTCGCCCGCGAGCTGCCGCTCGACCGCCTCGAACGGATGATCCAGACGGTGCCGCTTTCGGCCCTGCCGGAGCTGGCGCCGAAGATTCTCAAGGGCGAGATCCGCGGCCGGACCGTTATCGACGTTACCGGCTAATCGACTTGGAATTGCGGGGCGGCTAGAGCGTTAGCATGATATGAACCATCTGTCCGCCCAACCTCGCGCCATCACCGTGGCGCAGCGCGCGCTGATCGTTCAGCGCGTCCTTGTCGATGGGTGGACCAGTGCCAAAGCTGCTGCTAGCTTTGATGTATCAGAGCGCCTCGTCGATGTTTGGGTTGCCGGCTATCGCCGGTACGGCATGGCCAGCCTGCGCGGTCCGCGAGGCAAAACGGTCGCCGTCGAGATCGTTCACCTTACCATCAGGCGACCGATTCGCGGCGCTGCTCGGAGGATCGCGAACGCTCTGCGCCGGCTTTTAGTGCGTGACCGGCCTCCTCCGCTCCTGCCGCTGCGCCGCTCGAACGACGACCGTCTCGGCGGCGAGTAATCCCTACCCCAGCATCTACCCCGCACGGGGAGTCTTGCAGTAAAATTACGATTAGGCGGTTCTCGTTTCGGCGGGAATTTGCCGCGGGGGTAGGGCATGCGGGACAGAAGTTGCGGGCGGCGCCAAGTGCTGCAGGGGCTCACCTTTTGCGCTGTCGTCGGATGGCGGTTCGACTCAGCATCGGCTCAGCCAGCGGGCAGAGGGACTCCGCCGGGGCGGCGCCTTCCGACGGTCGTCATCGATCCCGGTCACGGCGGAGTGGACCCCGGAGCGATCAGCCCGAACGGCGTCTATGAAAAGGACATTGTTTTGGCGACGGCGCGGGAGTTTGCGCGCCAACTCGCGGCGCGGCGTACCTTTCGCGTCGTGCTGACCCGAAGCACCGACGAATTCCTACCGCTGCGGGAGCGGGTCACGCGCGCCCGCGCGTGGAGAGCGGATCTGTTGCTGTCGATCCACGCCGATGCACTGCCGGACACGGAAATGCGCGGCCTTTCTGTGTTCACGTTGTCGTCGCAAGCGTCCGACCGCGAGGCCGCTGCGCTCGCCATCAGCGAGAATCGGGCCGACCTGGTCGGCGGCGTCAATCTGTCGCGCCAGCCGCGGGATGTCGGAAATATCCTGCTGGATCTGGCGCGCCGCCAAACCGGCAATCTGTCGATCGCGCTCGCCCACAAGGTGGTGCTTGAACTTGGCCGCGAGGTGGTGCTGCTCGACCGTCCGCAGCGCTCGGCTGACTTCGCCGTGCTGACCGCCCCGGACGTCCCCTCCGCGCTCGTCGAGCTCGGGTGTCTGACCAATTCTGCCGACGAGCGGCTGCTGCGGCAGCGCGCCTATCAGCAGAGGCTCGCGCGCGGCTTGGTCCGCGCGGTCGAGGCTTATCTCGCTGCCCATTACGGGAGCTGATCGGGCCGGCGCAAAGGACGCCAGGGAAACGCCGAAGACGACGTCGGTGACAGAGACTCCTCGGCGTCCGCTGCGCAGCCTTGGCGACCTCTGCGCCAAAGCGTTTTTCCTGCCGCTGCTCGCGGTGCTGCTGCTGGCAGCGGAGGCTGTCGGGCTGGCCGCGCAGTTCGACCGAGACCTTACCCGCTTCGTCCTGGTTGCGTTGGCGCAAGGTGCGGTTTGGTCGGTGGCTGCCGTCGCCGTCGCTCGCGCCACCGGCGGCCGGCCGGCCCTGTCGCTGATCCTGGCGACGGCGGTCCTGTTGCGGGCCGGTGCGTTGGCCGCGCCGGTCTATTTATCGGACGACATTTACCGCTACATCTGGGACGGGCGCGTTCAGGCCGCCGGGATTAACCCTTACCGCTACATTCCAACCGACCCCCAGTTGGCGCCGTTGCGGGACGAGACTGTCTTCCCGAATATCAACCGCAACAACTACGCGCCGACGATCTACCCGCCGGTCGCGCAGATGCTGTTTCTCGCGGCAACCCGCTTCGGCGAAACCGTGACGGCGATGAAGTTGGTGCTCGTTGCCGTCGAGGCGATCGGCATCGGGGCGCTGCTCTTCGTGTTGCGAGCCACCGGGAAGCCGCGGGAGAATGTTCTTCTCTATGCGTGGCATCCGCTGCCGGTTTGGGAGATCGCCGGCGCCGGCCACGTCGATGCGGCGGTCGTCGCTTTCGTCGCGTTGGCGCTCGCCGCAGCCGTAACCGGCCGGCGGGCCTGGTCGGGGGCGGCGCTGGCCGCCGCGAGCCTGGTCAAATTCTTCCCGCTGCTGGTGGTGCCTGCGCTGTGGCGCCCCGCCAGATCAAATCTGGGCGATTGGCGCTGGCCGGCAGGTTTCGCAGCCGTGATCGTCGTCGCCTACCTACCCTATCTCGGAGTGGGAGAGCGAGTACTGGGGTTTCTGCCGACCTACCTGTCCGAAGAGGACCTCGCCTCCGGTAGCGGCTTCTGGGTGCTCGATCTCGTCCGCCGCGCCGTGCCGGTGCCGGTCTCCGCCTATTTCGCGCTGGTGTTGACGGTCATGGTGGGGCTCGCCATCGGCGCGCTGCGCCGGCCGGCGGACCCGGTCGCGAGCCTGCGCTGGGCCACGGCATTGAGCACCGCGGCGACGGTTTTCACCTCACCGCACTACGCCTGGTATTTTGTCTGGCTTTTGGTGCCGCTATGCGTCACCCCGTGGTGGCCGGCATACTGGCCGACGCTTACCGCGGTCCTGCTTTACTGGCGCACCGAAACCGGGCATATCCCGATTTGGGTGGGGTTCGCGATCTATGGGGGCTTTGTCATATTCGGGTGCATCGATATCGCTCGAAGATCCGTTTGTGCCACGAGGTCCGGAGAACAGCATGGCAGCCACCGCGCGCGCTAAACCCGATCCGCGCCGCTACTTCGAAGCCGTCGGCGACGAGCGCGGCCCGATCGCCGAACAGGAGCCGGTCTGCCTCTATCTCGAGACCACCAATCGCTGCAATCTCTTGTGCGAGACCTGCCCGCGCACCTTCGAAGACCTCGAGCCGCCGGCAAATATGAGCTGGGAGCTCTTCACCCGCATCGTCGACCAGTTCCCCCATATCGCCCGAGCCGTGCTGCATGGGGTCGGCGAGCCGATGATGGTCAAGACGCTGCCCCGCATGATCGGTTATTTGAAGGACCGCGGTACTTACGTCTTGTTCAATACCAACGGCACCTTGTTGACCGAACGCAAGGGCAGGGAGCTGATCGCCGCAGGCCTCGACGAATTGCGGGTGTCGCTCGACGCCGCCGAGCCGCGCGCCTTTCTCGCAGTGCGCGGCAAGAACATGTTCACCAGGATCGTTCACAATGTGCAGGCTTTCACCTCTCTGCAGCGCGCCGAGGGGCTCGACCGGCCACTGGTCTCGCTGTGGCTGACCGGGCTCAAGGAAACAATCGATCAATTGCCGGCCTTCGTCCGGCTGGCGCAGCAGATCGGCGTCGCCGAAATCCATCTCCAGCGCCTCGTCTTCACGCCGCAAGCGCAGGGACTGGCGCGGCCTGAGTCGGCATTGTTCGAAAAGCTCGAAGGCGAGGAGCCGAAGCGGCTGGCGGAGGCCGCCCGCCTCGCCCGAGAGCTCGGGATCCGCTTCAACGCCTCAGGGGCGACCGAGCCCGGCACGAGCCTGAAGCGTGCGGCAGAGGACCAACCCTGGTCGCTCTGCCGCCGGCCCTGGACCTTGATGTACTTCACCGCCCATGGACGGGCGATCCCATGCTGCATCGCGCCCTTTTCGATGCGCGGCTATGACGGGTTTACCTTGGGCGACGCAACCCAGCAGAGCCTGCGAGAGATCTGGAACGGACCGCGCTACCAGGATTTCCGCCGTGCTCTGTTGAGCGAAGCCCCACCTGCGGCCTGCGCGGCGTGCGGCGTGCGCTGGAGCCTGTGAGCAGGCGTGCACCGTCCGAGCGACCGCGGATCGCAGCTATCATCCCGGTGCTCGACGAGGAAGGGGCGATCGGCCCGGTCCTCGCGGCCATACCTCGTGACTGGGTCGACGAGATCGTCGTCGTCGATGGGGGGAGCCGCGACCGGACGGTTGCTGTAGCCGGTGCCGCGGGGGCCAGAGTCATCGTCGAGAAGGAGCGCGGCTACGGCCGGGCCTGCGCCAGGGGTGCGGCCGCGGCGGTGGAGGGCGGGGCGGAGATCCTGGTTTTTCTCGACGGCGATGGCGGCGATCGACCGGAGGCGATCCCGAGCCTGGCGCAGCCGATCCTCGATGGCAAATTCGATTTCGTGATCGGTTCTCGCACCCGCGGAGCACGCGAGAAGGGCAGCATGGGAGCGCACCAGGTGCTCGCCGGCCACGCAATCGGGCGCGCCATCGGCCTCGTCTATGGGGTGCGGTACAGCGACATGTGCGCTTTCCGGGCGATCCGCTCCGAGGCCCTGGCACGGCTCGGCATGCGCGAGATGACCTACGGCTGGAACCTGGAAATGCAGATGCGCGCGGCGCGCGCGCAGCTCAGAATCCTCGAGCTCCCGGTGCCGCACGGCCGGCGTCTCGCCGGGCGCTCGAAGGTTGCCGGCACCTTAAGCGGCACCCTCAAAGCAGGTTTCCGCATCCTCGCCGCTTTTGCTCGGGTCGCCTGCGAACGTCGTTCGCCGTGCGCATCAAACGGGAGTACCCGAGGAGCATGAGCGATGACGCAGAACATCTATGACAAGGAGGAGTTCTTCGCGGGATACAGCCGGCTGGCGCGTTCGGTCGCGGGCCTGGATGGCGCCCCGGAATGGCCGGCGCTGCGGGCTTTGCTTCCCGACCCGAGCGGACTCAAAGTCCTGGACCTCGGCTGCGGCTTCGGTTGGTTTTGCCGCTGGGCACGGCAGCACGGAGCCGCTCGGATCTGGGGCATCGATGTTTCCGAGAAAATGCTGGCGCGGGCGAGGGAGACGACCGACGACCCGGCTATCACCTTCACCAGGGCCGATATGGAGCAGCTCGATCTGCCCCTGGAATCGTTCGATTTGGTCTACAGCTCGCTCGCCCTTCACTATGTCGCGAACTTATCCGCGCTGATGGCACAGGTGCATCGGTCGCTGATCCCCGGCGGGCATTTGGTCTTCTCGGTGGAGCACCCGATTTTCACCGCTCCAGCCGAGCCAAACTGGTCGCGCAACGCGGCCGGCCGAAAGATCTGGCCCATCGAGGGCTACCTGGACGAAGGCCCTCGTTCGACGGATTGGCTCGCCAAGGGGGTGATCAAGCAGCACCGGACCGTTGCGACCTATATCAACATGCTCATTCGACTCGGGTTCTCTATCGCCAATATCGAGGAATGGGGCCCGACCGAAGAGCAGATAGCGGCGCAACCAAACTGGGCGGACGAGCGCGAGCGCCCGCCGTTCCTCCTTGTCGCCGCCCGGACATACCGGCGGTAGCGCCAATCGCGCGACCGGCGGAGACGGCCGTCATTGCTTCTCGGCAAGTTCGCGGGCGAAGCGAACGATCCTCCGTCCCGCCTCTTCGAGGCGCGGCTCCGGGGCAGTCAGCGCGATGCGCAAGTGACCTACCGCACTCGGCCCGAAGCCGTCGCAAGGAAGCAGGGCGACGTCTTCGCGCGAGAGCAGGGCGCGCGCGAAATCCTCCGAACCGAGACCGGTCCCGCGGACGTCGAACAGCACGAACATGCCGCCTTCGGGAGGGATAACGCGGCAATTCGGGGCCTCGGCGAGAAGGTGCGACAGCCGAAGGGCGCGGTGGCGATAGGCCTCGCGCAGTGCGCTCACCTCGGGCAGCTCGCTGCCGAGCGCCGCCAGGGCGCCGTCCTGGATGAACGCAGGCCCGCCGAAATACATGCACAGCAGCAAATCGAAGAGGTGTCGTGACAGCGCCGTCGGTCCGATGACCCAGCCGAAGCGGAAGCCGGCCATCGCATGCGACTTCGAGAGGCTGGAGACAACGATCGTGCGCTCCGCCATCTGCGGCAACGACCACGGGCTGATGTGAGGCCGGGCAAAGGCGAGGTCTTCATAGACCTCGTCAGAGAGGAGCCACAAATCGCGCTGCCGGCAGAGCGAGGCGATGCCGGCGATCTCGTCGGCCGTAAACACGGCCCCGGTCGGATTGTGCGGGCTGTTTATCCAGATCACCCGGGTGTGCGGCGTCATTGCGCGGGCGAGGCTGTCGAGGTCGGGATGAAAGCCCTTCTCGGCCAGCAGCGGCACATTCACCATACGAGCGCCGCTCGCCCCGATGACCCCGGCATAGGGACCGTAGATCGGTTCGGGCAGGATCACCTCGTCGCCGGGTCCAGCGAGGCATTCGAGAGCGCAAAACAGGCCGCCCTGGGTTCCCGGTGTCAGGACGACGTTGTCGGCGCTGCACGGCCGACCGGTGCGCCGCTCGAAGCGCGCCGCGACTGCCGCCCGCACCTGCGGATAGCCGATGATCGGCGAGTACCCGGTGCGGTTTTGTCGCAGCGCCTCGATCGTCGCGCTGATGACCGCCTCGGGTGCGGCCTGATCGGGGTCGCCGACGGTCAGAAAGATCACATCGTGGCCGACTTCGCGGCGGCGCACCGCCTCCTGGTGAACGCGCCAGGCTCCGGCTCCCTCGCCCGCGATGCGATCGACAAGCGGCGAGAATCGCACAATTATCTCCTAATGATGATCGACCGACCGGCCCCGTCCGGTATTACCACAACATGCGGACGGCGAGCCAGTTTACGGGCTGAATTGGTGCGCCTCGGCGTGCGCTGGTTGCTCAAGCACAGCAGCCGCAATGATGTGACGATCGAGCAGACGCGACGGCGCGCGGCAGCCACCGAGCGCTTTGTCCCAAAGCCGCCGGCAGACGTGCAGACCCTCGGGGTCGATGCAGGCGGTGTCAAGGCGGATCGCATAAGCACCCCCGCCTCAGAGCCGGGTCACTACATTCTGTTCCTTCACGGCGGCGGTTTCATCGTCGGCTCGCCCGCTCTTTACCGCCACCTCACCTGGCGCATCGCATCGGCGGCACGCGCCTGCGTGCTGTGCGTCGACTATCGGCTCGCTCCGGAGCATCCCTTCCCCGCCGCACTCGACGACGCGGTTGCGGCCTACCACTGGCTTCTGAATGAAGGCGCCGACCCGCGACGAATTGCCGTGATGGGTGATTCCGCCGGCGGCGGTCTTGCCCTCTCCCTGCTGTTGAGGCTGCGTGATGAGGGCAGTCCGTTGCCGGCCGCTGCCGTCGCGCTGTCACCGTGGACCGATCTCGCGCTCACCGGAGCCTCGCTTCGCCTGAACGCCACCGCTGACCCGATGGTGAGCTCGGATCAGGCGCGCCACTTCGTCGACTATTATCTCGCCGGCGTCGATCCGCGCACTCCTTACGCCTCACCCCTTTTCGGTGAACCCGCCGGTTTGCCGCCGACCATCATTCAGGTCGGAAGCGACGAGGTTCTGCGCGATGACGCGGTACGCATGGCCGATCGGATGCGCGCTGCAGGCTGCCGGATCGACCTCGAAATATGGCCGCGCATGCCGCACGTATGGCATCTGTTCGCCCCCTTAATGCCCGAGGCCCGCCGGGCGATCGAGCGGATCGGGGCGTTCCTGATGGGGGCTATAGGGGACCACCGGGCTCAGTAGCCGGCTGCAGCCCCCGCCGGCCGCCGGGGGTCACTGGCGCCGTAAAGCCGGCCATTGGCGATCTCGATCAGCTCGACCGCACCCCACGGCCGCTGCTCGAGGAGCTTGTGACCCATGCCGGTCAGCGCGGCGATGGTCTCGGGGGCGAGGCCAGAGTGCTCGTAATCGACCTCGTCCGGCAGCCCTTGGTGGTGCAGGCGCGGGGCGTCGACCGCTTCCTGGGGGGCCATCCCGTAATCGAGGATGTTGATGATCGTCTCGAGCACCGCGGTGATGATGCGCGAGCCGCCCGGGCTGCCGAGCACGAGAAAGGTTCGGCC
>Ga0074045_10001914_pt1 | contig 19746 bp, 20 predicted proteins | sample BogForMeECP23OM2_FD_94442 | JGI IMG/M metagenome (GOLD analysis project Ga0074045, IMG submission 94442) | Bog forest soil microbial communities from Calvert Island, British Columbia, Canada - Bog Forest MetaG ECP23OM2 | ecosystem: Environmental > Terrestrial > Soil > Wetlands ...
AGGATGCACTGGCCGGCGAGATTGCATTCACTTCAGACGGCTCATTCGTCACCATTGAATGGGTGCATGAATCGGAGGCCTCTGCTGGCGGTATCGAGAAAGCGAACGAACAGGCAAGCAATCTTTCGAGTCTCACGAATGACTTCGTCGCGGCGGTAGAGAGCAGCACGGTTCTGACCTTTCGTTTTCGCGATGGCAGGGCGGTACAACACCAGGTGAGCCGGAAAGACTTTTTTGGCGCCAAGCGCGCCGCGCCCGGATTACTTCTGGTTGCCAAACAGCATCTGGTGGAGATTCAAGGCTACAACTCGGACCTTCAATCGTGGGGGTGGGAAGATGACGACGTCCTCATCCGGCTGAAACACGTTCTGGGCCTACGCCACATTCAACGGGGCGAGGCTTTACATCTCACCCACGGAGATGACCAGCGGATCTTACGCGGATCGCGTCGTCAATCCGATCAGCTCAATTTCATGAAGTGTTGCCGCAACTACAACAGCGGGAATTTTCTCGGCACCTATCAAGCGGACGTCACGTGGGCAACAGGTAAGGTGTGCGAGGGCAGGTAGGATGAGCCTCACCCGAGAGCCCAGCACGAATAAGGATATTGGCGTCGAGCACCAGGCTCTACTTGCCATTCCGCTTCTTCTCGCGGGCGACCCGCCGGATCGCTTTGTACTCGTCCATGAGTTCGTCTTCGGAGGCACCCCAGGACGCGATCATCGCGTCAAGGTCCTTTGCAGCGGCACGCATCGCCTCAACTTCGGCTTTCCGGCTTCGCTTCTGGGCGGGGATGAAGAAGCCCAGCGTCTCCCCGTGGCGCGTTATCGCTAGAGGGCGGCCGCCCTCCAGGTAGCCTGAAAGATTCTCTCGAAACTCGCGGATGGTGCAACGCCGAGGGAATCAGAGAGAATCAGGTCCGTCCCTATTCCGGAAGTAATTGCCGACGAAGACCGGACTTGAACTGGGCCCCTGGCGCAGAGGATCGCGAAGTACAGCGGACCCTCGGGCCGCTCATCAGGGTGCACCTTTCGGAACTCGGGAGTTCATTGCCGAACTCGAACGGCGCCGGCCTGCACCTCGCGGTCCCGCCCGAGGGGCCTCGCCTGACGGCTTCGCCTAGCTACCCCCGGGTTAGTCCGAGGCTGGTCAGACTTTATCTCCGTCCGTCCCCGTTTCCCTGCCTCCGTTTCCCTGCCTGGGTATTGGAGACATCAAGCTTTCCGATTTGCCGTTCGACCGCCAAATGAAGCAGCCGTAATGGTAGTTCGATGGTTCTCGCAAACGGGTTGCGGTCTGCCGCAGATTCGGTGATTTCAAGAGGCGGATTCGCTCATCTTGACCAATTCCAGGTTTTCAACGCGCTGAAAGTGAGCCTTGTTCCTCGTGAACAGGGGCAGGGCGTGAGCCAGAGCGATACCAGCGATCAGGCTGTCACCCATTCCGATTGCCTCGCCTTTCCGGTCAAGCTTGCGCCGAACTTCGGCAGCATGCCGTGCGGCGTCGCGGTCGAGCGGCAGCACACTGATCGCATCAAGCAGTTGGCGAACGGCATGACCTCGCTTGCTTTCGTCAGCGCCACTGAGAAGCTCGAAACAAGTAACAGCCGTGGTTTGGAGCTGTTCGGTCTTGATGTATGTCGCGATTTGATTCTTCACCGGCTGGACGCCAACCAGGAAGTCGATCAGCACGTCGGTGTCGGCAAGAATCACCGCCAACTCTCCCGGAGTTCCTTTAGGGTACGCCTTAAGTCCTCGCCTTCCTTCTTGGAAAGCGAACCCCCAAGGGAAAGCAGGGTTTTGCGGCGCTTCTCCCGCTCGACTTCGCCCCGCAAAAAGCTTTCGATCGCTTCGCCGAGTACAGCGGAAAACCCCTTCTGCCCGCGCCGCGACGCCAATGCAAGCAAAGCACTACGGTGCTCCGGCTTCATTTCTATTGTCGTTCGCATATTTCCATCATACATGCACATGCATGTTGCACGTTTAGACCCCGCCGGACGTTCCAATTTTTCCAGTAGCTACCCCCGGGTACTTATTCATGCGCCACGGTCCTAAGTTGTCCCCTGGCCAACCAGTAGGCAACAAGGCCTCTGATGTGCCCTGAGTCGCCTATGCGCTGCTGGTGGGGTGTATACGGCTGCCCAAGCGTCCGGTGGCTGCAATTAATCGCCTTGACAAATCAGGATCATGGGGCGCCCGGAAAATCTCGGAACATATTCCCTTCGCGTCTCACCATGGCGCTGGACTTATATCCGCGGCTGATCAACTCCCAAACAGTCCGTTAAGCAAAACAAGGAAGCGCCGCCATTCGAGCGCGATCTGATCGCTCCAGGAAAGAGGTGGAGCCTCAAAGGCGCGGGGAGTGACTTTGCCAAAACCCTTCGGTACGTCGAACAGGCTTTCGTCAAGCGGCGCAACGGAAAGTGCGACGATTTCACTTTCATACTGGTCCGACTTGAGCCACACGATCAGACCGTGTGGCCGGGGTCCATTGTGAGTTGCCTTGATATCGGGAACGTACATGACGCCGCCCGCCACCCCATGACTGATGACAAAATTCCCGTTCGGGCTTGCGATCCCCTCAACGTGAGGCGGAACCGGGAAATCTAGGACCCAAGTATCTGCCTGTGTCTCACTGACGCCGGATGACTTGCCGTTGAACTCATCATGCGACTTCTTGGTTGTCACGTAACGGCGGGCAACGTAGCCGAACCACTCACGCTGTTCTCCGGTATCAGAGCACGTCGCTTCTATGAAGATCTTGTGGGAGGGATCGACGATTCGCTTGATCGCCTGCTTTTCGAACGGATAGTATTCTCTTTTTGCAGGATCGACCGTAAAACCGCGCCCGGTGGAGTAGTCAATGACTTGGTAGTCAGTGCCGAAGTCGCGGCGCATGAGATTGCCTTTGTAGTACTCGGTGGCTTCGCTCGCTTGGCCCGTCCCGGCTATGGTTCGGACCTTGAGCGTCAGGTCGGCCCGCAGCATGGATGACGAGATAGCGAGGAGTATCAAAACGCGATAGCAGGCCGTCATCACTGGTAGATTAGCAGCTCACAGACCCCACGCGGGCGGCTGCATTCCTCCAGAACAAATTCACTATTGAGCGTGTGCTGCTTGTCGCTGAACAGGCACCAGCAACGCATCGGAGTCAGGCCGTTGGGCCGGGTCTGCGGTAGCACATCGGTAGCACGGCTTGCAATGTAGCAATGCAACTTATTGATTTCTATGGAGCCGGCAGAGGGAGTTGAACCCCCGACCCTCTGATTACAAATCAGATGCTCTACCAACTGAGCTATGCCGGCACAGACTTCCCTGATTTTAACATCCGGACGCCTGTTTTCCGCGAGCCACCACCAGCGTCAGGTCGTCCGACTGCTCGCCGGCGCTGAATTGCTGCACATCGCGGAAAACAGCGCTGACCACTTCCTCCAAGGGAAGCATGCGCGCAGCACGCAAATCGTCGAGCAAACGTGATTCGCCAAACTCCTCTTCACCACGCATCGCTTCCGTGACACCATCGCTGAAGATCGCCAGGAGATCTCCGGGGCAGAGAGAGATCTCGCCCGATGTGCAGTCCCACTTCTCGAACAATCCGAGTACCGTGGCATCAAAGGCACGGTCCTCACTTTTGAACGGATAGTCTAGGCCGAGTTCAACAGACGGGAGTTGGCTGGACTGGCGCGCGGCCATCAAGAAATAGGTATAGAGTGCCGTGGCAGCCGCGAAAACAATCGCCAGCAACAGCAGAGTGTAATCAATCCACCGCGAGCGGTGAGTGTTGGAAGAAGAGGGCGTTGCCGGACTCCACGACCCTTATATCTCAATTCCAATTACGTACGCATCGGGTGTAGAGACTAGAGAGACATTGCGGAGGTGCATGGCACTGTCCAGAAACCCAGCCCTTGAAGTCACGTGGAATGTGCGAGTTACATCACTCTGGCGCGTGGCTAGCCTGGACGGGAACGCTTAGTTTGTCCCGCTAGACCCGATCCCGGCTGGTGCGGGCCGTTAGAAGGGCTGGTACCAGCCGAGATTATAGTGTTTGGTTTGATTCCATTTAATACCGGCTGGGGGTTCCTGGGAACTGTCGCTTGCGACAGTCTCAGAAAAGTTGGTGAACTGCGCAAATGGTGTTTTTGACTTGCGCTTCCGATGCGGCACCTGCACGTTACAGACCGGCACGTCGAGTCCCCTGCCCCTGGTTTACCAGCACGGTGACATCGACGCGACAGCTCAACGCGCGTCCTTCCGGGTCGGTGGCCGGAACGTTCGGGTGGGTTGCATCAGAACCGGCAGGGGCGAGGATCCGACGCATCGGTATGTTCTTCTTGGTCTGCAGATACTGTGTCACGGCTTCGGCGCGAGCGAAGCCGAGTGATTCGTCCAATTGTGGGGAGCCCGTGCCGGCGACGTAGCCTGCGACCTCAATCATGTAGCCCGGTATGGGGGCAGCGATATCGGCCACCCTGTCGAGCGCTTTCCTGGCGGCAACGTCCAGAACGGTTTTGCCCGATGCGAAGTAGATGCCGGCTTGGGCCACGGTCTCGTAGTCGCCCAGATCCGAAACCCGATAGTTCACTTTCTGGGTCGTGGGGATCGCGGGTGCGGATCGGCCGCTGGGTGTGCTTGGGGCCGGTTGGTGCATAGCGGAATCCATTTGCACGGCGAAACTGCCGGCCGAAGCATGTTGCGCGGGAGCGGCCGGAGCGCCAAACTGGGCGGGGTCGAAGGCGATCTCGCGGGCGTCGAGTCCGCCCCGGGCGTTACCAACCCCTTGCGCTTCGATGGTCAAGCCGGGCACCAGCGCGGTGACATCCATGTCCGGATGGCGGAACTTAAACCCTTTTTTTGTACGTTCGATCCGGGTGCGATCGGTGATGCCAATTACAACGAACACGTTGGCTTTTTGGTCGCGAACGATTATGAAGTCTCCATCCCGGGACATGATGGGGCCGGTGACCTTGGCTTTGTGACCGCTCTTTATCTCTAATCCGCGCGCTTCGGCGAAACAACTCAAGCTGGCGAGCAGAATGAGACATACCGAGTAACGCGGCAACCGTTTCGAAATCGGGTGGTTAGCTGCAACTTGGTCGGGCGACGGACGAGCGTTCATCCATCGAGTAAAGCAGGGATAAGGGCACCCGCCAACTGTCGGAAGCGACAGGTGCGGGCGGGCAGAGACGTGCTCTACCAACCGTTACAATGAAGGTGGTGTGGTTCGCCAGCTTGAGGCCGTCTACGAAAATGGAGTATTGCGTCCGCCTGGGCCACTTCGATTGCCGGAGCATCAGCGGGTGCGCCTTACGCTTGACGATCCTCGCTCTGAACGCCTTTGTGGGCGGGGGGCCGCGCACCCTCTGAGCGGCAAACATGACACAGAATTCCGCCTCTATGGCATGGTTACTTGAAGGAGCATGAGACAACGCTCACACTGAGAGTTCTTGGAGTCAACGCCGCACTCGCGATGAACAAAATAGCTTCTATGCTACTGATGTTAAGAGGCTAATTGGTGCGCCCGGCATGATTCGAACATGCGACCTTTTGGTTCGTAGCCAAACGCTCTATCCAGCTGAGCTACGGGCGCAACGCTTCTCCAGTATAACAACGGCGCGCTAAATCGCTAATGCCGGGCGGAGTCGTCGGAACTTGTTTCGGCGCCGGTCGATTCGATCCGACCGTCCGGGGCGACGCGCAGGGCTCGGTTTCTCCAGCGGACGAGATTGGACCGGTAGCTGGCCACCCAGACTGCAAACGCATAGAGGTCCCACAGCAGGCTCAGTGGGAACAAGCCCAGCGCCACGCGACTGCGCAGGACGAACCAGCCGGTGAGCAGCGCCATCAGCGAGCGAAGAACGGCGAGCACCGCCGCGACCCACCACAACTGCAGTAGCAGCGCGATCAGAATCCAAAGGCCGGCGTGGGTAATGGGAAGGCCTGCGTATCCGCCGCCCTTGGACATGCGGATGGTCCGTCCCCAACGTAATTGGTGATCCCAAACCCCTCGCCAAGTGATGTCGCCCAGCGAGGTCTCTACGACATAGGTGGAGAGCAGTGCGCGCTTGCCGAGCAAAGTGATTCGACGCGCCAACTGGTAGTCGTCGGCCAAATAGTCTTCGAGGGCGGTAAAGCCGCCAGCCTGCTGAAGGTCTTGCGCACGAAACGCGAGGGTCGAGCCCAAGCCAAACTCGCGAACACCAACCAACGGCGCAACCAGCGTGCTGGGCATGAAATCGGTGGCAATGCCCAGCGCCTCCCACACGGCCGGCAGGGCATGCGGCCGCGCACGATAAAGACAGGTCACGACGCCAATTTGCGGGTCTTCCAGTGGCGCCACCACCTCATTGAGGTAACCAGGCGTGACACGGATGTCGCTGTCGTTGACGACCCAGACGGGATATCGGGCGTGCCGGGCGAGGCCCTTCAGGATACCCACCTTCCCATTCAGTCCGGATTCATGGCCAACAATCACGCGAATGGCGTGGGTCGGGAGCTCCTCTTGGAGCTTGCGGATTTCGGGCAGTGAGGCATCGTGTTCGTCGTGGACACCGAAGAGAACCTCATACGACGGATAATCCTGCACGACTTGTGAGCGCAGCGCCGCGAGCATCTCCGGGTCAATGCCCCGAACAGGCTTCAACACGGAGACGCCCGGCTGAAACTGACGGCTGGGCTTCTTGCGCAGGATTTGCCGGAGGCTGGCTACGATGGCCAGGCATTGATAGCCCAGGGCAGGCAGGAATACGAGCCAAAGAATCTTCACTGGTCGGCCGGTTGCGCTACTGCGCGAGCAGGATTACGCCCCCCAGAACTAATGCCGCGCCGGCGATGCGCCGCGGGCCGACATACTCGTGCAACAGCAATTTGGCCAACGCAACCTCCAGTACGACTTGGGCGGCCGAGGCAGGCACCGCGAAGCTCATCGGCTCGCGCTGCAGCAGCGCCATGAAGGCGAAGAAGGAAACCGCCATGAAGAAGATGGCGATGCCAAGATAGGTGCGACTCCCGATCATTTTCAGGATGTGGAGGAGACCCCGCGCGCTAGCGCCCTGCTCCCCGGCTCGCTTCATCTCACGGCTTTGCAGGAGATCGGCGAGCACGGTACAACAGACCACGATGGAGACCAGGATCCACCTCATGATTCAAAGCCGCCTTTGTCTGAACCTGGGACGGATTTGGATTTGTGAGGGGTGCTGCCCACCAAGGCGATGCCTAGCACAATCAGCAGGGTTGCGAGCCAACGAACCGGAGAGATCGGTTCACCGAGAAAGACATGTCCGAAAACGGCGGAGAGCAAATAGCCGACCGCGGTCATGGGAATGACGAAGCTGAGATCGGCCCAGCTCATCAGCGCCATTCGGGTTAACAGCCAGAGAATGAGCAAGCCCACGCCGGCTGCGACAAATGGATCAAACAGGGCCTGAATGTAGTGGAGCGGATTCGCGGAGACAACATCGCGATGCTTCATGCCCCAAGCCAACGCAAGGTTGCCGAACGCGTTCAGCAACACAACAGCCAGGGTCAAGAGTAACGCTTCTGATTGCGTGCGGGCTTTCGGCTGAAGCCTCAACCGGTCCGCCGCTGTCTCCGTGGACGCCAAGACGACCTTCCCTGGGTTGATTTAGTCGCCTGTGCTTGGGAGGACCGACGGCTGTTGCTTCTGATCTTGAATGAACCGTTTACGCTTCGAACGCAGAGCCAGGTATTCGCGGGCTTCCTTGTAGAGACGTTTTCGCTCGCTATTGTCGAACATGGCCTTAGCAACCAGGCGCAAGGCGACCTTGGGGCGGAAGTAGTATTCGCTGTAGAAGCGCTCCACCCACTCCACCAGCTCTCCGCGGTCGAGCCCCGGATAGATGACGTTTGGTAACTGGTGGCCACTTTCGTCGGTCATGGAGTCGATGGTTATGAGATTGTTCTTCTTGACGTAATCGTAGAACTCGGTACCCGGATAGGGATGGGCAATGGAAACCTGGATGGTTTCTACATCCAATTCCTTGGCGAAGTCGATGGTCTTGCGAATTGACTCGCGGGAATCTCCCGGCAGACCAACGATGAAATCGCCGTGGATTACCAAGCCCAGCTTCTTGCAGTTCGCTGTGAAGCGGCGCGCCATGTCTATCGTAGCGCCTTTCTTGATGTTCTTCAGAATCTGCTGGTCGCCCGATTCGTAGCCCACGATTAGCAGGCGGCAACCCGCCTCCTTCATGGCCTTCAGTGTGTCGTAGTCAGTTGTTACACGCGAAGTACAACTCCAGGTGAACTTCAGCGGCTTCAGCTTGCCGCAGAGCTCGATTGTGCGCGCCTTTTGGTAGTTGAAAGTATCGTCGTCAAAAAAGATCTCTTTCAAACCTGGGAAGTTTTCCAGCACCCAGCGGCATTCGTTTGCAATGTCGTCGGAGGAACGCAGGCGCCAGCGGTGGCCTGAATGGGTCTGCGGCCAGAGGCAGAAGGTGCACATGGCCGGACAGCCGCGCGAAGTATACAGCGAGATGAATGGGTTCAGCAGGAACGGGACGTTGTAGTTGCGGAAATCGAGATCGCGTTTGTATATCTTCGATGCCCAGGGAAGCTCGTCCAGGTTCTCAATCACACCCGACTCTGGGGTATGAACGAAACCTCCGTCTTTGCGAAACACGACGCCCGGTATCTCTTCGAGCGGCTTGCCCAGAGCATAGTCCCGGATCTGATAGTCAAACTCGCGCTTTACAACAAAGTCGATGGCCTTCGAGGAGTTGAGACATTTCTCCGGCTCGACGGTGACCGGCGGGCCAACGAACGCCACCTTCAGGCCCGGGTTTTGCTCCTTCATCATCTCGGCGATCCTGGCGTCAACGTGGAAACCGGGCGTGGAGGTGAACAGAACCAGGAGGTCGTAGTCCTTCGCCATTTCGACGGTCTGTTCGATGGAGATTTTGTGTGGCGGGGCGTCGACCACCTTGCTGCCCGGGATCATCCCGGCAGGGTAGCAAAGCCACACTGGATACCAATAGGATTCGATCTCCCGCGAGGCCGGCCAGCGGGAACCAGCCCCGCCGTCAAAGCCTTCAAACGAAGGAGGATTCAGGAAAAGCGTTTTCATGGACTCCTTAAAGCGTTATCCTCTAGCGTAGCGGGTTTTACCCCGTAATCTCAACCACTTTGGCTCCGCTGGCGTTGATGCCGCAGTCACTGGCAAGAATTGAGGTTATGACGCGCGCGAAAGCAGACTTGATTCGCAGAATTGGCCAGGGGAACTGACCAGCCAAGCAGTCGGAGTACTATTGCGGCCACAACATTGTCGATAAGGCCGAGCGGTCCGGGTCGGTGTCAGACTCGAAGTTGCTGTAATCGATGTTCAATTCGATCCTTCCGACGAGACGCGTGTCGATTACGGTACTCATATGTTGCGGAATAGACACGCCATTCTTGATTTCAAACGCACGTTCAAAATCAACCTGCCTAAAGAAGACGGTGGGATTCTTGACTAGTCGGCCCTTCTCGAAAATGAGCAGGCATGTGTCGGCATCCAGCCAGATTTCGCCTTTGAACAGCCCGACTGCCTTCTTGCGGGGCGAAACCTGGAAGGCATAGGCCGCCTTTCCCTCCGGTAGCTTCTGTTTACCCTTGAACTTGAACTTGTAGTTAGCCGGTGTGACGGCCATGCGATTATCGCTTTTCGACTGTTGCTCGGCCGACAGATAGCGAGCAATGACGTCTTTTTTTACAGTGTCATCACCCTGAAACCCCATGACCTTATAGGTGATCTGGCCCAGCTTCGAGATGTTCTGAAGCGCGTGCAACTTACCGTGCTTCTGCAGCTCCGGGACGGAGGCACTGATCTCAACCTCCATCGACACCCCCCTGAGGGCATTGGAAGGAGCTTGAGAAGCGGTTAGGTATTTGTTAATAATCTGGGCGGTTTCAGGGTCATCCGAGCCTTCTCCGGCATTGCCGACGTAAGCCGGCGCAACCATCGCTGTTGCGAAAAATCCGAAAACCAGCGCCCAAGCTGTTCTTGTCAAACGTTAACTCCGTGCCATCCACCCGCCAAAACAGCGGCAACACTGAACTTGAGGACTGTTACTGATCGTATCAGAAGATCACCCCGACTCGCGCTCGCGAGTTTGACGATCTCCGTTCAGACCGCCTAAATCCCCACTCAACTACCGTTATAGATGTTCCCACCCGCTCAAGGTATTCCACAATAGCAATTCTTAACAAATACTAATGTCGCTACTTGGAAAGCCACTCCCGAAGCAGGTCGGCAGGATCGCTTTCCAACCGCATCGGCCGCTCCGTTTCGACGGCGGGACCAGCGCTGGGGTCCGTGATAAAGACAGCGACGATACCGGTGGGAGTCGGCCTCAGTTCCAGCCGCCGCCCTCTTGCTTCCAGCCGAAGGGTGGTGTCGAGCCAAGCGACGTATATTTTGGTACGCAGCCGATGGCCTGCGGCAGCCGCATCGTCGAGCAGCTTCCGGGTGAATGCGCTCTGCCTCAACTGTTCGGCCCACGGGGCTTCGGCGGACCTCCGGATCTGCTCCTCCCGCCGGCGCAGGCATTCACTTCCGTCCCGCTCCTCTTGTGATTCGAGGCTCTTGAGACTGCTTTCCAGATTGTCTAAGAAACCCATATCTAGCTAGTGTGACCCATGTCCCAAGCGGAACGTTAGCAACCGGAGACTTCCGGGCCTCGCGGAACGAATTGCTCATGGCGGGTCGAAGGCCAGACCCCGATTGCGGAGCGAGACGTGGAGCAGCAGATGGCAGGCACGGCCCCTGGCTACAGTTCATCCGTTAGTACACCGATAAGGCTCAATAGACGTGGTTCTCGGATGGCGCGATTCGGGAACAACCAAGGAGACGCTCACTGCGAGCCAGCATGCTGGACCCCATGATCCCCGGACCCATCTCTGACTTCAGTTCTCACCCCAGAGTCTTGCTGGTTGAGGACAACTGGACAAATCTCCTTCTAGCCCGCCGGTTGCTCGAGAAGGCCGGTTACTGGGTGGAGATTGCGGTGAACGGCCGGGAGGCGGTTGAGGCAGCCAAACATCAGCGATTCGATGTGATTCTCATGGATGTTCAGATGCCGGTTTTGGACGGATGTACGGCAAGTAGAGAGATCCGCCGAATTCCTGGCTGGGCTGGCCGGGTCCCCATCATTGCTCTGACGGCAAGTGTCTACAGCGAAGACTCGAAGCGCTGCTTCGAAGCGGGCATGGATGATTTCGTAGGCAAGCCTTTCAAGCCAGGGGAGCTGGTCAGGAAGTGTAAAGAATGGATGAGCCGGCGCCCAGCGGAATACCCCGAGCAGATCAACGACATCCAGCCGCCCGCGCAAGCGGCGGACCCCGACCACCTAGCCGAAGCGGTTTCGGGCGCTATCGGCCGGTCAGAGCGGTAACCACACGGTCGAAAGCCCGGCGGCAGGCCGCTCAACGATTCTGAGCCATTCGGAGGTTGTGAGTGGAGACCAGGGCGGCCTCCCATCGACCTGCTCCTGGCAACTGGCCATGTCCGGCGTATGACCAGCCGACGCTGTCAACCGTCCCTGGAGGACGGGCGTTCCCCGCTAAACGCAGGAACCCCAAGCAAATAAGAAAACGCTGCGTCCAGGTCTGCTAAGATTCTCAATTCCCCGGCACTGGAGGTGCAGGAATGAGGGTAATAGCCCGGTTAAGTATGCTTGCTCTTTCGGGATTGATTCTGGCGGTTCTGGCAGCGCCGGTATCTAGCCCACCCGGCAGCGCCGACTTCACGTTCCAAGAGGTCATGATTCCGATGCGTGACGGAGCCCGCCTCCAGACCGTTATTCTCGCGCCCCGGAATCATACCGACGCTTTGCCGATTCTTATGCGGCGGACACCATACGGCGTCCCCCAAGAAATCCCGAAGGCCCTTCCCGATTCTTTCAAGCTGCTCGCCATGGACGGCTACGTTTTCGTGATCCAGAACCTTCGAGGCCGTTTTAAGTCCGAGGGTGTCTTTAAGTTGTCTTCTCAAGTCAATCTGAGCGACCCGAGGGACACCAATGAAACTACCGATGCGTACGACACTATCGATTGGCTAGTGAAGAACGTTCCGAACAACAACGGGCGCGTGGGCATCTATGGTGTCTCTTACGACGGGCTCACTGCCGCGCTGACGCTGCTTCATCCGCATCCGGCGTTGAAAGTGGTTTCCGAGCAGGCGTCGCCGGCTGACCAATGGATGAATGATGACGACCACCGCTACGGGGCGCTCCGATTGAGCTATTCGTTCGAGTACGCGGTGATGGAGCAAGCCAATAAGAACGAGAACACGCACTTCAAGTTCAACACCTACGACACCTATCAGTGGTATCTCGATCTTGGCCCCATCTCGAACATCAACACCAAGATTCTCCACAACTCCATTCCTTACTGGAACGACACTGTAGAACACCCGAACTATGACGACTTCTGGCTCAAAGAAGCGTGGGTAAATCAGCTGCACTCAAGCCCGGTACCCAACCTCAACGTGGCCGGCTTCTGGGATCAGGAAGATCCCTGGGGTCCCTGGCGCATCTTTCGGAACTCAGAGGAAAACGATCCACAGGGCAACAACTTCATGGTGGCGGGCCCGTGGTTCCACGGGCAATGGCAAGCCGTCACCGCCGACCGGATCGGCGAAATCCCCTTCGGCGGGCACGACACCGCGCGCGAGTTCCGCGAGAACATCCAAGCGCCGTTCTTCCGCTATTATTTGCATGGCAAGGGGGAGAAGTTTCCCTGGAAAGCCAGCACCTTCCAATCCGGCTCAAACACCTGGCACACCTACCGCCAGTGGCCGCCCAAGGAAGCGAAACCGACAAATCTATACCTGCATTCAGACGGGACGCTGTCCTTCGAGGCTCCGGCCGCTGGCAGCGCCAAAGACTTCGTCCAATACGTATCTGACCCAGCCAACCCGGTTCCTTACCGGCAGCGCCCGATCTCACCCACCTATCCCGCCGGAGATTGGCGGACCTGGGAGGTCGCCGACCAGCGCTTTGTGGATCACCGGCCCGATGTCATCAGCTATGTCAGCGCGCCCCTCGATCATGATCTGGTGGTCACCGGTCCGCTGGCAGCCGAGCTTTTCGCCTCCACCTCGGGAACCGACAGTGACTTTATCGTGAAGTTGATTGACGTGTATCCAGAGGACGCGGTGAAAGATGCCTGGAAGCCGGAGGATGGACCGGGTCCGGGCGAGTATGCCAAGTCGCTCAACGGCTACCTGTTGCCGGTCGCGATGGAAGTGCGCCGCGGCCGCTACAACAAGAGCTACTCGCATCCGGAGCCCCTGGTGGTCAATCAGCCCACACAGTTCACAATTCCTCTTCGAGATCACGACCACGTCTTCCTGAAGGGCCACCGCTTGATGGTGCAAGTCCAATCGACATGGTTTCCGGTGATCGACCGCAACCCTCAAACGTATGTCAGCAGCATCTATGTAGCGAAGGCAAGCGATTTTGTTCCCGCGACACAGCGCGTCTTCTCTACTCCGAAGATGCCGTCGCATATCGTGCTGCCGGTAATGCCCTAAGACGCGATCAGAGGAAGGTCTTTTCCAGCCAGATGCTGGCGCCGCCATTGAGCATTGCCATGGGCAACTGCTGCACTAGTAGATCCTGGTGCAGGCTGACCATGTAATGAGAAAAGTAAATGACCCTGAAAGCGCGATTGTATTGGAGAAACGCCCGTAAAAGGTATGCCTCGTTCCAGGAACGGTTCTGCTCGTCAATCCACTGGCTTCCGTATTCAAAGGGATAGGGGATGTCGTGAATGTGGATTACCACGCCGGGCCTTAAGGCCGGCAGAATCCGAAACAGATAATCGTTGACGTCGCTCCCCATCTTGCCGACATGAGAAGAGTCAATGAACAAAATGTCGTTTGCCTGGAGTTCTCGAAACTTCTCGGTTGGAACGTCCTGAAGATCCGAGACGAGCAGATTAGCCCAGTAGGGATCGGACTCTTCGAGGAGGCTGCGCAGGACATCCGGATAGGGTTCAATCATCGTGAAATTTATTGAGCCACCGAAGCGATGGTCATTGGTATCCATGAGCAGGCAGGATGAGTACCCCGACCCGATCTCGATCACCCGCTGCGGCGCCCGGTCGAGCACAATCCCAAAGTATGCGATGGCATCGCCGTAAGAAAATGCAGGATTGTCCAGACAAAAACGCAAGCCCGGAGCTTTCTCTGCCTCGAATGGCATCGTCGTTGAGAAATCGACGATCTTCGCGAACGTTTCGAGGATCGCACGGTCGTCAATTTGCAACGATTCGTCCGGTACCAAGGAACTTAGTGAAGGGTTGTCGAGGATTTGGCGAACGTGCCGGTTAGTGGGGTCGACCAGGGGCGAGTAGAAGTGCCCGGGTGGCACCCAAGTCAGCGGCCGGGCGTCTGGCTTTTGGTCTTCGGCGTCATCTCCGACCGCGTTTGCGAGTTGCTTTGTCGACTCGCCCGCCTGTTCGGAATCCGGGCGTGGCTCTTCCTGGCCACGTGAGTCGTCTCGACTTTCGGAGTGCGCCGGCGCCTCGCCATGGCTCTGGTTCGGGCCCTCGGCGACGGTCAAGTCGCTAGAAGCCTTCGGGCCGGCACTGGAAGTTTCTTCCATTGGAATTAATCGCAGAGTAGCACTTGCGACCAACAGTGCACTGAAAACGATCTGAGTCCGTTCTGCCCGGGTCCGGCCATTCAGAAAATGACGGTATTTCTTGGCGGCTTGCTCCTATCGTTCGTTATCCTGAGGTTTAGGACAACCGTTTGGCGACGCAAACCAGAACGCTGTTGACGTTGGGCCGCCGGCTCTCGCCGCATGCGCGGCGCGTGTCCCAGCTAGCCGGGCAACCGGGTCTGTTTGAAGCGCAACGTTGGTTCTCTCGTGAGCGGCCGTGGATCAACGAACGCCACCTTCAACTGTGCCGCATTGCCGCGCCGACGTTTTTCGAACAGCAGCGCGCGGAGTGGTTTTGCGATCAGCTAACAGTGATCGGTTGGGATGCTCGGATCGATCGAGCCGGCAACGTTCTGGCCACGTACGCAAATGGGGAACCCGGGCCGGCTCTAGCCGTGACCGCTCACCTTGACACGGTGCTGGCGCCAGCGCGTCCGGAAGAGATTGTCGTCACGCCGGATGGCCGCTTGACTGGCCCGGGCGTTTCCGACAACGGCTCCGGCCTGGCTGCTCTGTTGGCCCTCGCTCGCGTGCTTGTCGAAACTCCCGATCTGGCTGGCCTGGCGCGCTCGGTCCTGCTGATCGCCAATGTGGGCGAGGAGGGCGAAGGCAATCTGAGCGGCATGCGCTATATCTGCGGGCAGACCTCGCTTCTTGCCCGCATTGGAGCATTTGTAGTGCTCGACGGACCGTCCATTGAACATGTCACCGCACAGGCGCTAGCCAGCCGGCGGTTTGAGATCGGCTTCAGCGGCCCGGGCGGCCACAGTTGGAACGATCAGGGCAGCGGCAATCCGGTACATGCCCTGGCCATGGCGATAACCTCATTCGGGCAGGCGGCAGATACCCGAATCGCCTCCGCCAACCCCATCCGCTGCTCGTACAACTTCGGCGTGATCGAGGGCGGCAGTAGCATCAACTCGATCGCGGCGAGCGCTCGCGCCAAACTCGATCTACGCTGCGAAGAGAGCACTCTACTGGACGAACTTGCCGCCACTTTGACGCTAGCGGTGGAGCGGGCTCTGGAACACCAGAACCGGACGTCCAGGACCGGGCGGTTGGCGGCAAAGATCAAAGAGCTGGGGTCCCGCCCGGGCGGCAAACTGTCCGAATCGTCTGTGGTGTTGCAGACCATTCATGCAGTGGACGCCTACCTCAATATTCGGTCGCGAGTCGACTGCGCCTCGACCGATGCCAACATCCCCTTATCGCTGGGCCTGCCCGCTATTTCCATCGGCACTGGCGGTCAGGGAGGCGGCGCTCATTCTTCTCAAGAATGGTTTCTGTCTGAGGGCCGTGAACTGGGTCTGAGGCGCATCCTCTTACTGTTGGCGTCACTGCACACCCAATGCGGCGCCGGAGAGACAACCGGCTCCTTCCGCGAAGCTTAGACTCTCTCTTGCCCCCCACTACAGAGCCAAGGCGCGGAAAGGACGTCCCGGCCCGCTGGCGGGCCGATGCGGCGTTAGCCTTCGTTGCCCTCATCTGGGGCGCCACTTTCGTGGTGGTCAAGCAGGCTCTACTTGGCATCTCCACGGTCTATTTTCTATCACTGCGTTTTTGGCTGGCCAGTGTGTTCATGGCCCTTCTGTTTGGGCGGCCACTTCGCCGCGCCGGGCTCAAAGAAGTTGTGCGCGGGCTCCGGGGTGGCGCGTTCGCCGGTATTTTTTTATGGGCCGGGTACATGTTGCAGACGTACGGCCTGAAGTACACCAGCGCGGGCAAGTCCGGCTTCTTAACTGGACTCTATATTGCGTTGGTTCCCATCATTGGCGCAATCGCCTACCGCCGCTGGCCGCAGGCCTCGGAGGTCCTCGGCATTCTGTGTGCTGTCATCGGGATGGCCGTCATGACGCTGCCGTCATTCGGTTCGCATAGCAGCCTACTGGACATCAACAAGGGCGATCTGCTGACCATCGGATGCGCGGTGTCGTTTTCCTTCCACCTGCTGATTCTGGGGTATTATTCGCAACGGGCGCGGTACGAGGCCGTCGCATTGGGCCAAATCCTGTGCGCGGCGGTACTCTCCACCGTCTCGCTGCTGGCGGAACCGCCGCAAGCCTCCTGGAATGGCCAGATCGTTTTCGCTCTGGGGCTAACCAGCTTGTTCGCGACCGCGCTCGCCTTTGCTTTCCAAACCTGGGGCCAACAATACACCACCGCGACGCGAACCGCCTTGATCTTCGCGCTCGAGCCGGTCTTCGCGCTCGTGACCGCAGTTGCCGTGGGAGGCGAGACCTTGACCTTCGCGGCCGTATTGGGGGGCGCGTTCATCTTGGGCGGGATCTTATTGGTTGAATTGAAACCAATCCGCGAGCGACGGCATCGGTCTTCTTGATAGAGTCCCGTCGTCCATGATGGCCGAGGTTGATTGCTTTTCCCTATACTTAAAGTACGCCTCCCGCTTGAAAGGTTTTGCAAATGCCGTTCCTCGAGAAAATTAAGCAACAGAAAGTGCTCAGTGTCGGTCTGTTGCTGGTCACCTTGATCATTGGAATCATCCTCGGGCAGGTGCTCGATACGCGGGTAAAGGCCGCCCGCGACTCGGGCCCCACCGCCCAGGACGCGACTCCACTGACCATTCCTCAGGCGGCACCGGTCGGGAACGAGTTCACGAAACTCGCTAAGCGGCTGGAGCCTTCAGTGGTCTATATTCAGGCGGACTACATGCCGAAGGCTGTCGCAAAGAAGAGCCCGCGGCTTGAGAGCGAAGATGAGGGCGACGGCGATTCCCAGCAAAGCGACCCCTCGGACATGCTGAAGAAGTTCTTCGGCAATGGCCAGCCCCCCAAGGCGTTCCGCCAGCAAGGTTCCGGCACGGGTTTCATCGTGGACAAGAACGGTTATATTCTCACCAACAATCACGTCGTGGAACACGCCGACCGCCTGAAGGTCCGAATCCACGGCGACGATAACGAATACCGGGCCCATGTCGTGGGGACCGACCTTGAAACGGACATCGCGGTCATCAAGATCGACGCGAAGAGACAGCTGACCCCCGTGCAGATCGGAAACTCCGATAGCCTGGAAGTGGGCGACTGGGCGGTGGCGATCGGCTCCCCCTTTGGCCTGGAAGCCACCGTCACGGCAGGTATCGTCAGCGCTACCGGTCGCGATCTTCCCGGCGCACAAGCCTTCCAGCACTTTATTCAAACTGATGCAGCGATCAACCCGGGCAATAGCGGCGGCCCCCTGCTGAACATCCGCGGCGAAGTAATCGGCGTGAACACGATGATTGCGACTCGTAGTGGATCCTACGAAGGCATAGGCTTTGCGCTGCCATCCAACATGGCAGCAAAGGTGTACAACGACATTATTCGCTCCGGACGCGTGGTGCGCGGGTCCATCGGCGTGCGCTGGAGAAAGAACGAATCTCATGAAACGTTGCAGGCGTTCGGGCTCGATCACGGAGTGGTGGTCGAAGAGGCTCCGAAGGACGGGCCGGCTGGCAAGGCAGGCGTAAAAGAAGGCGACGTCATCGTTTCTTTGAACGACCGGCCAGTTCGCGATGGCGATGAACTCGTGGCGAAGGTGGCCGACATGCAAATTGGCGCGCTTGCCTTGCTGACGGTCGACCGCGACGGCAAGAAGCTTGATTACAAAGTTCCGATTGAGGAGCGCGGGGAGGTTTGGCGCGGGGAATTCCAGACTGAGGAGAAACAGACGGACGCGGCCGGGCAAAAGGACGCATCCGCGACTCAGGTAAAATTCGGGATCACAATTACCCGTCTCTTAGACAAAGAGCGCCAGGAGCTTGGCATCGAAGATAAATCGGGCGTCAGGGTGGTCAGCGTCGATTCGGGATCATTCGCGGAAGACATCGGCATGCAAAGCGGGGATGTGATCATTTCGATCAACCGCCAGGAGGTGACCTCACCGGCGGATTTGATGAAAATTCAAGCAGCGCTTAAGGGTGGCCAGGCTGTTGCCATCCGCGTGGTGCACTCATTCGGAGGGCGCAAGATTCCGCCGCAGCGGCAATTCCTTTCCGGACGTCTGCCGGGCGAGTAGTTAAACGCCGATCCGCTCGGGCGACCGCTCAAGTTAAGATGGTTGACGGAGTGCGGGCGGTGAGGCCCTGCCAGTTCCCTAGGCCGTTGCCCGCTGCTAAAGCCAGGAACTGAATCGCCAAGTTGAGCTGATGAAGCGAATCCTGATCGTGTCACTGTGCGGCGTTTGCACCGCAATAGCTCCGGCGGCGAAAGCCGACAGCGCCAAACAGACAGTTCCCGCAAGCACGTCACACCCGGCGCCGAAAACATCCGCCGCCAAGAAGTCATCGGCCGGCGGGACGTCTTCGAGCAATAAGTCTGCTTCGTCATCAACGCACAAGTCCACTACGTCCGCTAATGCCGGCACGGCACCAGCGAAGACCGCCTCGTCCGCCTCCAGTAAAACTGTCCGCACGAGTAGCAAGCACGGCGCTAAAGGGCAGGTGGCCAGGGTGCGGCGTCCCAGCTACCAGACCGTTCCCAGCCCGGAGCGATACCAGCAGATCCAGCAGTCCCTCGCCGACCGCGGCTTCTACAAGGGCGAAGTCAACGGCGTCTGGGGTCCCGAGTCGCAGGATGCGATGAAGCGGTTTCAAGAATCGCAAAACTTGCCAGACGACGGCAAGATCACCGCAAAGGCGTTGATCGGCCTAGGGCTCGGTCCTAACCATGGAACTACCGGCGCCACCCTGCCTGACACAAACCAACCCAGCGCAACTCAACCAGGAGCGACTATACCCAGTGCGCCCGCGGCTGCGACTCCAGCACCTTCTGCCTCACCGGCTACCCCAACACCCGACCCACCCCAACCGCCTTTGGTAACCAGCCGGCGGTAGTAGAGGACCCATCCATGATCATCGGAGTTCCGAAGGAAATCAAAGACCACGAGACACGCGTTGGCTGCGTGCCCAGTATGGTGACCACCCTGCGCGAGCACGGCCATGAAGTGCTGGTTGAGGCGAAGGCTGGTCTCGGCAGCTCGGTGACCGACCAGGAATATGCCGAAGCGGGCGCATTCATTGTCGACGCGGCGACCGATGTGTGGAATCGCGCCGACCTGGTGGTGAAGGTAAAAGAGCCGCAGCCATCCGA
>Ga0074045_10001915_pt1 | contig 19746 bp, 19 predicted proteins | sample BogForMeECP23OM2_FD_94442 | JGI IMG/M metagenome (GOLD analysis project Ga0074045, IMG submission 94442) | Bog forest soil microbial communities from Calvert Island, British Columbia, Canada - Bog Forest MetaG ECP23OM2 | ecosystem: Environmental > Terrestrial > Soil > Wetlands ...
GCGGGGCAACCCGAAGAGCAGCCAGACCTGAAAAAACCGACGGCTCTGCGAGGGGTAGTTGGGGTTTGGGACCGCGAAAGCGGTGATCGCATCAAGGGCTGTGACGGTGCATGTCTCCACGTTGTGGACTCCCTCGCAGGAGTCAGCAACTAGAGCATAACCAATGTCACAGCCTTTACCTTTTCCCCCGCCTTTTCATTGCCACAATGCTAGTGTCTCAAACATTCTTCCTGGCGCGATCCGTTCAAGATAATCTCGGAGAATAACGTTCATTTCTTGTGAACCGGGGCGCGAAAATGGGACAGATTCCGGATTCGAGACGTCGCGACGCACACATTTCACGAGCGCTGAATGAGATCAGGAAACCGAGCACCGTCGAAGAAATCACCGAATTGCTCAATCGTGAACTGGACGCAGAAGACCGACCTTTCCAGACAAAAGAGGTGGCAGAGTGGCTGCAGAACAACCAGAATGCAGTGTTGACTCTATATTGGTCGAGGGATCGCGTCCGCAAGTAGTCTCGTCAGAAAGGCTTGTGATTGAGTGCCATTGCGGAACAAGCATCAGGCCAATTGATAGTCGCTTCACTGGCTGTCTCAGCTGAGGGATGCTGGATCGTCTAGGCTTCGAAGCCAGTATTATGGTTACGTTTGTTGCGAGGAGAATCGGCATCCGCGCAATTGTGGAACGACGGTATCACAACGCGGAGTGACAGTTGGCATTGCCAAGACCCACCGGACGGCTGACTATAGGGACCCTGAGGGAGTAGCGCGTCGAGCGATAACCGAATCCCGAACAGAATGAGGTAGACCATGAAGCCCTTGATGATTGGACCGGACGGATCGGTTGGGTCCGCCACTCGCCGCGAGATGGCGCACCTGGTTCACTGCCTAGAAAGAGACGTGAAAGCTCGTCCAAGTAAGGTTGCAAATCGAAATGTGACAAGCCAGACACCTTGCTCTTGCGGTGGCTCGAACGAGAACTGTGCGCGGTGTTTTGGGCGAGGTTTCATTGAGGCTGGACACAACCGATCAGCAAGAAGCAAGAAACTGGGTGGTCGTACCCAGAGCACCCCACTAAGTTATGATGCGCTAGTGTTGTCAGCCGCGATGTCATCTGCGGAAGGCGCCGTCAAATGCCCGGCGTGCGAGTTCAAAGGTTCTACTGACGCCTTCACAAGACACTTTGCCGCGGTGCATGGAAGCAAAAGGACGACACGGGGCCCCCAGCAGATTCCAGTGACGGCTATTCCCATTTCCTCGCGAGCCGCAAGCAGGGCTCCGATAACGAACTGCCCGCTTTGCAACTGTCAAATTCGGGAAGACAAACTGCAGAAGCATGTAAGTAGCAGATGCCCTTCGAGGCCCGACAAACCGAAGCTTCCCATCAGTTTCGGAAGACAGCGAGCAGGAGAGGGTCACGGTATTTCGGAAGTGTTTCAGCGACTTCAAACGTCTGGCAAACGAGAACGCGCCAGCAAGGCCTTAGCGACAGCGGTTAGTCGCAGGATCAAGAAGTCAAAGTATTCAACAGGGAATGCCTCGCAGGAATCGCTAAGGGACAAGGGGAAGTTAGAGGTCGAGCGGCCTTCGTGGTGGGATAATCTGGACGCGACCAAAAACTACGGGTATCCAGCGCGGGAGGCTGGGCGCTACGGCTCTCATCCTTCGCATGATGGTTTCGACGACGAATCCAAACCCTGAGTGTTCCACGCCTCAGGTTCGGTAATCCCGAACAATGGTGCGCCCCACACGCTTTTTGAATACAGATGCGAAACGGTAATGGTTCGTCCCCGCAAGGTTTTCCTCTTGTGCTTGCGCCGTGTAGAAGGCGTCCACGAAAATTGAGCTAGTCTTTCGCGCGGTACGGGTTGAGGTACGGGTGTGCCCAGCCTTCCACCGACTTTCAACGACTTGCATGCCGCCCACCTCTTCTAAGTTGTTGTAAAGTCGTATCTGTTTTGTTCTTTCACGGCGGTAACGCGGGTTCAAATCCCGCCGGGGACGCCAACAGTTTTGGGCCGCTCACGTGGTTAGCGACTTTTTGCGCAAGCTGTGGTTGCCTCTGCCGCGGCGAAACTGAACGCCAGATCCCTCCGAAGATCGACCTTCAGCGATTGAGGGAGCGGCCACGGGTACTCAACGAAGAGTCTCGGCAGTTGCCTCTTCCCAGATTGTGTCGATGGATTTTCAAGCGCTTCGGAAGCGCAGCGTGGCGATCTCACGCGGATTCTCCACCAGGTACTCTCTGGCTCTGGCTTCGGATCATTGCTTTCATTGCAATCGCAGCTGCGACTAATGCGGCCGAAGCGGCATTCGCGACTACCACTGCCATGGCTTTCAGCATAATCCCGTAAATAAGCCACATCATGAGACCCGCCAGGTAACTTGACAGCATGGAATAAGAGAGGCTGGCACCGCCCTGCTTTCGAATCTTCGCCAGTTGCGGAATGAATGACAAAGTCGTACAGGCCGCCGCGAAGTATCCGATGAAATTTGTGTAACCTGACGGAATTGACATCTCTTTATCTCCAAGCGGCAAACGTTTGGGCGAAACTCGACTCGCAGAACTTTTCCAGACACTTCGTCAGGATGAACTAATTGGATTTTCCGTTACACGTCGACGACGCCGTGTCGGTGGCTCCGGGGCGAGTCTCGAGGCCAAACGAAAACCTTTTGCAGCCAGTTGCGAGATACCATGAAGGATCGCTGCTTACAAGCCCCCAGCGGACGTCGAATGAAAAGCGGCCCCGGGTAACGCTGTCGTTGCCGAGTCAGTGGCTCGGCCGAGCGTCCAGCAGAGATCCAAGAAGGACGAGGCTACATTTTCCCACCGATACTGTTGAGCCGTTGCCAGCGCCGTGCGTATACTCTCCAGTGGCTTCAGGGCATAGACAGAAACGGATGGTGCAGCAGGTATAGACCGAAAGATTCGTTGCAAACCGACGGTGCTGCAGCCTTTGTTTGGATCGAGACGATCCTTCAAGCCGCCTCCGGTAGCTTCCAGCCCCGCACCAAAAGCCAAAGCATAAAGATCAGTTCGGCAAAGTAGGTGACAAAGAGGAATTCCAGATGCGCAGTTGGGAAGAGGTATGGCTGGAGATTGTCGACGATCCATGCCGTTCCATTGATTAGCAGCAGTATGCCAATGATCTTCGGGATGTAGCCGGACCGGTAAATCAAGTAGCCCACCAGAATAAGGTGGATCCCAAAAAGTAATAAGCCAATCGACCAGTCCCACCGGAATGAATTCAGCAAAAGCTTCACCTGTGCGTGCAACTGATCCGATCCAAAAGCGCCAAAATAGTCCGGCACGTTTAGGAGTCGAAAAGCGGTTACAAGGTGCAGGACGCTGAACAGACCGATAGCTGTGTATACCAACCTGAACCATGCAGCAAGTAGTGATACAGCGCGGTTGGCGCCAGCGAACAAGAAATAGAGCCCCCAGGCAATGACCACATCCAGGATATAGTTAACCAGGAAGAAAAATATTCCGGTCAAAAACAGCCCTTTGTGGCCGAGGATATTCTGGACAGTCTGCTCGATATTGCCGGGAATAATCAGCTTGTGAAAAACACCGAATTCAGCAAAGGGCGTGACCGCAGTCATTATTAACATGCTGAAAGCGACCACCAGCCCGGCTTGTCGCAGCGTCAGACCCTCGTGATTCGCGGGGCTGGTTTTGCCGATTGCTTCTTTCGTTATGACGTTGGCGCTCATAGTGATGTCTCCTCAAGAGGCAAATTCAACTGTACGTTCAGGAGTTGCGTGGTGCCGACTGACAGTCTTTCTATCGAATGTTGCGGAGGGTACAGACCAAGTTGCTGTAGCAGGAGCAATTGACTGCGTATTGCCAGAATTTGTCTCGTGTGCGACTCTCCCCTCAACTACGTCCGTAATTCATCCTCCCAGATAAAAACTTCCTCGACCGTCTTGCCGAACGCGCGTGCGAGCCTAAAGGCCAGGGGCAGTGCAGGATCGTACTTCCCGTTCTCCACGGCAATAATTGCTTGCCGAGAAACCCCTACAGCATCGGCTAGCTGCGCTTGAGTCCAATCTTTCTCAGCGCGCAACACACGCAGCCGGTTTCTCATCGGTAATGCCTTGCCGTAATCACGTAACCGGCTCCATAAAACACGGCCATGAAAATCCACACGATGCCGACATTGAGATCGCGGATGACATGCGCCCTCTGTAGCAATCCATAGATGAAGACAGCTAGTCCCGTTAGCAGGAAGGCAATTGTGGCCGCCTCAAGATGCACACGTCGCTGAAATTCATCGAGTTGACGTATCTCGCGAACAATCACGCCGACTAGGAGAAGGTTTGTGGGGATTGGCAGGAGTGAGAAGCCGAAGCACGCTCCCGAACCCATTCCTGGCTGTCCCAACAGCCAGACGGCCGCAATATCAACTGCTGTAGCAACACAAAAAACTGCTAGCAAAAGGCCGGTTCGTCGATGCGGCTTGGAATTGTTCACCTTGTTGAGGTTACTCACGCATTACAAAATGTAATGTATGCATTACTATCAAGTCAAGGGGAATAAGGTGCTCATCTCGTTCGAATTCCGCGACGATTGACAAGGTCACATGAACCCGAAACGATCAAATCTGTCTGCCAATACGAAAGGCCTTAATGAACCGAACCGAGATGCTCTGTAACCAAATTGTGAAAGATGCTCAGAAGGACCCGAACATCCTGGCATTCTGGCTGGACGGCTCGCGGGGCAAGGGAGTGATTACTCCATACTCCGATTACGACTGCACAATGATTGTGGAAGATGAAGCTTTCGATGACTACCGCGAGAAATACGAGGGGTTCGGCAATCGTGAAGTCGAGCTCCGGGTCTTAACCTTCGACCTGTTCAGAAAGCATGCCGCGTGGGACAGCCCCGCGGCATGGGACCGCTATAATTTCGCCTAAGGCTTGCTGGACGTAGCAGCCGAGAGGGTGTCGGGCGGGGGCGCGAGAGGCGCGTCCTGGCGATGACCCACTTTGGTCAGCTTGTGTAAAACGAATTCCTGTAAAACACCTGCCAGGGAACTTTCGCCCATTCGGATCAGGCTGTTCTCAAGGATTTCCAGCCCCTGGTTTTGCGAGGGGTAATAGGTGGACACAAGCGCCGCGCCGGAGACAACTCCCGCCATGTTGGAGTAGTTGACTTGCCAGCGTCCGTTATCGCCCTTACACATGACCGAGTTGCTGATCGCGTAAAGCAGGCGCTTCTTCTTACTTCCCGTCCCGCGAAAAAAATAACGAGGGTCCTGCTTCACGAGGGATGGGAAAACGGCGCCGGAGAGAAACGTGGACGCAACCACATCTCCGTAGACCGCGCCGAAACGCTTGGCATAACCTTGCGCCCCCTGCCCAAAGCCTGAGTATTCATTCCCCGCCTGCTGCAGCCCGGCTAGAAAAGCAGCTCCGCCAATCGTAACCACGTCTGTCGATGATTTCCACGCCAGCTGATACTTCAATTTTGTAGTCAGAGGGGCCGCGTCTGGACGGTAGCTCACATAGAAATTGGGAATGAAACCGAGCGCGCGCTGGTGTTCTTCCAGCTTAATCTCTTCGGTTGCGACTTCCACCGAGTCTACGGTCACTTTTACTTCTGTCACCACCGTGGCCACTGAGAGAACGATGGGCGGTGCAAGAAAGGTCTGCCCTGGCGCGAGATCCCCCGAGTACACTTCGTTTCCGAACCCCGTTGAACTTACCGAAAGTTGGAAGTGGCCCGCAGGAACGTTGGAGAAGGAGAACTGCCCATTGTCACCGGTAATGACCTCTCGATAATCGGAATTATCCTGCGGAGTGAGCCGGATCACCTTGCCCACGCTCACCGCCCCCGACTGGTCGAGGACTGTACCGATGACGCTTCCCGGCTTGGCCGCCACGGGACCACGCTCGATAGGCCCCCCAGTCTGCGCACTCGCCATCGCACAGCAAATGAGCATGACTAGGGCAACGCCAAGACCCAAAAATGAGTTCTGCTTCGAGAACCTTCGGGTCCCTACCGGGATTGTTTTACGACCGCTCAAAACAAACACTCCCCGCGCTTCCAATGAGAACGCGGCTGGATCCTTCCGGAACTAGGAGGTAACCTCTCTACAGTCTGAATTGGATGCACGACTGGCGGGTGAGGTTTCGAGGAAGAAAATCCGGGTCCACTGACCCTCACCTTCGACAATGAACTCCGGTATGCTTGGCAGGAATGCAACCTGCAGCCGTGGGTGTGATGATCGAATTCCGCGATGTCTCCTACCGCGTCGCGGGCACACCAGTACTTTCCGGATTTAATCTGCAAGTACAAAGCGGAGAGACTTTAGTGCTGCTGGGGCGCAGCGGTTCAGGCAAGACTACGTTGCTTAAGTTGGTGAATCGCCTGCTTCCTCCTACTTCTGGAAAAATCCTGGTGAAAGGAGTGCCCAACGGCGAACTTGACATCATTCGCTTGCGCCGCAGCATCGGTTATGTCATCCAGGATGGTGGCCTGTTCCCACATTTCACAGTGGAGAGAAACATCGGTCTGGTTCCACGGATCGAAGGGTGGCCCCAAGATCGTATCAGTCTGCGGGTACAAGAGTTGCTGCAGATGGTAGGGATGGACACACGGACGGCGTCGCGTTATCCGCATCAGCTATCGGGCGGGCAGCGGCAGCGAGTGGGCGTGGCTCGGGCATTGGCGGCGGATCCCGAAATGCTTCTGATGGACGAGCCATTCGGCGCGCTCGACCCTCTCACACGAAACGATCTGCAAGGCGAATTTCTTTCATTGCAACAGCAATTAGCCAAGACAGTAGTTTTTGTAACCCATGACTTGCGCGAAGCAGTGCGCCTGGGATCGCGGATTGCGTTTCTGGACGCGGGGCGGTTGGTCACGGTCCTTCCGCCAACGGAATTCTTGCAATGCACCGATCCATTGGTGTCCGCATACGTGCGAGCCTTCGGCGATGCGGTGGTTTCGAATCCAAATCGAGGCACGACATGAACGTCGTTCAATTCATCCTGCGAAACCATGCTCAGGTGCTGGAGCTCACGCTTGAGCACCTCCGGTTGGTTGGCTTTGCCACGCTGTTTGCGGTCTTGATCGGCATACCGCTAGGGATTCTGATCGCTCATCGGCCACGCCTCAGCAAGCCAGTATTGGCGAGTGCCAACATCATTCAAACCATCCCCAGTCTTGCGCTCTTCGGATTCTTGCTGCCAGTTCCATGGCTGGGCGCCCGCTCCGACAGGCTGGCGATTCTGGCGCTTACCCTCTATGCATTCCTGCCCGTAATCAGAAATACATATACCGGGATCCGCGGGGTTGACCCCGCGGTGATCGAAGCGGGGCAAGGCATGGGACTCACAAAGGGTCAGCTTTTGTTTCAAGTGGAACTGCCGCTGGCCGTGAGCGTGATCGTTTCAGGCGTGCGTGTGGCGATCGTCATGTCGGTCGGGCTGGCGACAATTGCCGCAGCCATCGGCGCGGGAGGTCTGGGAGAATTCATCTTTCGCGGGTTGGCGATGGTCGACAACACCGTCATTCTAGCCGGAGCCGTTCCAGCTGCACTCCTGGCGCTGATGGCCGATTTTGGCTTGGGGCGGCTGGAGAGGCATTTGCAGCCACGATGAAGATGCTTCGATTTAGTCTGTGGATGCTGACTCTCGCTGCCATCGCCCTGCTGCTACCGTCTTGTTCGTCGTCTCGCAGCGATCGCATTGTGGTCGGGTCCAAGAACTTCACCGAATCGTTGCTGTTGGGCGAAATAATTGCACAACAGATCGAAGCTCACACCAATTTAAAAGTTGAACGTCGTTTTTATCTGGCCGGAACCTACATCTGCCATCAGGCGATTGTTGCCGGACGCATCGACATATATCCCGAATACACAGGCACTGCGCTGACTGCCATTCTGAAGGAAATGTCGCATGGCGATCGGGACTGGGTTTTTGAGCGGGTAAGAAATGAATATGAACGGCGATTCGGGTTGACCCTCGGTCCAGCTTTTGGTTTCGACGATACATTTGCCATGGAGATCCGCGGCGAAGACGCTCGCCGGCTCGGCATCACGACTCTGTCACAGGCTGCATCCGTTGCTCGGCAGTGGCGTGCCGGGTTTGGCTACGAGTTCATGGAGCGCCCGGATGGATATCGAGGCTTGGCAACTGCCTACGGCCTGCACTTCGCAGAGGAGCCACGCGTGATGGATTTAGGGCTACTCGCGCGTGCGCTTAAGGATCACCAGATCGACTTGGCCGCGGGCAACACGACTGATGGATTGATTCCGGTTTTGGGTTTGTTTGTGCTTAAAGATGACCGGCATTATTTCCCTCCGTATGAGGCGGTACCGGTAATTCGCCAGCAGACTTTGCAGGAGCATCCGGAGCTTGCCCAAGTTCTCGCCCAGTTAATGGGCAAGATTTCTGACGAGGAGATGCAGCGCCTCAACTATGCGGTGGATGGTCAGCACCGCGACCCGAAAGAAGTTGTGCGCGAATTCCTGGGAAGGAAAGGACTCTTACAGTGACTTGACCAGTCGGAGCCGTGACGAGAGTCGACGCTCTCCTCCGTCATCGATCGTTATCGATCAACCGGCTCATCCCTGATTGCAATCTCCGCCCCGAATTGAAAGTCGCCCGACCGAAGGCTCAATATGCTCGACTTGCGCCACGCGCGCAAGTTCACCGTGCTCATCACCATGCAGAAGACGTTGGCGGGAATGAAGCCCAGTTGACCTGTTCTTAACCCGATAAAACATACAATTACACTGTTGACCGCAGCCAGCGCCCAGCCTTCCCAGCATCGCCGCCCGACTAGAATCGTGGACGCAATGGTTAAGACGCAAGATAAGTAATCAAGTCGCAACACAATAGAACACCTCTGAAACCATTGTGTGCGAAAGACGCGGATGGAAATGTGATTATGGCCTCGGTGACATGACGGAGGTCACTTGACCGAGAGCAGGACTCGCTAGTAGCTCAGGTGTAAAGCCGTGCTTCGATCGACCCGGCTTACCGATCAATGGTTGCGCCGCGGAACGCCCCGAGTTCTTCTCGCTCAGGGCTGAAGGCGCCCGCTTCAATCCACTCGACGGCACCACCGCATATTAAAGTCGATGCGATGTCGCCCACCGCTAGACTCGTGGTCATGCCAAAACCACCCAGACCCGAAACGTGAAACAGGCCGCCGATTTCTGGATCCCATCCGATGACGGGCAGCCGGTCAGGCGCGAAGGTGCGAATGCACGCCCAACTGCGGTGCAAACTCACCGCCGCAAGTCCGGGAGCATGCTGCAAAAGCTTATCGACGAGAAGATCCTGGGCACGGGAATCAACCTCAGGTATGCCCGACGTTTGCTCGGTCTCATCGCAGGGGCAAAGAAGCAACCCCGCCCCTTCCGGCCTTACGTAATATTCGACGTCCACAGCCCACACCAGCGGAGCATTTTGCGGCAGTAACCCCGTGTCGTCGGAGACGAACAGGTGTCGACGAAGCCGCTTCAGCGGTAGTGGGGTAGATTCGCGGCCCAGACATCCCGCCCAGGCGCCTGCGGCATCGACAACGATTTGAGCCCTGACCTCGCCACGTGTGGTTCGGACCCCGCGCACAACTGAGCCCTCGACGATCAGGGATTCACAAGCGCAGTCGGTGATGAGCTCAAAGCCGGCGTGTCGGGCTTCGGCGAGCATATTGCCGAGCAGGGCGTGGATGTCAACAATCCCATCGGTGGGGCTGAACAGGGCGAAGTCAAATTGAAAGCTGCCCAGAAACGGGAAGCTCTGCCGGGCTTTATCCGCGGACAGCAGTTCGGCGGGCACACACTGTTCGTGCAGTTGGTCACACCATTCAGCGGCAGGGTGGGGTTCTCCTTGAGTCAAGTACAGCCCTCCGGTTGGGCGGAAGACCGGAGATCCGTCAACGGTTTTGCCACGGAGCCGGCGAACGCCTTCAATCACGAGCTTGCGAAGAACGGGGTCTGCTTCCACTTGGCGTGCGATGGCCGCGTTGCGTCCCGAGGCATGGCTTCCGGGCAGCAATTCCCGCTCGAGAACCAAGCCGCTGGTTACACCGGCACGGGTTAGCGCGGCGGCAACGGAGGCTCCGGCAAAGCCCGCGCCAATCACGACGACATTGACTTCCGATGGAAGGCGACCATGGGTTGCCATACCTTCACAGTATACGGAGAGCTGATCGTCGGTTTCTACTCCATAGCTTCTACTCCGTGGCTTCTACTCCATCTCAAACGGCAGCCAACGCAATCCTTCTCCCCGTTCCACCTGCAGCACCACCGCATCGTGCGGTTTGATCGGGCGCAAGGCCTCGCGCAAGGCGCTCAAAGAGTCGATCGATGTCCCGTTCACGCTATGAATCACATCTCCGGTCTCCAGACCGGTATTCGCACTCAGGAAATTTGCCACGCGTGCCACGACCACGACGCCGGTCGGAATCCGCGGGGTGCCCACGATGGGAAGCAACTTATCATCCAAGGTTAGCGCCAGTATTCCCAGCCGCGAAACCAGGTTGTCCCGCGAATTGACGAGATCCGGCAACGCATCCATGGGGTCCTTCATCTCCAGCGCTGCGATGTAAAGTGTTTTGTGCTCGGTTCCGCGCAGGACTTCGAGCTTCAGCGCTGCATCCAGCGGATGCAGATAGAGAGCAGCGGTGAATGCGGGCAGCGTGCCAATGGGGCGCCCGTCGGCGCGCAACACAATGTCTCCGATCTTCAGTCCGCCTGCCTCTGCGGGTCCTCCCGGCGTCACGTCATCGATCACCACTCCCCAACTTTGCGCCAGCCCCAATCCCTTGGCCAGGTTTTCCGTGATGGTCTGCGCGGCTGCCTTGATCTCAATGCGATGCACGTGTCCATACTTGCGCAGGCTCTGGTAGACGAATTGCACGATTCGCGCCGGAATCGCGAACCCCAAGCCCTCGCTGCCACCGGCTGAAGACAGGATGAACGTATTGATCCCGACCACGTACCCGTCGCTATCCACCAGCGGTCCGCCGCTATTGCCCGGGTTGATGGGAGCGTCGGTTTGAATGTAAACCATGGGGCGGTTAGGATCAGCCTGCCGAGCCACCGAACTCACCACCCCCATGGTCACCGAGTTCTCCAGTCCCTCGGGGCTGCCCATGGCAAAGACCAACTCTCCCTGGTGCACCGGCCGGCGGCTGCCCAGCGAAAGTGTAGGCAATCCTGTCTCATCAATCTTGATGAGAGCAAGATCAGTTTCCTTATGGAGGCCGACGAGACGTGCTTCAACAATGCGCTGCTTGCCTGCAGGCGCAATCTGGTCAGGGAAATCGACGGAAGCGGTGGGAAGCGCGACGTGAATGCGCTGCGCTCCCTCCACCACGTGCGCATTGGTCATGATGTAGCCGTCCGAGTCGACGATCACACCCGACCCGATCGCCTGCTCGCGCGTGATGAGCGCGGTTTGTCCACGACTGCTCTCGTCGACGGTCCCAAACCCAGAGACCAGAATCTGAACCACGGCGGGAGAGATCCGCGCCGTAAGCTGCTCGACTGCCGAATTGAGTTGCTGCAGCACGACGGGTGCTTCCGCCGGACGAGTTCCCATCGCCCTGGCCTTCTCGGCTTTATCGACGCCTGGCTTATAAGCCTCAGGCTTCGCGTTCTCGGTCTCCGCAGTTGGAGCTTGCGGCGCGACCTGTTGGCCAAAAGCCAGCGCGGCCCCTGACACGAAGCAAAACCAGGCAGCCACACGAAAGAGCAAAAAGTAAAGTCGACCATTCAACCTGCCAGCTGAAAACAACATAGCAACACACTCCTAAGAAGACAGTAGCGCCGGCATCGTGCCGGCGGTCTGGCGGGCGTCGCCCGCCACCGGGAACGGGATGACAGCATCGAACCCGATTCAGGTTAATACTCAGATGATGATTATGCCGGAAAGGAACCGAAAGCAGCCGGAAGGCAGGAGAAGCGAGGAAGCGCACGTGCCTGTGCGCTTCCTCTGCCATCGTCGTAATCAGAAAGAATACTTCAACGAGAACTGCACCAGCCTCGGCGTACCGTTGGTTTGGGTGATCTCGCCAATGGCAGAACCGGCTTCGACGTTCGCATTCCCGGTAAATTGCGGGTTCTGGAAATTGGGATGGTTGAACAGGTTGAAGAACTCGGTGCGGAACCTCAAGTTCCCGTTTTCGCCGATCTTGAATGCCTTGCCCAGCGTGAAGTCGACGTTCACCTGCTTCGGGCCGATGATGCAGTTGCGCGGAGAATCGCCGTACCCGGTGGCGCCGTCCGGAGAATTTGGCACGACGGGCGCGGGCACATAGGCAGCGGGGTTGACCCAGTTGGCGACTTTGCTGAAGGTGCCGCCCGTATTCAAGGCATTGGTGCAATTGAAGCCGGAAGCGAAGCTGGCGGTAGAAGAGGGGCTGGCGAGTTGATAGGCCGATCCGCCAGACGAATCCGCAATCGTGATGGGCGAACCCGATTGCGCAACGATCACACTGTCGATTTCCCAGCCGCCAAACGCATATCCCATGGCATCTTTGCGGTTCACCATGAAGGGTAGGGCGTAATTGAAGCTGTTGACAAAGCGATGGCGATGATCGAAGTCGGAAAGACCTCGCGAGCACGCCGCACAGTCCTGATTGTTCACGCGCGTGAGGAAGGCGACACTGGCGGTCGAGACGTCGTCGATCGACTTCGACCACGTGTACGCGCTTTGGAAGTACAGTCCTTTCGAGAAGTGGTGCGAAACGGTCGCTTGCAAACCGTTGTAGTGGGAATCCGAGTTCGGATAGAACGCCTCAAACGCCTGCGGATTAATCCCCAGGTACGGCGCCCGCGCCTCGAAATTGCCAGCACCCGTCGCTCCCGTGTTGGTCGTGATCTGAGTTGAGCTTGGACCGCCGGTTCCTGTTAAGCAGTTGGTAGCACAGTTCACGGTGATGGGGTTGGTCGGGCTCGCCAGCCTTGGTTGGTCGGGATCAAAGGTGGAACGCAGACGCGTGCCCTTGGTGCCCACGTATCCGAGTTCGAGCACCCAATCTCTGCCCAACTGGTGTTGGACCGAGAAGTTCCACTGTTGCGTGGTAGGTACAACCCAGTGCAGAGGAACCGCCAGATTGATGTAGTCGATGGCCGTACCGGAGAACACGGGGCACTGCGAAGTGATTCCACCGGGGACACCACAAGGAGTGAAATTCTGAAGAATGGAGGGCGCCGGCAAGAAAGCTGGGCTCACCGTTCCCAGGGGCGGGGCTCCCGCAAAAATGCCCGCCATGCCTGTCCCAGGCATACCGTTATAAGGCGCGTTGCCGGTCACGAGCACCGGATAAATTGGAGCCGTAAACGACAGGTTGTCCACCGCGCCAATATCCTCGCGAACGCTGTAAATGCCGTACCCCGCGCGCACCACATTGCTGTGCTTCCCGCCCAAGTCATAGGCGAAGCCGATGCGCGGTTCCGGCACTCTCGCATATTCGTTATTCAGCGCGGCGCTGTTCAGCGTACCGCTCAAGCCCGGAATACCGAACTTACTCACGCAACTCGTATAGACGAACGCGACGCCCGTCAGATTGGCGTTCCCGGGAATCGCGTTGCCCAAGTGGCAGAGATTGTCGTAAGCCGCCCCGACCCACTCCATACGCAACCCCAGGTTGAGCGTAAAAGATGGCGTCACCCGCCAATCGTCCTGGGCAAACCCGGCAAATGCGGGAATGATGTAATCGTGGTTGGCTGCGCCGCCGCCACCTTCACCAAACGTTTCCGATCCCAACAGGAAGTTTTGCCAATAATCCAGGCCACTGACGCCTCCGGGGACGAAGAACAGTAGACCATTGTCCAGCACCGGGAGATTGCGGCGAATCGAAGTGCGGTCGACTTCAGCGCCGAAACGCAACGAATGATGCCCTTTTGTCCAACTCACCGTATCGAGATATACATAAGAATCCGATAACGCGGATTGCAATTGGTTGGGAAAGGGTCCAATCTGCAAGCCGCTGGCGAACTGGAACCGGTACATGTCAGGTGCACCCGAGCCATTGTCAATGCCCAGTGCGGAAGGCGAGGTGCCCGGGACGAGAACGTTCTGCAGTGCGTCGCTGATCACGTTGAGACCGAAACGAAATTCATTGATCAGCGCGTTGCTGAAGGAGTGCGTCTCTGCGATGCTGCCAAACCGTCCCCGCAACGGAATGTCGAGCGGGAAATTCAGGTTGCTGGCAACCGCCGGGTAGCCCGTCTGCACCTGCAGGTTATCGGCACCGAACGGTTCGTAGGTTTCGGAATCGGACCAGAAGAACCGCCATGAGATGCGATCCTTGCCATTGTTAAAATCGCGGTCCCAGTTGGCGGTGAACTGATCATCCCGGTAGCGGCCCGGAACGCTGAGCGTCACGGTGCCCGTGTTGATCACGTATTGCCCGGTGGACGGATCGAAGGTATAACCGGGCGTGCCCGCGACGCTCGGAATGAGCCAGCCACCGCCTACCCCTTTCCCGAACTGTGTGCCCGGCGTCTGCAGCAGCGCCAGTGCTACGGGATCGATGGCCGTGGCGGTAGCTCCGTTACAGGCCACTCCGCAAAAGAAGGTATTGATCAGCGTAGCCTGATCGCGCGCCGTCGGCAGCACCGGGACGATAGCGTTGCTGATATAAGTACCCAGCGAGTCGCCGCTGCGCTGCCGCGTTCCCTGATAGTTGACGTAGAAGTACCCAAACTTAGCCTTTTCGCCAACCGGACCGCCGAGATCGCCGCCGAAAATGTTCTGCTGCAGCCTAAAACGCCCGATGAAGAAGTCGTTGGCATCCAGCGAGGTGTTCCGGAAATACTCCCAAACATCTCCGTGGAAGCCGGAGGTGCCACTTTTCAGAATGGCGTTAATGTTGCCTCCGCCATTGCGTCCCTGGCTGGCGTCATACAGGCTGGTGCCGACTTTGAATTCCTGGATGGAGTCGGGATTCGGGACCGGCGTAAACGTGAGCTCGCCAAACGAATAATCGGAGGCAGAAACTCCCTCGATCAAGTAGTTGTTGTTATCTTCTCTCCCACCATTGACGTCGATGCGCACGTTGCCGCGGCCCAGCGAGGCGGCACTGTTCAAGTCCGCCGAAGCGCCCGCCGACAGATCGAGCAACTGCTGAAAGTTGCGCGTGGCCAGCGGGAGAGTGCTAACGGTTGTAGAACTGATGGCCTCTCCCGTGGTGGCATCCGTGGTATCTATCTGCTCCGCCTCGGCCTGCACTTCCACAACTTCCTTCACCGTACTCACCTTGATCACCGCGGTGATGCGGGTGGTTTCCGTGATGCGCACTGTCACGCCGGGGAACTTGGTGACGGGAAAGCCTGCTGCATTCACTTCCACCGTGTAATTGCCCACGGGCAACAGGGTGACGTTGAATAACCCCGACGCATCGGTCTTCAGTTGACGCAGGAGTTCGCCGGTCGCTTCGCTGGTCACGTTCACCTTGGCGTTCGCGATCACGGCTCCAGATGCGTCCTGGACTACGCCACTAATGGCGCCCGTGGCTCCGCCTTGCGCGAAAGCCAGCGAGCCCAAGCACAGCACCAACAGCATCAGCACCACGCAACTTCGCATCCTCGTCATAAGGCGCCTTTCGTGAACGATTTTTGACAGCGCAAAACACCCCTAGTCTGAAAAACTGACCATTTAATAAACAAAATAAGCGGCTGTCAAGAATAATGCGAAGCATCGAAATAATGAATAGCGGCCTCGATGCTGATAGTTGAGCCTATCTCCGGAATGAAGGCGGCAAAAGACGGCCTGCTGAACTCAGGTGTCAGGATTTGGGTTTCCTGACCGCTGAGACCTCACATCTGAGACTTGGTTACTGAATCGCGTTCCCGTAAGTCGGCGACCCCTGCTGCACCAGGAAAAGTAACGTCTGGCCGCGCGCCGACCAGTCGCTTTGTGGATACTTGGAGACTAACTGCTCCGCCAGGGCAATGGCCAGGTTCTTGGACTGCTCCGACTTCTTACTTTGATCCTCTGTCTTATAAATCTCAATCAGAGCTGCCCGCCGGGAAGCCGCGTCATAGAGCGCCTCCGGCGCGGCCGGCGATTCCGGATGTTCTTTCACGTATTTTTCGTAGATGTCGGCTTCTTTCTCCGGGCACTTCGAAGAACCCTGCCACTCTCCGCACAGCTTGTTGTCGAGCAGGTGGAAAGCCGCGAGCTGCGCCCATTTTGTGTCCGGAAACTTCTTCACCACGAGCTTCATACCCTGCTCGTCGATGGTTCCGCGCAGGTAAGGATCTCTCTCGCGTGCGGACGGCCGCGATGCCATGTCCGATTTTTCGATTTGCCAGCGAATGTCAGCCGCGCGGTAGAGCGCCTCGCCCGCCAGCGGTGAAGCGGGAAAGATATCGAACGCGCGGCGATAGAGCCGCAAAGCATCCTGCGCAGCACCGCGTCGTCCGTGGCGGCGGCTGGCCTCGTCCTCCGCATCGACGGCCGCCCCGAACAGAATGCGGTCGCCATTGGGAGTCGATGCCCAAACCACTCCCGTATCCAGCACCCATCCGCTAATGGTCTTCTCCTCCCGCTCGTCGTCAAAAATAAATGCCGGGTCGGGAGTAAGCGAAGAGCCCAGCAAAGCTTCCACGTGCAGCCACTTCGGGCTGCGGTCGAGCAGAACCAGTTCCCGTCCGCGCTCAATTTCGGCCAGCTTATTAGAGTTGGTGTCGGGGGACAAATAAAGGACGGCCTCGCGCACCAGTGTCCCGTGATCAGCCGCCAGCAGCAACGAGTTTCCCAGCAGGATCAGAATGGTCCAATGCAATAGCTTCGTAATCGGTCTCACGGTAGTTTTCCTCTCCGGATTTGAGGGTAGCACGTAGATTAGGATGCCGTGGAACGGGGCGGTAAAGACCGCTGCGGGATGCCAAGAAGACTGAGGTCGAGTTTTTCAGCAATCTGCGTAGCCGCGCCATGACGAGCCGCATTGGGCTTTAGCACCTCAAGGAAGTCCCTACCCCTGCAGACCTGTTGATTCAGGTTGACAAGTGCGCAACCGTCCTGTACACGGTTGTTTTTCGCGAGCACCAAGGTCCGCCCATGACGTCCCGCAGCGCCGCCGCCTCGATCGCGATTCGCGACCTGAAAAGTATCGACGACCTCCGCCAGTTAAAAGCATTAGAAAAAGAAGTCTGGGGCATGGCGGAGGAAGACGCACTGCCCCTCACCCTCGCCATTGCCCTGAAGGCGGCCGGCAACATTTTCGTAGGCGGCTTCGATAAAGAGAAAGGCAAGGAAAAACTAGTAGGCTTCGCCTTCGGTTTTCTCGGCCGCGAGCACGGACAGACCACCATCCACTCGCACATGCTAGCCGTGCTCGACGCCTATCGTCATCTCGACATAGGCTCGGGCCTGAAGCAGGCGCAGCGAGAGCGAGCCCTGGCCATGGGCGTCCACGAGATGACTTGGACCTACGATCCGCTGCAAAGCCGCAACGCCCATTTCAATTTTTTCAAGCTCGGCGTGGTTTCCGATACCTATAAAGTGAATTTCTACGGCCCGGAAACATCCAGCAGGTTGCATCGCAACGCAACCGACCGCCTGTGGGTCCGTTGGATCTTGAATTCAAGACGGGTGCGCGATCGGCTGGCGGGTAGAAACACAAACCTGCGCGCGGAGACCATCGATACCATGCGCCTGCTGGCTCCGCTGGTTCGCTTTGATCCCAGCGGCAAACCAGCTCGCGGCGATCTGGCCCAATCCCTGGCAAGGCAGCGGGTGAGCATTGAAATTCCGGGCGATATTTTAGAGGTCGAGCAAGCCGACATGGGGCTGGCCAGGGAGTGGCGGGAAGCGACCAGATGGGCGTTTAGTGAGGCAATAACAGCGGGATTCGTAATGGCTGAATTCTGCCGTTCAATTCGTGGGAACCAGGGGCCGGGAGCGTATCTACTGCAGCGAGCCAAGGTGAGCGAAATAATCCCCGAGACAGCTGAGAGCTAACTGCTAATCTGCTCCCTCTGCTCCCGCATCTGCGCCAGGAAATTCTCCACCGGCACCTCAAACTTGCGGCGGAAAAGTTCGACCAGTGCGTCGTCGCTTCCCGATACCGTGGTGGAGGAAGCCTGGAACCCACACCCATCATCGGCAGACGACATTTCCATTCCGTCCGGTTCGACTTGAAGCGCGGGAGATTTATCAGCGTTTTCACGCAGCGTAGCGATCAGCCGTTGCGCCTGTTGGCGCTGCTCGGTCGTGCTCTGGAGAAACTCCAATCCCATTCCAAATTCCGGATGCGCCACCAATACCATGCCCGCCGCACGAAATTCAGCATCGGCGATCTTGGCCGAAAGCGTGACGCGCGCCCCTCTCGGGAACGGCGAGCCTGTCGTAAGGTAGCAGCCTCCAAGACTGAGGTCGGTCAGACGGCAAATCACTGGTGGATCGTCCGGTTCTGGCTCAGGGAGTTGGCTGTTCAACCAATCACGCAGTACCTTGCGCTGCTCGTCGCTGGCATTCTTGAAACGCACGCCGGCATGATCGTCGCTGCCTCCCCACGCCAGCTCTCCATAGATATCGAGCGCCCCGCTAGCGCCTGGCAATGCGAGCGAGAAGCGCAGCGGGCTCTCCTTGGCCGCGCGTCCGGAAAACCGAATTGCCATGCCGCCTTCGCAGAGATCAAGGGTCGTGGCTTTGTAACGGCTGGCGCCAAAGCACTCCACTGGAATTTGCACCGCGACCCGCATCTGCAGCCGCCGTTCCCGCTTCATCAGTGCGCGCACCGCCCGAAAGCTGGCCTTGGCCCGCTCCACCGCAAAGGGTTTGTGGAGCACGAAATGGGCGCCCATTTCGAAGCCGCCCTTCATCCCGACCGATCCTTCCACGAGCGCAATGGCCAACGCCCGCTTGTTCACGGGAGCCGCTTTCGCTGCTCCCAACACATTTCTAGCTTCCTCGGCTTTGGCTCCGTCGACGATGATTGCCTCATACCGTTGCCGCGTGATGCGGCGGACGGCATCGTCCGCTGTATGGCAGTGTTCGACGTCAATTTCCAAATCGTTGAGGACCCGGCGCAGCGTGCGCACCGTCTTTTCGTCAGCACTCAACAAGAGAGACTTCAAGGTCATCATTCGAATTCACGATTCAAACCGGATTCACGATCCTCACTCTCGCAAGCTGCCGAGGCCGCTGGAGAAAGACTCTGTGAATTGCCGCGGTACGCGCGAGATCGGGGGTGATCCGCCAGTCCTAAACTTGGGGATCGAACCCTTCTCCCCTTTTCCCAACTCTAAGGGTAGAGCACTCAGGGGTCAACGCAATGGCCCAATCCTCCGGTTACTGCAGTCACATCGGTTTTGCTATTTCCAGGCGGTAAGGGCAGCCTCCTTGAACGATCACAGCGTCAGGGAACGGCGAGATTCGAAAGTAGCTAACCGGTGCTAAAGGGTTGATTCTTGGTTGGAGTTGAACGTAGGACCGGCGGGGCAAACCGAGTGTTTTCGAGTTCCCCGTACCACCCGGTTCGCTTGCTGGCTGTGATGCATTGGTGACCGCTAGACTGCTTCGCATCGCGAGATGTCGATTGAAGCGACTTAAATTTCTTTGTTGCATCCTGCTCGTCACTTCTCGTGCCCGCGCGCAGGTCCGAGCAAAGGAGCGCGAGTTTTCGCACTGGCCGCAAATTAAAGCAGCAGAGCCTATACCGGCCCAAATTTTGTCTGCTACAATTCATTCACAGCATGGACAGATGCTGGTCGCAAGAAAAGCAGGAGGGGACGTAGTTCAGTTGGTTAGAACGCTGCCCTGTCAC
>Ga0074045_10001917_pt1 | contig 19726 bp, 16 predicted proteins | sample BogForMeECP23OM2_FD_94442 | JGI IMG/M metagenome (GOLD analysis project Ga0074045, IMG submission 94442) | Bog forest soil microbial communities from Calvert Island, British Columbia, Canada - Bog Forest MetaG ECP23OM2 | ecosystem: Environmental > Terrestrial > Soil > Wetlands ...
GAAGGGCGGCCGGAAAAACTGCTATGAACATGAAACCACAACCACACACGACACGCCCCAGGAGGGCCGAAATAACCGGCGGACTCTACTTATAACTGGCGGGAAATTGGGGTGCAGGCCACCGGCTCGAATTCAACGGAGACGCTGCCCTTTGCAATGGGGTACCGATCTGGCAAGAGCGCCCGCCAGTCTCTGGCTCGAATATTGATTCGACCCGGACATACAACTTCGTTTCCTAGATCAGCGAGAGGCGTTAGAAGCGAGCGAGCCAAAAGTAAGGCGGGGTATTCCTCGCGAAAAGGGTTTAAGGAGCTGCGTGCAACCGACAGAAGCGAAAAGGAGCTCTCCCTCGACGGTAGTGCCTCCTCGCTTGCTGGAAAACCAGTGTGATCTGCGACTCCATACGCAACAAATAGATGCGCCCATGTCTCTTTCTCTTCTGGCGACATTACGTTGAATATATAGAGTGACAACTCTGCGTCTTCCTGCAGGACCCGAAGGAGCAGCTTTCGCTGACTTGGACTGCCCGCGCTTTTGAAATGCGACAGGAACGTTCGCGTCGCGGCGTCGATCCCTTGCTGGTGCCTTTGTAGGAATACGAAGGGAACGACGTCTTCATACCGGAGCTCATCAGCGCGACCAGCTAGCGTATGATGCAGACGGATATAATCTTTCAATATTGGATTAGTCGAGGAGTTGAGCCTCCGATTCTGGAAATGCCCTACGTATGCCAAAAAAAGGTATGCCTGCTGCTCCAGGTACCATGGGTACCTGTTACCTCGCGACGCTATTTCCTCGGCGAATTCGGTGAGTTTCTCTTGATATCGTCCTACATCAACGCCCTCTGGGAGATAGTCCGGATCAGCGACCAGCCCAGTTTCGGTCGCACCCGCCTTCAGCAATTCGGCTGCACAGTACAACGCAACGCGCCGGGGCGCCTTGCGACGTTTGCCGACTCCGACATACTGTTTCAAGAGGTCCAACACTAATCCGAGAGTGTCGGCGTCCGGCCGTATGTCTAAAGCAACTCTCAATAGTCGAACGTTTGAAGGATCTCGCGCCCATTTCTCGATTAATCGTCGTGCAAAGTATGCGGCCTTTTGATCAAGTTCGCCCCGGGTCAATGGGGGCAACAGGGACTCATCCGAGGCCGTTGAGTAATCTTCACAGAGCGGTCGCAAAGATCTAAACGCTTTCTTGAATCGGTTCGCGAGAAAGCGCTCTACTGTTTCATCGCGTACGTCGGGTGTCGCAGCGAAAAAGCTGTCCGGATGGACCTCGTGTAGGTCCAGCATCCCGTGTTCCCTCGAGAGAGAAAGGTTCTCTATCAGGTCCACTGTCTCTTCGCCCACGATTAGATCAAGAGTGCCAGAAGTGTTGTGGTTTATTCGCTTCATCGTTGCCGACACAGCGATGGAGCCTGCTGAAGAAGGTCGAACGACGGACCACTTGTTAGCGTTCAGTTTCAGACCTGGGGCATGCTGTTCGAGCAAGCGAGTTAGGAGGCCGAGCACCCGATCCCGAATCTCTTGATCGGAGGCGTGAATAAGATTGTGCCCAAGCCGAACCACAATGCGCATATCATCGACGTAGCGGCAGAAATCTACGAGTTGCCAACTCCCAACATCGAACCATTGATCGAAATCCCGAGACACGGATTCGTCGAAGTCAATGAGCGCCGCATTAGCAAAGAAACCACTTGCGACAAGCCCTTGAGGCAGTGCGATCTGGTCGAAATCACTGATTGGCGGATCAGCGTCGATTGCGTAGTTCAGTACTTCTTTAAGATTCGTTGGGTGCCACGACCAGGAGAAAAAAGCGGAGAATTTCGCGAGGATCGCGTCGTCCGCTGTGCCATGGAAGAGTGTTTGAACCTTTTGATGGAGGGCCGAAGGCCTAACTCGGTCATAGAATTGCGAAAGATCCGCTTGAACTATGGCCCAATCCGTCGATTCGCCGAAGACCTCCCGAACAATTTCCTCCGGTCGTGATACGAAGTGTTGGTAGTCCTGAAAATATCGGCGATACACGACCGAGTTACCCCAGCGAAAGCGCAATTCATCTTCATCGTTGTCACACAGTAGGCGGTGTCCATAGCTGACCATTTTTCGGCGGCGCGCGTCATTCGCGGATCCGCGCGGATCGCCTTGCCGCGTTTCGATAACGTCAGCGAAGAGGAGCATGAAGGCTGTCGCGATAATCTGGTCGCGCACCGTCACATGCGACAGGGGGCGCAGCCGTGCAGCGACTGAAGCGGGTCCCTCTACCGGCTTCCACTCGCCTTTGATGACGTCCCAGTCTTGGCTCTTAGGAGCCAGCACGAGTCGCAAGGGCTGCGAGCGAAGTTCATCCGTTGATCGAATTGACTCGGTGATTGCTCTTAGTCGCTCCTCAAGGTCCGCGTTGGTCAGATCGCATTCGAGAACATCTGAGTACCAATTATGTTGGCGAATGTAGTCGTGCGCCTTTTTCCAAGCAGGAACGAGGACGTGCTCCGCACTTAGCAGGTCAAGTCGCGGGAGAAGTTTCTGGATCGCCATGCTAAAAACCTACACCGCCATAAGTTTGGCCGGTTGCTCAGCCGTGAACGTCATGAAGAATTACAGGACTTCCTCGTGACCGCCAGCGTCGCTTCTGGTCAGTGGGTGGCCTATGACAGGCCCGTAGAATGGAGGGTCTTTAGCGCTGCATCGCCTGGAACAGCAGCGGGGCGGCCTCGGACATCATCTCGCCGACGATCTCCGCCAGCGGCTTGGTCGGGATCGCGAGCTTTTCGGTCAGCCCGGCAAGGATGCGCAGGTAGTGGTCCTTGGAACCGTCGCTGATCGCGTCGAGGCGGCTTTCCATCACTTCGATATAACGCCGATGGAGATCGCAGATCTCCTGGTCTTTCGGATTCTCGAATTTGGTTGCACGTGGCATAGCGGCTCCTGACGAAAAGACTCGTGCCGAATAACTAGAAAAGGTACCGTCGGGTGTTGACGCTAATCAACACGCCGATCGCGGCCATCATCGCGATCAGCGATGATCCCCCGTAACTGACCAGCGGCAAGGTAATGCCGACCACCGGCAGCATCCCGGTCGCCATCCCGACGTTGATCGCGACCTGCCAGAAGATAATGCCCGTCACCCCGATAGCGAGCAGCGTGCCGAAACGGTCGCGCGCGTGGCTGGCGATCCAGGTGCCGCGCATGATCAGCGCCGCATAGAGGCCCAGCAGGAACATCGTGCCAGCAAAGCCGAACTCCTCGGCGAAGACCGCAAAGATGAAATCGGTGGTCTGCTCGGGCAGAAAATTCAGGCGCGCCTGGGTGCCCTTGAAGAGACCCTTGCCCCACGCGCCGCCCGAGCCGATCGCGATCTCTGACTGGATAATGTGATAGCCGGAACCCAGGGGATCCGACTGGGGGTTGAGGAAGCTGACGAGCCGCTCGCGCTGGTAGGGTTTCAGGTAATGCCAGCCGACCGGCGCCACCAGCGTCGCGCCCAGCAGCAACGCCGCGCCGGTGCGCCAGTTCAGTCCGCCGACAAAAATCAGCGTCGCGGTTATAAGGACAAGGATCAGCGCCGTGCCGAGGTCGGGCTGCTTGAGCACGAGCCCCGCCGGTACGGCCAGCAGGAGACCGGGAATGATGATATGGCGCAGGTTCCAGCCGCCGCGCGGCGGCTCCTCGCGCAGATAACGCACCATCACGAGCACCACGGCCAGTTTGGCGAGCTCGGACGGTTCAAGCTTGAGCACACCGAGATTGATCCAGCGGCGCGAGCCGCCGGTGCTTTGACCGGCGACCGCCACTACCGCCAGCAGCCCGATCGTGACGGCATAGAACAGGTACGCGTAGCTGTTCAGCGAGCGGTAATCGAACAACGCTGTCGCCGCCATCAGCATCGCGCCGATCCCGACCCACGTCAGTTGGCGGACCACCAGCGGATCGAGTCCGTGGCGTGAATTGCCCCAGGTTGCGCTGAAGACGCTCAGCACGCCGACCCCCGCGAGCATCAGCGCGAGTATGAAGATCGTCCAGTCGAAATGGTAGATGACGCGCCGGTCGAATACCGCCATGGTCGCTCAGTCCGCGAGTGGATCGACCTCGTAATGCTCGCTGTCGGGATTCTTGACCAGTACTCCGCCCTGCGGCGGGTTGAGCTCGAAATACTTCTGCAGGACGGCCTTGACGGCCGGCGCCGCGGTGCTGCCGCCGTGGCCGGCGTGCTCGATAATGCAGGCGACCGCGATGCGCGGATGGTCGAGCGGGGCGAAAGCGATGAACCAGCCGTGATCGCGGTACTTTTCAGGTATCGCGTTCTCCTTGGTGCGTTCGCCCTGGGCCTCTTTGACGACCTGCGCGGTGCCGGTCTTGCCGGCCACGATCACATTATCCATCTTGGCCCCGTGCGCCGTGCCATCCGGCTGATTGACCACGCCCGCCATCCCGGCGCGAACGAGGTCGAGGACCTCCGGATCGATCCGCACTTCGTTTTGAATGACGGGCGGAAACACCTTGACCGTGCTGCCGTCGAGCGCGTCGATCTCCTTGACGAATTGCGGCTTGTAGAGCGTGCCACCGTTGGCGACCGCCGCCGCCATATCGGCCAGTTGCAGCGGGGTGGCGCCGACGTAGCCCTGGCCGATCGCCGCGGAAAGGGTCTCGGCCGGATACCAGCGCTCACCAAAGCGCTGCTCCTTCCATTGACTCGACGGGACCACGCCCGACCTTTCGTTGTCGAGCTCAATTCCGCTCTTTTTGCCCAAACCCAGGGCGTGCGCCCAGACCGCCAACCGGTCGATCCCGAGATGCTGGCCGACGTTGTAAAAGAAGACGTCGCAGGATTCCACGATTGCGCGATGGAGCGAGATCGAGCCGTGCCCCTGTTTGCGCCAGCAGCGGTATTCGCGGCCACCGAAGTAGATCCCGCCGGCGCACGTGTAAGCGGTTTGCGGAGTCAGGGTGCGGTCCTGCAGGGCGGCGATCGAGTCCACAATTTTGAAGGTCGAGCCGGGTGGGTAGACGCCCTGGATGACGCGGTTCGACAGCGGATGCTCGGGATCGGTGGTCAGCGTACGCCAGAGCGTGTTCGTGATTCCGCCGGCGAAGCCGTTGGGATCGAAGGTCGGATGACTCGCCATCGCGAGGATATAGCCGGTGTTCGGATCGATCGCGACCAGGGCGCCGGCCCGATCGCCGATCGCGTCCTCGGCCACGCGCTGCAGGTCGAGGTCGATCGTCATCATGACACTGTTGCCGGGGCGCTCCGGAATCTCGCGCAGCATCCGCAGCCGGCGGCCCACCGAGTCGACTTCAATTTCCTGGCCACCGCTCTCGCCACGCAAACTCGGCTCCCAGGTTCGTTCGAGCCCGAACTTGCCGATCTCATCGCCCATCCGGTAATCCGGCAGGCGATTGAGATCGCGCACCGTGACCTCGCCCACGTAGCCGAGCAGATGGGCGGCCAGCGAACCGTAGATATAGTGGCGGCGCGGATTCACCTGCAGGCTGACGCCCGGCAAGTCGAGCTGATGAGTTTCGAGCGCCACGACCTGCGGCCATTGCAGGCGCTCCTCGACGGTCACCGGATCGAATTCCGGACGGCCCTGGTCCTCGGCGTCATCCAGCTTTTTCCCGACGCCGTCTTCGCCGAGCAGCTTCTCCAGCCGCGCCGTGGTGACATTGATGTCAGGGGCGTCCTCGGGCACCATCACCGCGTCGAACGAGGGGCGGGTATCGACCAGCGCCCGATGGCGCACGTCATAGACCAACCCGCGCAGCGCCGGCTGGCGTTGCAGGCGGATCCGGTTGCGGTCGGCCAGCTCCGCCATCTCATGATGCTTGATCATCTGGAGGTAGTAGAGCCGCGTGGCAGCGCCGGTCAGCACCGCGAGGATGATCACGGTGAGCGCCGCGACGCGCGGTTCCAGCCGGGGGATGGGCCGGTTTTTGCTGTGGGTGGTGAATTTGGCCACGATCGCCTGCCTGTTGAAAGCCTATTCCCGCAAGCCGCGTTGCCGCAATCCGACCGACCGCGCCGCCCCCGCCATCACCGCGAAAACCGCGGGTGCGCAGAGCGCGGTAATCGCCGCCTGAATGAGGATCGCCGGCATTGCCAGCCCCAGGCTTTCGCTCCGCCCCCAATCCGCCGCGGCGACGGCGTTGCCCAAGTCGATAAAAATGACCGCGCCAAACACGGCGATTACCCCGATCACGGCGGTGCTCGACAGCAATGAGCGGGAGAGCCCGGACGTCAAAATGAAGACCAGGATGAACAGCAGGGCGTTGAGTCCAAGCTGGCCCCCGGAGAAGGTGTCGGTCGCGTAACCGATACCGAAAGCCATCAGGGCGGCGGCCGCGCTGTAATAGCGCAGGCCGAGATTAACCGCCAAAACCAACGCCAGATTCGGCATCAGCACGTCGAAGGGCAGCAGCCGCGTGAAGGTGGTCTGGAGGGCCAGGGCGATAAGCGTCGCGATCGAGAATACCCCAATCAAGCGCACGGACTCCTCAGTTCTGGCCTTCGAGCTGCAGTTCGGGCGGCTTCTGCGTCAGCACCATCAGTTGCTCGAGCTTGTGAAAATCGACCGCCGGAAGGACCTCGACATTGAGAAAAAGCCCCGGTCCTTCCTGGGAAACCCGTCCTACTTCGCCGACCAGCAGGCCGCGCGGGAAAATCCCGTCCATGCCCGACGTGACGATCCGATCGCCCGGCCGCAGGTCCTCCGACCGATCGACGTATTTCATGGTGAGGCCGTCGTCGATCACGCCGGCCACGATTCCGCGCGCGCGGCTGCGCTGGTCGATCGCATCGAGCGCGGAGTTGTGATCGTCGATCAGCAGCACCCGGGCGGCGTCGGGCGCCACCACCATCAGGCGGCCGACCACGCCTTCGTTGGCGATTACGGCCATGTCGCGGCGCAGACCCCCATGCGAGCCCTGTCCGACGATGATCGTCCGCGAGAGCGCGTTCGCGTCGCTGCCAATCACGTTGACCGCCACGGCCTTGGTAGCCAGCACTTCGCGCAGTTCGAGCAGGTCGGCGAGGCGGTGGTTCTCGCTTTCCAATTCCTGCATGCGCGCCTGCTGGCTATCGAATTCAGCGAGTCGCCGCCGCAGTTCAGCGTTTTCACGACGCACGCCGACCAACGCAAAGTAATCATGGAGGAACCCGCTCGAACCTCCGGTGATGCCGGCCACGAAGGTCTGAAACGGGCGCAGCAGTTCGATCAGGACGAGTGCGGGCTTGCTCGCGCGCGCATCCGGCCGCACACCTGAACTAAGCAGATGCAGCGCCAGAATCAGCAGCGTTCCGGTGGTCAGAATGACCCGGTTACGCCAAAGGAAAGAGCTTCTCACCAAGGCTCCCCAAGCTGGGGACTCGCAGCGTCAGAATAGCGGTGAACCTTGCTTTGCGACAATCAGTCGACGGTTACGTCGCGTAGCAGCGACAGTTCGTCGAGCACCTTGCCCGCGCCCATCACGACGGCGGTCAACGGGTCGTCCGCCAGCGTGACCGGCAGGCCGGTCTCTTCGCGCAGCAGGACGTCGAGATTGCGCAGCAGTGATCCGCCACCCGCCAGCACGATACCCTTTTCGACGATATCGGAGGCGAGTTCCGGCGGTGTCCGTTCGAGCGCGATCCGGACCGATTCCACCACCTGATGCACCGGCTCCATCAGCGCTTCGCGAATCTCCTCGTCCGTGATTTCGATAATCTTGGGCACGCCCGCCACCAGATCGCGGCCCTTGATCTCCATGGTCTGGATCTCGTTGCCCGGGTAGGCCGAGCCGATCGTGATCTTGATTAGCTCGGCGGTGCGCTCGCCGATCAGCAGATTATATTTACGCTTGATATGCTGAATTACGGCCTCATCCATTTTATCGCCGGCCACCCGGACCGATCTGGAGAAGACCACGCCGGCGAGTGAAATCACCGCGACTTCCGTCGTGCCGCCGCCGATATCGACGATCATGTTGCCGGCGGGCTCGGTGATCGGCAGTCCCGCGCCGATCGCCGCGGCCATCGGCTCTTCGATCAGATAGACTTCGTGGGCGCCCGCCGATTCCGCCGACTCGCGCACCGCGCGTTTTTCCACCGCGGTTATCCCGAAGGGCACGCAGATTACGATCCGCGGATGGACCAGCAGCTTGCGGTTGTGCGTCTTGCGAATGAAGTGCTTGAGCATCGCCTCGGTGATCTCGAAATCCGCGATCACGCCGTCTTTGAGCGGCCGAATCGCGACGATCGAGCCGGGCGTCCGCCCCAGCATCTTCTTGGCTTCCGCGCCGATCGCGAGCACCCGCCGACCGCCGCGCGAATCCTTTTGCACCGCCACGACCGACGGCTCATTGCAGACGATACCTTCGCCCTTGACATAAATCAGGGTATTGGCCGTCCCCAAGTCGATTGCCAGGTCGTGAGAAAACCAGCCGAAAATTGAGCTGAAAGCCACGAAATCCGCCCCCCTGCGCTGCCCACCACGGGCCGAGAAACGCTGTTCTATGCTTGCCGCGGGGACCTCTCCCCAAGCGCCCAACCCCTGCTCAGACGTGTGCTTTTAGGATGATCAGGAAGCCACCACTTATGAAGCTAACAGACGCGCTTCGGGTTAAGCAATAACTCATCTGCAATTGCGCATCGGAAAGCCGCTCACTTATGATGTAGGGGTCATGTTTAGCGCTTTTCGCCGCCACAACTACTCGCTTGCCACCCGCATAATGATCATCGCGCTGTGCACGGTCTTCGCCTTGTTCTTCGGCGGGCTCGGCGCGGCCACTTACCTGAACCAGCCCGGCGCGGTTGCGTCAATCGATTGCTACACCTACTTGCATCTCTTTACGCTGCCCGGATGTACGACCGTGATGCCGGATCAGATCGACCACGAAGCGGCCAATATCCGCCGGATGATCCAGAACAGCCGGGGACCCGAAGCCGCGCAGCTTCTGCAGGGCGTGAACTTGCGCGAAATGGCGCTCGAAAGCGTGGTTGCGCAGACGCTGATTGAGCGCGAGGCTCATCGGCTGGGGCTCAACGCCAGTGACGACGACCTTGCCCGCGCGATCGAGTCCCAGACGGTCTTTCAGGTTGACGGTCGCTTCGATCCGGATCGCTATCGCGACATCCTGCGCGATAACGATCTGCAGCCGGCGGTGTTCGAGTCCGACACCCGCTCGAAGATCCTTACCGACAGCCTGCGCCAGCTTGTCACGGCTTCGGTGCAGGCCAGTCCCGCCGAGGCGCGCGCCGACTTCGATCGCTTCGGCGAAAAGGTGGCGCTCGCCTATATCGAATTTCCGTATGCGAACTTCATCGCCTCAGAGCATCCCACCGACGCCGAAATCGCCAAGTTCTACAAGGATAATCCGGAGGATTTCCGCGAGCCCGAGCGCCTCAAGATAAGCTTCATAAGGTACGACCCCGCGGCGCTCGCTTCCAACGAGCCGCCGACTGACGAGGCGATCCAAAACTACTTCGACCAGAACCTCAAAACCATGTTTACCCATCCGGGTCAGGTCCATGCGCGCCACATCCTGATCCAGGTGGCCCCGGACGCCAGTCCGGAGCAAAAGGCCGCCGCGCGGCGCCGCGCCGAGGATCTGCTGGCGCAGATCAAGGCGGGCAAGTCCTTCGCGGATCTCGCCCGGCAATATTCCGACGATCCGGGTTCAAAGCAAAATGGCGGTGACTTGGGCATGATCGCGCGGGGTGAGCTCGTCAAACCCTTCGAGGATGTCGCGTTCAGACTCAAGCCCGGGGAGCTGGCGATCGCCGAGACGCAGTTTGGTGTTCACGTTATCCAGGTGCTCGAAATAAAGGACGCCAAGGTCGAGAGTATCGACGAAGCGCGCCCCAAAATCGTCGCCGCGCTCAAACAGAAGCAGGGCGAAGACGCCGCGCGGCTCGCGCTGGATCAGGATGTCGCGGCGGCGGGCGAAGGACGGAAACTCCCGGATATCGCCAAGCGGCGTGGTTTGGTCGCGGTCCAGACTCCATACTTCGCCCTGACCGATCCCATCAAAGGCGCCGAGGATAATCCCAAACTGCAGAAGGACGTCTTCGCGATGGCGACCGGCGACGTTCACCCGGTCGTCGATGGTCCGGTGCCGTATCTGGTCGAGGTCCTGGATCGCAAGGCGAGCCGGCTGCCGCCGTTGAGCGAAATCAAGGATCGCGTGGCCCAGACGGTGGCCCGGATTCATGCCGAGGCGACCGCCAGTCAGGTCGCCACCGCGATGCTCAAGCAGATTAAATCGGCGGAGGCCTTTGACGCCGTGGCCGACCAGAATCATCTGCAGGTCAAATCCACGGGCGAATTTGTCCGCACCAGCCAGGACGTGCCGGGAATCGGATCGTTTCCCCAGCTCGGGCAGACCGCCGGGGCGCTCGCGGCGGTGCCCGGCATGATCGATCATGTGATGGCGAATGGCGGGAATTCCTACATCTTTAAAGTGTTGTCGCGAACTCTGCCGAGCGACACGGACTGGAAGGCGGTGGCGCCCCAATTTACCGAGCGTTTCACGCAGCAGGAGCAACAGACCGCGTGGTCGAATTTCGTCAACGAGCTGAAGCGCAAAGCTCAGATTGAAGTACACAGCGAGCTGCTCGGGAGCTCACCGGCCGACTCCTGAGATAGCCAGGTTCTTTTTCGGCCGACGCCAAGTTTGGCGAGAGGAATTTGATGGATTCTGCGGACGACGATCCTCACCCACCGAAAGCCGATACGAGCGAATTCTTTCTACCTGGCTCGGGCCTCAGCGCCCTGCTGATCCACGGCCTGACCGGAACCCCCTACGAGATGCGTTATCTCGGCGAGCAACTGGCCGGCGCCGGGATACGGGTGCTCGGGGTCAAACTGGCGGGTCACGCCGGCGCCCCCGAAGAGTTGGCCACGGTCACGCACGCCAACTGGTATGAGAGCGCGGTCGAGGGCTTCGAGCGGCTGCGGGCGTATGGCGATCCGAATATCGTAATCGGACTCTCGATGGGCGCGCTGCTCGCGGCGCGGCTCGCGATCGATCAGCCGGAAGCGGTCGCGGGGGTGGTGATGCTGGCGCCGGCCTTTTTTCTCGGGCGGCGGTCGCGCTTGGTCTTGCGCGCGCTGCGCCCGGCCGCCAGGCTCGCCGATCAGCTCTTTTTTCACAAACCCGGCGGCTCGGATATTCACGATGCGGCGGCGCGCGGAAGCCATCCGGGCAGCCGGCTGATACCGTTGCGGGCGGCGTTGAATCTGCTCGAGCTGAGCGACTACGTCCGGCCGAAAATGTCCGCCGTCGAGCAGCCGGCTTTGCTGATCCACGGCCGCAACGACCATGTCTGCCCGTTCGACACTAATGTCGATTTCGTGATGGGCAATCTAGGCAGTCAACAGAAGCGGCTGATCACACTTGAAGAAAGCTTCCATGTGATCACGGTCGACAGCGAAAAGGAGCGGGTCGCCCGTGAAGTGGCGGACTTCGTTATGCCATCGCGCGCGCCCGCAGCCGTGCGCGCCGCCGCCCGCGGAGGCCGCTGATGCGTGTGGATGAAACCAGAACCATCGCGGACCTTCTTGCCACCGGCGAACCAGCTCGAGCCGCTTTGATCGGAACCGAGCCGGATCGGGTACTCACCTATGATGAATTGCGGGCGCAGGTCGCAAGTCTGACCGGCCAGTTACTCGCGAGTGGGCTCGAGCCCGGCGCGCGGGTCGCGATCATCCTGCCAAACGGTCCCGAGTTCATCGTCACCTTTCTAAGTGTCGCCGGTGCGCGCCTGACCGCCGCGCCATTCAATGCGGCGCAGGTCGCGGAGCTCGCCGCGCTATGGACCGACGCCAGGATTCGCGCTGTGATTGCGGCCGCGGAAGATCGCGCGACCCAGGCTATCGCGACGCGCCTCGGACTCCCGTTCTGGCCGTTGGCGGTCGATTCCGCGGGGCGGGTGCGGCTCGACGTTCCAGCGCATGGCCGCCGTTCCGACGAAGCGCCGCGCCCGTCCGACGTCGCCCTTTTTCTCCATACAAGCGGCACCACCAGCAAGCCCAAGGGCGTGCCGCTGACGCATGGCAACCTGATGTACTCGATCGCGAATATCGCGGAAGGGTATCGCCTGACGGCGGCGGATTGCACGTTGCTGGTGATGCCGCTGTTCCATGTGCACGGCCTGATCGGCGCGACCCTCTCGACGCTGCACTCAGGCGGCACGGTGGCAGCGCCGCCGCGCTTCAGCGCCGGCACCTTCTGGACGACCGCCCGCGCTCATCGGGCGACCTGGTACTCGGCGGTGCCGACGATCCATCGCACGCTCCTGCTGCGCGCCGCCACCGACGCCCCGGCGCAGAGCGGTTTCCGGTTCATCCGATCCTGTTCCTCGGCGCTTGCGCCCGCGATGCTCGCGCAGATGGAAGAGCGCTTTCAGGCCCCGGTGCTCGAAGCCTACGGGATGACCGAAGCGGCTCATCAGATCGCGACCAATCCGATCCCGCCGGCGCCTCATAAGGCGGGCAGTGTCGGTCTGGGCGGGCGGGTTGAAATCGCGATTATCGACGACCAGGGCCATATCCTGCCGCGCGGAACGGCCGGGGAGGTTGCGATCAAAGGTCCCAACGTGACGCTCGGTTACGATCAGAACCCGTCCGCCAACGCTGCCGCGTTCGTCAACGGTTACCTGCGCACCGGCGATCGCGGCGTGCTTGATGCGGACGGCTACCTGAGCTTGATCGGCCGGATCAAGGAGCTGATCAATCGGGCGGGCGAAAAAATCTCACCGCTAGAAGTCGACGCGCTGCTGCTGGCTCATCCGGCGGTCGCGGAAGCGGCGAGTTTTGGTGTGCCCGATGACAAATACGGTGAGGAAATTTGCGCGGCGGTGGTTCTGAAGGGCCCGGCGTCCGCGGAGGAATTGCAGACTTTTTGCCGCGATCAGCTTGCCGCTTTCAAGGTGCCCAAGGTCTTTCACTTCGTGACGGAACTGCCTAAAACCGCCACCGGCAAAGTCCAGCGCAGCGCCTTGACTGCCAGCTTCACGGCTAAAGCGAAATAGCCCGCACGCCCATGTAGAAATTCCACTCAGATCGAGCGCCTGAAAAATTTGGGATTGTGGCACGTCGTTGATGATCTCTCACTTACTCGGCAGCTCCGTTATATCGAACCTACTTAGCGGCCTTTTTGGCGCAATCTTCGGGTGGCTTGGTACGGTGTACTTGCAAAAGCGTCAAGAGAAGGCGGCCCGCAAGGCTGCCGGCCGCGCTCTGCTGGTTGAGCTTGAGATCAACCGTCGAGTGGCGACAAAGCTTGCTGCTGAGATAAGGAAGGCGGATGCATTGCACGAGGCGCAGGCAGCCTATAGCGAAATCGTATGGCGCCAACAGCTTCCACTATTGGCACAATTTCTTAAATGGAAGGAGCTGCAACAAGTTGCTTTGGGCTATCTGTTTTGGCCCGGATGAATTGCAGCCCTCCGATCCACCAAGTGGAAGCCCGAAACCTCGGTCCAAGACATCGATGCCAATATAAGTAAGAGCAAAGAACTGCGGTTCGGCGTGATAGACATCGAAACAGCGTTCGAAATGGCTTCTGCTCTCGTAGCCCCGAAGGTCTTAACACGTAAGGAGCGTGAGGAGTTTGAGCAAGAAAGCATGCAACAGCAGCATATGAAGAAGAGTATACTTAAGACCTAGAGCCATCTGTGGCGCGCCGTAGATAATTGCAGAAATTGCCGATCCGGCTTTGATATCGAGAAAGCCGGGCATATAGGCTTGTATCGTTTATGCTCAGTCTCAATTGTCTACCTTGGCTGCCACCTAGAGAACGCAACTTGCGGGCGGATGATTAATGCGGCTACATTCGCGGCATGGATCAGCCGCTCGAGCAAATCCTCAATCTGCTGCTCGAATCCGAGCGCGCCGGCGTGGCCGCCTTGGACGGCCTGGTCGCGCAAGTCGATCACGCCGATCTCAAGCGCCTATTGCTGGCTTCGCGGGAAGACGAAGCCGCTGACGCCACGGCCCTCGAACAATTGATCCGTGGCAGCGGCGGAATGCCCTCGCCGCGGACCGGTCCGTTTGCGGGCAAGGTCGCGGCGACCGGAACCTTGCGCGAACGCCTGCAACTCCTGATTCACGGCGAGGAGTGGGTCGCGCGGAAAATCGAGGAGGCGCTCGCGCTCGCGCCGCCGGGCGGTCCGATTCACGACTGCCTGCAAAAGATGGCCCGGCGCCATCGCTTCGAGGTCGAGTGGGGACGCGCCGAGTTGATCCGCTTGATGGATGTCGCTACCTGAGGATTCTCATCATGTTTGACGTTGGAGCCCGCTGATGGATCTCAGCTTCAGTCCCGAAGAAGAAAGCTTTCGCTTGCGCGTGCGCAAGTTTCTCACGGAAAATCTGCCGCCCGGATGGGGCGGTGCGGGTGGCCGTCCCGCCGGCATGACCCAACTCGATTTCCTGCGCGACTGGCAGCGGCGCCTCTACGCCAACGGCTTCCTCGGGATGTCGTGGCCCAAGGAATACGGCGGGCAGGGCGCCAGTCAGATCGAGATGGCCATTTTCAATGAGGAGAGCGCCCGGGTGCGCGCGCCCGGAGCGCTCAACGCTATCGGCCTTTCGATGGTCGGGCCGACGATCATTTCGCACGGCACCGGGGAGCAAAAGGAACGCTACCTGGCCAATATTCTGAGTGGTGAGGAAATCTGGTGTCAGGGCTACTCCGAACCGAATTCCGGATCGGACGTCGCGTCACTGACCACGCGCGCGGAACTTAAGGGCGACGAGTTCGTGGTCAACGGCCATAAGGTCTGGACGACGCTCGCCCATCTCGCGCAACAGTGCATGCTGATCGCGCGCACCGATCCCGCCGCGCCGAAGCATCGTGGCATCTCTTGCCTGCTGATCGACATGAAGACTCCGGGCATCACGGTCAAGCCGCTACGCCAGATGACGGGCGAGGCGGAATTCAACGAGATGTTCTTCGACGATGTGCGCGTGCCGCGCGAGAATCTGCTTGGACCGCAGAATGAGGGCTGGCGCGTCGCCACCACGACCCTGATGAATGAGCGCGGCACGAGCGCACTGGCCAGTGTGATGCGCTACCGGATCATCTTCGACGAGATCGTCGATCTGGCGCGCAACACGATGCGCCACGGGCGGCCGGCGACGCAGGACCCGGTGCTGCGCCAGCGTCTCGCACAGTTTCATGTCGATCTCGAGATGATGCGCTTTACGGCTTATCGCACCTTCTCGAAGATTCTGAAGGGGGGCGATCCCGGCCCGGTCGGATCGATCTCCAAGCTTGCCTGGTCGGAGCTGAATCAGCGCATGATGGAATTCGTGATGGAGCTGGAGGGTCCGGCCAGCCAGTTGATGCGCGGGTCGGCGCACGCGGTGCAGAGCGGCCGCTGGCAGCATCATTTTTTGCGCTCGCGCGCCAATACGATCGAGGCCGGCACGTCCGAGATCCAGCGCAACATTATCGCCGAGCGCGTGCTCGGCCTGCCCAAGTCGCGCTAACCGCGTCGCCGCAACGCCGGGGGTGGAGGAGTCGCTATGCCGTTCATGTCAATCAATGATCCCGAATTCTGGAAGAACTGTCCCAAGGGTCTGGAGCTGATTCCCAAGAGCATGGAAGGGACGGGCGGCGGCGTCGCGTATTTTGTGATGGGCGAACCGCAGGACAACGCACCCACCGTGGTTGCGCTGCGGATGGCGCCCAACTGGGTTTTGCCGCGTCACGCGCATGATTGCTATCGCTTCGAAGTAGTCGTGCAGGGCACGCTCGACGTTGGCGAGCGGCTTCTGAAGGTCGGTGACGTGATGGTCAGCGAGCCGAACACGTTTTACGGACCGCACGTGGCCGGTCCCGAAGGGTGCACCACGTTCGAGATTTTCAGCAATCACGCGGCGTCGCATGAAGCGATACTCGATTTAGCCGGCAACGTGGTCAAATTCGACATCTCCCAGCCCGGCGAGTTCCGCCGCATGATGGAGGCGCAGCAAGCCGTCCGCAAGCAGACGGCCTGACGCTCAGCGCGAGCTTCTCCGCGCGTCGCCTAGGCTTTGGCGGTGGGGGCGGGAACCTCGCGCATCCGCGCGGTCGTGTCGTTGTCGTATTCCAGATGCAAGGCGCGCACGACCATCCCGTGCATCCGCCAAGTTGCGATCACGAAGATTAGCTCCATGATCTGCGCGTCGCTGAAATGACGTTTAAGCGTGGCGAACGTCGTGTCCTCGATCAGATTGCGGCCGACCAGTTCGTCCGTCGCGGCCATCACGGCCCGATCGGCAGCGTCGAACAGGTCGGAGGTTGCCCAGCCCTTGATTGCTTCCAGTTGCTCCTCGGCGATCCCGACCAGCCGCGCGACTTTGAGATGCTGCGAGTACTCGAACCGCGAATCACCGACGATTCCGGTGCGCAGGATTGCGAGTTCGCGATAGCGCGGCTTCAGGGCGCGTCCCGGCTGCAAGAGGGCGAACAACGAATCGTAGGACATCTTCAGGATGTCCGGAACGAGGGCGAAGGTCGTCCAGTAATCCCCCGGTGTACCGGTAGGTGTTCCCGGCGCGGCGACCGGATCACGCTCGCCAAAGAATTGCGCGTAAATCTTGCGAATCTCGGGTGAAGCTTCGTTTAGGCTGACTTGCTTGAGCCGATTCCCCATGGCGACCCCTCCGCTGTGGTGTGGTCGATGCAGCCCGACCCTTCCACACGACGGCGCTCAGCTCAAGCAGATCGAGGTGGGTCAGGACCGCGCGCTGGCGGTCCGTTTGCGCCATTCGGTCTCGCCGATTTCACCGCGCGCCAAGGCGCAGCAGTCGGGGCACAGCAGGACCAGGGATTCCGGACTCAAGCGCCCTTCGTGCGCCTCTTCCCGCTGAAACAGCGGAGCCAGGCGGCGCGACCCTGAAGCCGGGCGCGCGCACAGCTCGCATTGCAACCACGAGGGCGGGGTCTTTTCGAGCACCGCGTTCGATCCGATCCCGGTTTGAACCCGATCACTCGCCGGAACTTCTGCGCCAGGCTTGGGAGAAAGCATAAAAGGAACTAACAGCAGCTTGCATGCCGTGCCACCGATCGGTCAAGACAATATTTTAGTGACGCTTATCCGTCGACCGCGCCGTCTCTACATGCAAACCGCTGTTGCGTTTTTGTAACAGTGTTATCCCGAGCCGCGCGAACGCCGACGGTGTTCAGTCCTTCGGCGCGGTGATCGCGCCGCAGCCGCGAAGCTGTTCGAGATCCGTCGCGCTGAAGCCCCAGTCGCGCAACGCCTCTTCCGTATGCTCACCCGGCCGGGCCGGTGGCCGTTGAATCGCGCCGGGAGTCCGGCTGAAGCGCGGCGCCGGCGCCGGCTGGACCACGCCGTCCCGTTCGACGAAGGTTCCGCGCAGCTTGTTATGCGGATGATTGGGCGCCTCGGCCATGCTCAGCACCGGCGCGAAGCAGATGTCGCTGCCTTCCATGATCTTGCACCACTCGTCGCGCGTTTTGGTGCGGAACAGTGTGGCGACCCGCTCCTTCATCTGGGGCCACGCCTTGCGGTCATTCTGCGGCGCCAATTCCTCTTTCTTCAGTCCCGAGAGCCTGAGCAGCTCGTCATAGAACTTGCCTTCGATCGAGCCGATCGAGACATACTTGCCGTCGCTGGTCTCGTAGACATCGTAATAGTGGGCGCCCGTATCGAGCACGTTCGCGCCTCGCTCGTCGGTCCAGAAGCCGGCCCCATGCATCCCGTAGATGGCGGTCATCAGGGACGCGGCGCCGTCGACCATGGCGGCGTCGATTACCTGCCCCTTACCCGATTTTTGCGTCTCGAGCAGGCCGGTCACGACGCCGAAGGCGAGGTAGAGCGCGCCGCCGCCGAAGTCGCCAATCAGATTGAGCGGGGGGACGGGCGCCTGACCGCGGCGGCCAATCGTGTTCAATGCGCCCGACAGCGCGATGTAGTTGATGTCGTGGCCGGCGGCCGGGGCGAGTGGACCTTCCTGACCCCAGCCGGTCATCCGGCCGTAAACCAGACGCGGATTGCGGCCGAGACAGACGTCCGGTCCGATGCCCAACCGCTCCATCACGCCGGGACGAAAGCCCTCGATTAGGGCGTCGGCGCGCTCCACGAGCCGCAGGACGGTGGCGATTGCCTCGGGCCGTTTCAGGTCGAGCGCGATCGAGCGGCGGCCGCGATTAAGCAGGCTGTACTTGGTCTGCAACGAGATCCCGAGTCCCGCGTCGGCCGTGCGATCGATCCGCAGCACTTCCGCGCCCAGATCCGCCAGCAGCATCGCGCACATCGGCGCTGGTCCGATCCCGGCAAGCTCGATTATCTTGTAACCGTTGAGCGGTCCCATGATTCACCTCGACTGGTTTCGCAGCAATTTTCCGCATCCAACCTTAGCATAAGAGCGTAAGAGCAAAAGGGGCGCGCGGTGTACACCCGGCAACTGCGTTCGTCAGGTTCAGGGCGAGCCGTTGCCGGAAGCCGACGCGGGAGTGCCGTGTTTGTAGATTATCGCGACGGCGTTGAGAATCCGGCCTTTGTGCCCCTCTTCGCCAACCTCGGCATCGTGTTCGCTCGAGCTGTCATCGGCGCCGCCCTGCTCTCCGGCGTCCTTGCCCCCCAAGGGTTTGGCGCGCTGCTGCCGCTGGTCCTCGAGCACCACTAGGGCGTCGGCGCCAGTCTCACAGGCCTTGCGCCGGGCGAGACCGTAGATTTCCTGGTTATCCGCGTTGTAATCATCGCTGACCTCGATGATCGCAATCTCCTGATAGTCGGCATTCGGCAGCGCGGACAGCGTCGGTAGCGGACAATCGAAGGGTTTCGCGGCGCGGGTTTGCGGCGCGAGCCAGCTCACCGTGCTCTCCGGAGGATCCTTCTGCGCCGCGCAGCTCGACAGCGTCGCGAGGATCGCCGCGATCGCCGCTCCGCTAATTCGCCGGCGCGCCGCCTTGCTGATACTCAACTGTGCTTTCATCGAGTTTCCCGCGGGAGTGAACCGCCTTTTGTCCGCATGCATAGGAAGGAAAAGATCGCATACGTTGAATCGTTATAGTAGAGCGTTTACAAACTAGCGGAGCGCGACGGGATACTTGACGCTCGATCGCAGGTCGAACATAACGCTGAGGGTGGCGGTCGTGCGCGGTCAGGCTCAGGGTCGTCGCGGACTACGGGCAAAACTCTGACAAAAAAGGAAACTCATGAACTTCGGACTGCTGATGGCATTTCGGAACCCGCCACCAACCAAGACGCCGTTCACGGAAATCTATGGTAAGCATCTCGATCTTGCGGTGGAAGCCGAGGAATTGGGCTACGATTCGATTTGGCTGACCGAGCATCACTTTGTCGACGACGGCTACTCGCCGTCATTGCTGCCGATCGCCGCCGCGATCGCCGCCCGCACGAAGAAAATCCGTATCGGCACCTTCGTTATCCTGCTGCCGCTGCACAATCCGATTCGCATCGCGGAGGACGCCGCGACCGTGGACATCCTTTCCAACGGCCGTCTCGACCTCGGTTTCGGCCAAGGGTATCGGGTGCCGGAATTCACCGGCTTCAATATTGCGCGGAAGGAGCGCGGCCCGCGGCTCGAGGAGAACGCGGAAATCGTGCGGCGGCTCTTCACCGAAAAGAATCTCAGCTTCAACGGCCGTTTCAACCAGATTGCCGGCGCGACCCTGACGCCGGGTGCGGTCCAGCGTCCCCATCCGCCGATCTGGCTGGCGGCGCGCGGGCCCAAATCGATCGCGCGGGCGGCGCGCAACGGTTACCA
>Ga0074045_10001918_pt1 | contig 19725 bp, 17 predicted proteins | sample BogForMeECP23OM2_FD_94442 | JGI IMG/M metagenome (GOLD analysis project Ga0074045, IMG submission 94442) | Bog forest soil microbial communities from Calvert Island, British Columbia, Canada - Bog Forest MetaG ECP23OM2 | ecosystem: Environmental > Terrestrial > Soil > Wetlands ...
CTGGATGCGTGAAGACCCTTACAAGAAATACGAGGTAAACGTTGTCATCGACAACTCGGAAACCAAAGGCGCCCCTGTGGTCATGGAGACAAACCCAAATTACCCCAACCTTCTTGGCAAAACCGAGAAGGAAGCTCAGTTCGGAGCTTTAACCACCGACTTCAGCATGATTCGTGCCGGTTCCATCCACAAAGCCAATGGGGGATACCTAATTGTCCCAGTTGAAGAGTTGTTACAAAACCCGTTCTCCTACGACGGCCTCAAAAGAGACCTAAGGGACGGAAACATGACCATAGCGGAACCTGAAGAGCGCTACGGATTCCTCAGCGTCAAAACCCTCAAACCACAACCGATTCCATTAACAACCAAAGTGATCCTAATCGGAAGCCCCTACCTCTATCAAATGATGTTCGAGTTAGACCCTGACTTTAGGGAGCTCTTCAAAATCAAAGCAGAATTCGACACAGTTATGGATAGAACAGAAAGCAAAGTGATGCAGTACGCTGCTTGGGTATGCGCACTTTGCGAAAAAGAAAAACTCAAGCACCTTGACGGGACTGGCATAGGAAAACTTGTTGAGTTCAGCTCAAGAATCGTGGAGGACCAGTACAAACTGTCAACACAGTTTGCCTACGTCGCCGACGTAATCCGCGAAGCAAACTTTTACGCTACACAAGATAACTCCGACTTCATAACTGGAGAGCACATAAAGAAAGCGATTGAAGAAAAAGTTTACCGCTCAAAACTCATCCAAGAAAAAATCCAGGAGATGATAAAACGTGGATTCTTCCTTATCGACACTGTTCGAGAGAGGGTGGGGCAAGTTAACGGCCTATCAGTTATGGGTATGGGTGACTTTGCATTCGGAAACCCTTCGCGGGTGACGGCAAGCATAGGCGTGGGCAGGGAAGGAGTAATTGACATTGAAAGAGAAGCCAAGATGGGCGGACCAATACACACCAAAGGCGTTTTGATCTTAAGCGGCTACCTAAACGATAAATACAGCCGAGACAAACCTTTAAGCCTCTCCGCAAGGCTGGTTTTTGAGCAAAACTACGAAGGCGTCGAAGGCGACAGCGCATCAAGCACCGAACTCTACTCGATCCTTTCAGCGCTCTCTGGACGACCAATAAAGCAGAACATAGCCGTCACGGGATCAGTCAACCAGAAAGGGGAAGTCCAAGCCATAGGCGGAGTGAACGAAAAGATCGAAGGATTCTTCGAGGTTTGCAAACTTCAAGGGCTCACAGGGCAACAAGGCGTCATGATACCGGATAGCAACGTGCAGAATCTGATGCTCAAAGAAGAAGTTCTTGAAGCCGTGAAAGCAGGCAAATTCAACATTTACTCTGTAAAAACAATCGATGAAGGAATAGAGTTTCTCACAGGAACAAAAGCCGGCGAATTACAGGCAGACGGAACCTTCGAAGAAGGAACAATAAACTATCTTGTCAACAAACAACTCAGCGAAATGGCTGACAAACTAAAAGAGTATTCACCCTTCGAACTAAAGAAAAAAGCCGAAGACTAAACCCATCACAAGCTGGAGGAAGTATAAATTCTTCCTCTTTTAGTTAAGTTTTTTATTTTGCCGACCTTAAACGAAATAACTTTCTTAGATGAAATGGTTTTTGGGTATTCTTAACTATTGCAGAATAGCAGCGTTTTCTCCTTTCGCTTTTGTTGATTCTGAATCAATATTGCAAGTTATCAAAGCTTATCTTGCAAACTGCACAACGAGATAATGTGAGCAATCTTGGCAATAAAGAACCCTAGGCGGAAACGCAGCAACATCGCATTCCTCTTTCTTCCAGCATTAATCTTTATTTTTTACATGGGCTGGAGCCAGTACTGGATAGGCGACCAGAAAAGACCAAAACCAAAAAACCGAACAGCGCCAAAAAAAGACAATGTAACCCTTTTGCCAGCAGTTTTCGAAAAAGCACCACCAATTTTAATTTGATGATAAAACAAAAAATCACTGCGTTCCATCATTTGCAACTCCACGAAATAATATGTGGCTTCGGAACAAGCATGCCTGTTGTTGCAATTACACAACCACAATTCCATTTATACCGCGCAAGGGATTGGTTATCTTGCGAGAAATAGCCATCCAAGAGGTACACCCATGCTTGGCGGGTCGCGGTCAAACAAAGCGCGGATTGTAAAACCCTTACAAACAGGTGCTTATTCTGATTCGCGTCTCGGATTGGCGGGCGCGGTCCGCTGAGCCTACTTTTGGTTTCGCGGCAAATAGACTAGCCGTCTTACGGTATATGATTTATTAAGGGTAACATATAATGCTACCTTTCGGGAAACAACTTGAGCTACAAACAACACATGCATCCTAAAGTCAGCCAAGCAGAGATGGCATTATTCAACGAATTAAGCAAAGCTGGATTAACATCGGGAATGGTCACCCAGAAACCAATTATTCTCAAATCAACCATACCGGATTTCTGCTGGATAAACAAACGAAAGATTGTCTACATAGATGGCGTACCTGTCCATTCAAGCGACAAGCAGCAACAGCGCGACAGCGAAATCGACGAGTTGCTGGAAGCCCAAGGCTGGGAAGTTCTACGTATTCCCTACCAGCCCCCAATAACTGCGAAGGGGTTAGCTGAGATGATGGTAACCATAAAGCGTTTTCTAAATGTGGATGAAGAAGAATAAGATTACCGCACGATTTTTCAGCCCAACTAAAATTCGTGGCCGCTATTTGATTAATTTGGTACGACCCACGCGTTATTTGCTCAACCTTGGGAGAACCCATAAAAACATATTTATTTCTTCAAGAACAACCTTCTGCGAATGCTCCGGTAGTATAGTCCGGTCAAGCCTTACTAAGACTTCTTACTAAGGGACTAAGTATAGCGGCCTCTCGAGTCGCGGACCCGGGTCCAAATCCCGGCCGGAGCACCATAACTCTTCAAGTTAGGATTTTCCCTAATCATGAAGACAAACAAAAATGAAGAAATCTGCTCAGACTATTAGTTTTCCATTTGCTTACGATTACACCTTATTGGTGACTAGTGAAGAGCACTTCTCTTCAACAGTACGATTTAGGGTAAGCTCTGCCATGTTTCGGCTGTAATCCATTATTCGTCTTGAGCTATCAAAGATCAACCTCAAAGCGGAAGCGATGTTGGGGTCCAGTTTCTTGCTTGACATTAACGTAACCAGTTGGTTTTCAAGGGGGGCAAAGGAGTCACATTTTAGGATAAGGTTTTCCGCGTCTTTGTATTCCCTCTTAAAAAGTGCCTTAATTGCATCATCATACGACTGTTGAGCAAGAGAGCTGAAATTTACCAGTTGGTTGTAAACTTCTTCGTCAACTGGATCTCGTAGAAAGAGTGTTTCGTCATCGATTAGTTTTTGAATTGAACCGAGATTATTTATGATGTTTAGTGCGTTTTGGGCGATGCTTTCAATGTCGTTGACCGCTATGCGGTAAAGAAGGAATTCTTTGGGCGTTCTGAAACCGAGTTCCCGATACAGATTTCGTTCTATGCCATATTTGAGTTGGCGAACAACATACAAGCCCAATCGGTTAACGTCGTTGTGGGCGTTAATGACTGCGTCAAACAACGCAGTGTTTCGGTCTTTGAATGCAGTGATTGCATCTCTGTTTGCAGATAATGCTACGATCGCCATTCTTCTAACAGCTTTCTCTATTGGGAATTCGGAATGTTTGATTAAGATTTGTAGAGTGATCTCATCTGAAGTTTCATCAATTATTTCTGAACCTAGAAAGCTGTCTCTAGCTAAGGTTTTTATTTCGTTTTTATATTTGGCGGCATCTTGCGGCTTTTTGATGTGGACTCTGATTATGTCGGCGCCTATCGCGTACAGCGCTTTTATCATTCTGAGGGTGGACTGTATTGTTTCTTTGGGGTCGATGCTTATGTAGTATTCTTTGGGTTTAGCTGCATTGCCTCGACCTTCTTTTTCTTGGATTTTTCTTGGTACCAGCATTAGGGTTGAGTCTGGTTCTATGTTGAATGCTATCTCGCTTCCTCGCTTTAACTCGAGGTCTTGCACCCATTCTTTGGGCAGGGATATTATGTAGGAACCTCTGCCCGTGCATTGGACTCTTCTATATCCTAGGTCTTTTTCTGCCAACGAATTCGCCTGATATATGTTTCATTTATATTACATAGTTCATGAACTGTCATATAAATGATTACCAACAAAGTTATATAGAATACATGTATTTTAGTGGGCTAACTCCTTCAGGAAAGTGGCAAAAACGTCAGCGAACACACGTAAAATAATCTTGGAATGTGGTAAACAATCAACCACTACCAAAAATGTTCTATGCACAACCGACGTGGAACTGCATATTTTCATGCTCACTTGTCCACGCTAAACATGAAAAATTGAGGCTAAGTTTATGGTCAAAAGAATAATCGCAAAACAAGAAAACTGCATGGGCTGCGGACTATGTGAAGTCTTTTGCACAGTCCAACACTCGAAATCAAAAGACATAATCAAAGCCTACAACAGTGAACGCCCCAAACCAATAAGCAGAGTAAGAGTAGAACGAAACAAACCTGTCTCATTTGCCATACAATGCCGACACTGCGAAGATGCACCCTGCGTAAACGCATGCTTATCGGGCGCAATGCGCAAAGATCCGAAAACAGGCCAAGTCACACATGACCCCCAGAAATGCATGGGCTGCTGGACGTGCGTGATGGTTTGCCCATATGGAGCCATAATAATGGATAAGGAAGGACATGTAGTCGCAAAATGCGATTTATGTCAAGGCTTCGACTCTCCTGCATGCGTCGCTAACTGCCCTAACGAAGCTTTGGTTTTCAAAGAGGCGAAAGCCTAAATGGCAAAGTATGTGATTGTAGGCGCTTCTGCAGCAGGCATAGGCGCAGTTGAAGCCATAAGAGAAGTCGATCCAGTTGGAACACTAACCATAATCACCGACGAAGCATGCTCCCATTACAGCCGCCCAATGATAAGCGATTTTGTCAGCGGCAAAGCCGACCTCAAAAAAGTTGATTGCCGGCACGAGGATTTCTGGAAAGAAAACAATGTAGAAGCACTCTTGGGCAAGAAAGTCACGGCCATAAAGTTTGACGAAAAAGCAGTCCAGCTTGAAAGCGGCGAAAAAATTCCTTACGAAAAACTGCTCATTGCCACAGGCGGCAAACCTTTTGTTCCTAAGATGGAAGGCTCAGACAAAGAGGGGGTGTTCACGTTCACAACACTCAAAGATGCTCAGGTCATTGCAGCCAAAATCGCTAGCATAAACGCAAAGTCTGCAGTAGTCATCGGTGCAGGACTCATCGGGATAAGCGTAACCGAAGCCCTCGTGAAACGCGGCTTGAAAGTTACCGTGGTCGAGTTGCAAGATAAAATCCTAAGTTTGCTCTTGGACCCTAAAGGCTCAGATATCGTTGAAGCGGTTGTCCGAAAAGCAGGCGTTAACATCATCACTGGCCAGTCGGTTCAAAAAATCATAGGAAAACCAGACAACGAAAACACTGTCGGAGGTGTGATCTTAACCAAAGGAGACCAGGTGCCTTGCGACCTTGTCGTAGTAGCAATAGGTGTCATCCCACGCACTGAATTGGTAACGGGAACAGCAGTGAAGACTAACAGAGGAATCGTCGTTGACAACATGATGCAGACAAATGTTCCTGACGTTTACGCCAGCGGCGATGTAGCCGAAGCTTACGACTTCGTTCTCAACCAGAACCGTCTTCTGCCTCTCTGGCCACTTGCGGTGTTGGAAGGCCAGGTTGCAGGCTGCAACATGGCAGGTAAAAAAAGCACTTATTCAGGCGGCACAAACATGAGCAGCCTCAAGTACTTCGGCATCCCAGTCGTCTCCGTCGGCTTAGCTAACCCAAAGGACGACCCCACGCTGGAAGTGCTGACCAAAATCGATCCTGAGCACAACGTTTACAAAAAGTTGGTTCTTAAGAACAACGTTATTCTGGGTATGACCCTTGTGAACTCGATTGAACGAGCAGGCATACTGTTCTACCTAATGAAGAACTCAACGAACGTGAAAAAATTCAAACAGCAACTTCTGGCAGACGACTTCAGCTGGGCATCTTTCCCCGTTACTCTGCAGAGAAAAATGAGTGTGGTGCAATAAAATGAACCGGCAAGACCAAAAAATAATCAGCCCATTTGGCGACGACAAGGACTTTTCAGGCTGCGCTATCTTTGCCATAATGAACACCGAAGGCAACCGTTTCAGCTCAAAGAACCCCGTGCGTGCGATAAAGAACATGCATGATCGCGGCAACGGCTTAGGCGGCGGCTTCGCCGTCTACGGGATATACCCAGACTTCAAAGATTACTACGCGTTCCACATAATGTACCTGAGCAAAGACGCAAAAGAACAAACCAACCGCATACTCGCGTCGAAGTTCGAAATGATCTACGACGAGGAAATGCAGACAAAACCCGCCGACGTTCATAATCCGCCGCTTGTTTGGCGCTACTTCGTTCAACCCAAAAAGGTCAGACCTGAAAACCAAACTGAAGAAGACTACGTTATGGAAACTGTGATGCGAATCAACACGGAAACTGGGAAGGCGTTTGTCTTCTCAAGTGGCAAAGATATGGGTGTATTCAAAGGCGTAGGTTTCCCTGAAGACGTAGCAGACTTCTTCTGCCTTGAAGACTACCAAGGTTACCTCTGGAGTTGCCACAGCAGATTTCCCACAAACACGCCAGGCTGGTGGGGTGGAGCACACCCATTCAACATCCTGGACTGGACAGTAATTCACAATGGTGAACTCTCATCCTATGGAATAAACCGGCGCTACCTCGAAATGTACGGCTACAAATGCACCATGCAGACAGACACCGAAGTGCTTGCCTACGCGGTAGACCTACTTATGCGAAGACAAAAACTGCCAATTGAACTTGTAGCCCAAATCCTTGCCGCGCCTCTATGGGATGAAATTGACCAGATGGAGCCCAAAAAAGCTCAGTTGCTGAGGGCGCTTCGCCAAACTTATGGGAGTCTACTGATGAATGGACCCTTCAGCATAGTTGTCGCTCACCACGGCGAAATGATTGGGTTAACGGACCGAATCAAGCTTCGTCCACTTGTAGCTGGCACTAACGGCGATCTAACTTATTTGTCGTCTGAAGAATCTGCCATGCGGTTGGTTTCGCCGCAGCTTGACAAATTCTGGGCGCCCAGAGGCGGAGAACCAGTCGTGTGTAGACTAAGAAACAGCAAAACCAGACCTGTTGAAGTTTTGGAAGGAGGACTAAAGCAGTGAAAACTTACGTGATTCCCGAGTATCTTGTTGAACGAGACCAGAATCGGTGCATACGCTGCAAGGTATGCGTTAACCAATGCACGTACGATACGCATTACTATGATGAGGAAACAGACACAGTTTGCAGTAAAGAGGAAAACTGCGTAAATTGCCAACGCTGCGTAACCTTTTGCCCGACACATGCAATTACCATAAGACGGAACCCGAATGCTAACCGCGAAAACGCCAACTGGACTTTTGAAGCCATACGGGACGTGAAGAAGCAGGCTGAAAACGGAGCAGTTATCCTAACGGGCATGGGCAACGACAAACCCTATTACACTTACTGGGATCGGCTGCTGCTAAACGCAAGCCAAGTTACTAACCCGTCGATTGATCCCCTACGTGAACCCATGGAAATTAGAACTTACCTTGGCGCGAAACCGGACAAGCTGGATTTGGAAATAGAAAATAGCGGAGCCGCCCTCAAAACCAAACTCACTCCGCAACTTTGTCTTGACACCCCAATAATGTTCTCAGCCATGTCTTACGGAGCCATAAGCCTAAACGTTCATGAATCTTTAGCGAGGGCAGCTACTGAATGTGGCACGTACTTTAACACTGGGGAAGGCGGCTTAGACAAGAGCCTCTACAAATATGGCGCCCACGCTATCGTTCAAGTTGCATCGGGACGCTTCGGTGTCCACCCCAAATACCTTAACGCAGGTGCAGCCGTGGAAATCAAGATTGGACAAGGCGCAAAACCGGGTATAGGTGGACATTTACCAGGCGAAAAAGTAACTGAGCACGTAGCCAGAACACGCATGATACCAATAGGAACCGACGCGCTGTCTCCTTATCCCCAACATGACATTTACTCAATCGAAGACCTGCGCCAACTAATCTATGCTCTCAAAGAAGCAACAAACTACACCAAACCAATTTCAGTCAAAATCGCCGCAGTTCACAACGCCGCAGCAATCGCCAGTGGCATGGTTCGCGCAGGAGCTGACATCATCGCTCTTGACGGTGTCAGAGGCGCAACTGGCGCAGCACCGAAAGTCATCAGAGATAACGTAGGCATACCCATCGAGCTAGCTATTGCACAAGTTGATCAGCGGCTACGTGAGGAAGGCATCCGTAACCAGGCATCCGTGGTTGCGGCAGGCGGTTTTAGAAGCAGCGCCGACGTTTTCAAAGCCATAGCTCTTGGCGCAGACGCCGTGTACATTGCAACTGCAGCTTTGATAGCTATCGGATGCAGCGTCTGCCAACGCTGCCACACCGGAAAATGTCCGTGGGGTATCGCTACAAGCGATCCGTGGATCAGCAAACGCATTAACCCCGACATCGCGTCCAAACGGCTCGTTAACCTGCTTAACAGCTGGAGCGTTGAGATTAAAGATATGATGGGCGGCATGGGAATAAACGCCATCGAAAGCTTACGAGGCAACAGACTCGCATTAAGAGGCGTCGGGTTAAGCCGAACCGAGCTGAAGATTTTAGGCGTGAAAATGGCTGGAGAATAAAAAAGCATGCTAGAACAAAAAATCAAAGTGGAAATCGACGCAAAATACCTTCACTACACGAAAAGAGAGGGCAACCTGCTAAAAATCAACGCTGATGAACTCTACTACAAGGACCTAAACGCACTACTTAGACAAGCAATCTGCACCGATGTGGAAAGAATAGAGATACACAACGTCTGCGGGCAACGATACATAGGCACTGACCTTGACACAAACATCCAAATCGACATTTATGGGACCCCTGGAAACGACCTCGGCGCCTTCATGAACGGCCCCAAACTCGTAATTCACGGCAACGGACAAGACGGTTCAGGCAACACAATGAACGAAGGACAAATCGTCATACATGGACACGCAGGAGACGTAACTGGCAACTCGATGAGGGGCGGAAAAATCTTTGTCCGAGACTACGTCGGCTACCGAGTCGGCATACACATGAAAGAATACCAACGCAAAATCCCACAAATCGTCATAGGGCAAACGGCAGGCGACTTCTTAGCGGAGTACATGGCGGGCGGCGTAATGGTCATCCTAGGTTTAAACCTTAAAGTAAGCGAAAAATGTAAAGCCAAATTCGTCGGGACCGGAATGCACGGCGGAGTCATCTACGAACGAGGCGAAATATTGGAGCCAGTCACAGGAACCAAAACGCTCGATGCTGGAAAACGCGATATAAAAACGATTGAAGCCCTTGTCAAAGAATACTGCAACCACTTCGGAGCGGACCCAAACGAGATCATGTCGCGCAAATTCAAGAAGATACTGCCAGTTTCAAAAAGACCTTACGAGAAGCTATTCTCCCACTAAACCCTTTTTCAAATCATTCAGTTCCTTTAAGCAAGCAGAGACTTAAGTTAGTTTTTGCCGATGTGAAGGTCGATTCCAATGTTCTTGACAAGCCGCTTTAAATCCTCGTCGCTCATCCACTCTGTCTGCAAGTAGCGGAGGATTCGCTCGTTGCTTAACCCAAGCCGCTTGGCTTCTTTTACTGTGTAGCGGTAGGCTTCCACCTCAGTGGGTCGATCCACATAGTCGTATATGGGATTAAACAGTTCTTTCCCGTCTAGATGCTGCTTGACATGGCAGAGTTCATGGACCACGTCTAGGTAGATGTCAGTTTTGTCGCCGCTGTTTAGGTAGCTCTTGTTAACCATTAAATGCCCGTCGTTGTCGTCGACGCCCATGTACCCGAACCACATGAACTGAACTTTGAGGTTCTTCAACACCTCATCGGTCGTATCGCCGAAAATGCCGCGCACTGCCCCAGATTTTTCGAATCCGGTAAAATAATCCAGAAACAAGCCTGTTGAAATCCCTACACGGAGTAGCTTTGTAAGCCGCAGCGTTCTCGCTGTCTTGAACATAGTCCATGCGAAGTACTCCGTCCACGATGCCATTTAGGTGCCTCTCTTCCCAATATGCAGAAGCAGTATTTGAACGCTGACAAGATTGGATCAATCGCTGACCGGGCAAACGATAACGGTTCAAGAAACTAACGGATCTTGGGGACAAAATTCTTATTCTTAACAGAAGAAAAGAGCAGACGGGAAACTATGAAGCCGAAAGAAGCCAGAACCAAAATGGATATTGCCATGAATACTGCAATTTCCTGTTTTCTCAAGTTGTAAAGTTGGAGCTCAAACTGCTAGAGGCAGCCGCTGAAGACATGTTCGACAGCCTCGACCGCTAACCGCAACTTAAGCCCAAAAGTTTGTTTTGTATCGGCTTCCTATCGAGTATTCATGAAGTCGGTCAAAGTCAAGTTTTCGGAGGGAAGTTCAGCGGTGCCTAACATGAAGAATGGGTGTTTCTCCAGGGTTACTTCCCGTGTGTACATAGTTTTGCTGAAAGATAAGACGGTATTTGCTTTGGCACAGGTCACTTCTTGAAGCAGAACGTTTCTTCGGCTGTCAGAGGGGAGGTAAGTTGCGACGACGACTATTTGGTGTTTTCTGGCAAAGCTTGAAAGGTAACTGACAATTTGGCTGTAAACCCTTTGTGCTTCTTCATGTGGGACGTCGTTGTCTAAGAAGAACCCGGCTACGTCGGAAATCACCACGAGTTTAGCATCGTATTTCTTCACGGTTTCTTCAAGTCTATCAAGTATAAGGGAAGTCAGCTGGTAAGCGGTGAATGCTCTTGAAATAAAGATGCGTTCAAGCACTTCCTGTGGGTCAAGCTGGTGAAGCTGGGCTAAACGGGCAATCTTGTACAGTCTAAACGTGTTTCCGCCGTCGATGAAGACAACGTTGCTTCCTAAGCCACCAAGCTGCTTAGGCACTTGCGCTCGGATGCAAAGAAGAGAAGTTAACGAAATAACTGACGGTGACCCATAAAGCACTGCGAAGTCGCCTGGAGCAAACCCAGGAAAAAGATCATCGACACCTGGCATGTTTAAGGAAAACAGCGGTTGCGCCATTGTAGGCTTCGCCAGTAGATTTTGCATCATTCCATTTTTGCACTCCTGTCCATGGAGGGCACTACGGAGGTTAACCCTTTTTAAAGCATCGTCCAAACGACGTTTGAGCACAGGGGAGGGTAGATTGAAAGTGAAAAGCTAAAAACACGTAAACTTAGGATTGCTGCTGTTTGCGTGCCTCTTTTTGTTCCCTCAGAATTTGAGAGGCAATAGTCATCAAGAAAATCATTGAGAATACTATTGCAACAATGCTTACCTTGTACATGATGCTCATGTTAATGTATAAAACCGCGAAAACAGAAACAAGCATTAACGCAAGGATGAACGCTTCCTGAATGCCGCCAAACACCTTAGAAGTACCAAAACTCATAATTTTACACCAACGTTTCCAAAACCCATGCGCAAGCGTATAATATTAATTTTCTGCCGCCATTAACCCAAAATCAGCCTAAAAATCTTGGGCAAAAATGGCTTAAAATTCAGACGAACATACGCGAGCATTCAGAAGAAGATATCAAACATTGCCAGAAACAGAATCGGCGTTATCTTCCTCCTTATCCCAATCGCCGCCATATTGAATACAGAATTAAGCGCAATTGCCTCATCAAGGGTGAGTGATGTACGACCTGCCAACTCAGTCGGAAAGATCTGTTCACATCGTTCACGGTCATTTACTTCACAGGCAAGATAGACGCGATAACACTCAACACAACACAAACAACCTAATGATTACTTCAGGTGCCCTCCTGATCGTTGATTTAGCTCTATTGTAATTCAGCGTAGCAATTTTCAGCGGAGAAGAAATACTGACAAAATGAAAAATAGCAAACCAACCCCACGAGAGTAGCGCAAACTTAGATAACCCATCAAAGTTATGGCCAACTGACAAAAACATTAATCTTTAATCTGACATATCCTTCACCCTGAGGAACACTAACTTGCCAATCCTACCCATAGACACTGGCCGCTACGGCACGCCAGAAATGCTGAAAATCTTCCAAGAAGAAACCCGAGTCCAAAAACTGCTTGACGTTGAAGCCGCCTTAGCCTTAGCGCATGCTGAAGTTGGCAACATTCCAGAGAAAGACGCCAAAAAAATCGCCGCCATGGCATCCACAAAATACGTCAAAGTTGACCGAGTCAAGGCAATTGAAAAGGAGATAAAACATGACGTCGCCTCGCTGGTTCGGGCTCTTGCCGAGGTTTGCGGATCAAGCGGCGCCTACGTGCATTTGGGAGCGACAAGTTACGACATAGTTGACACGGCTAACGCGTTGCAGCTCAAAGACGCATTGGCTCTCATTGAGGAGAGGCTTGCAAATTTAAAGGCGACTCTGCAGAAACAGGCTGATCAGCATAAGGGAACTGTGATGATTGGCAGAACCCATGGGCAACACGCTTTGCCGATTACTTTGGGTTTCAAGTTTGCGGTTTGGGGCTATGAAGTCAACAGACAAATCGAACGATTGAACGAGTGCAAAAAACGGGTTCTAGTCGGAAAAATAAGCGGCGCAGTCGGCACCCAAGCGGGTTTAGGCGAACACGCGGAGCAAATTCAGGAACTCGTCATGAAACGGCTTGGTCTTCGCCCGGCCGAGATTTCAACCCAAATTGTTCAACGAGATCGTTACGCAGAACTCGTTTGTGTTTACAGCATGGTTGCTTCTTCGCTTGAGAATTTCGCAACTGAAATCCGCGAGCTGCAAAGACCTGAAATCGGCGAGCTCTCGGAGGCGTTTGAAGCCAACAAACAGGTTGGCAGCTCAACAATGCCTCACAAGCAAAACCCGGAAACATGCGAACGCATCAGCGGTTTAGCACGAATAGTCAGAAGCCTCACTACCCCGTCGCTGGAAAACATGGTGACTTGGCATGAAAGAGACTTGACTCAGTCGTCGGCTGAAAGGTTCATTTTTCCTGAATCAAACATTCTTCTTGACTACATGCTCAGCTTAATGTGTGACGTTGTCACGAACTTGCGGGTTGACCAACAGCGAATGCTACAGAACCTGACCCTAACGCAAGGGCGGGCTATGTCTGAAGCGGTTATGATGGCATTAGCGAAGAAGGGTGTTAACAGGCAAGAAGCGCATGAGATGCTAAGGAAACTAACTATCATAAGTGCAACTGAGAAAAAAGACTTCAAACAGATCCTTCTGCAAAACAAAACCATTAGCGGCAAACTTTCACAAGCAGAAATCGACGAGGCATTGAACCCGAAGAACTATTTGGGCACGGCGGTTAAACAAGCTGAAAAGTTCGCGAAAAGCTAAAACTCAGATAACGCACTTTGCTTGAAATCCTGTTCACTGCCGAGCTTTTCCCACGTATCTTTTTTAACAAAGCCGCCGACCTGCTCCTTAATCTTTTTGGCAAGCCTTGGACCAATAAGCGGCAGGTTGCTTAATTCCTCCATTGAGGCGCGTTTTATGTCTTCGATGGTTTGGTAACCCGCATTGAACATTATGCGTCCGCGGACTCTTCCCACTCCTTCAAGCCGAACGAGGGGCAGAAGTTCCTTCTTTATACCTTTAGAAACCCGTTCAACAAGTTCGCTGGTCAATGGGCGAAGTTCTTTGCATCCAAATAGCCCTGCTAATTCGTCCGTCGCATGAAGAAGCCACTTCGCGTTCTCAATCGCGCGGTAAAGGTCGCCTGGCTGCACGTTAAACTCTCGAATCAGGTTTTCCTCGCTAACCTCTTCAACCCAGCTCTTCATCACCAAAGCGGTTTTGATTTCCCCAAGAAACTCCTCAAAGCCGAAGTGGTCCTCCCACTCGTTGGGTACTTCAACGAAAAGTTCGTCCCGATGTTGCTCCAAAGCAAGCGCAAGTGGATCAATTTCCCGCGCATAGGGGCGCATAACTGGCCCCATGTCAGGCATATGAGAAATCAAGTGTAACAGACCAAAATCGGCTGGTTCTTTAGCCTTCTTCTTGAGTGCTTCACGGATAACAACGCCTGACAGAGGATCAATGTATAGTTCGCTTACGCGTTTGCCGAACATCGTAGCGTAGATTTCGTCCCCGTTTACGGCAATCATTTCCTCTTCGTAGAGGTACTTCAAAATTTTGCCGATAATGCCCTTGATTGCTTTAACGTCGTATTGATAAGCGTAAAATGTTTTGCCGAAAAACTCGTAAATCCCGTTCTCTGTATGGGCGAAATCCGACGCGACCGTTGCCAGCACGTGTCCCCGCATGATTTTTTCAACAGCGAGCCTGCTCCAAATCCGTTCAGGCTTAGCCAGAACATAGCCTTCCATAAGGTAGTCTGCTTCATCTGAGGTTTTTGCAAGAAGGATTGATTCGCCTACCTTGTCGTATTTGGGTCGTCCAGCCCTGCCCGCCATCTGCTTGTACTCCAAAACGCTGATGGGGTAATTGCCGTAGCCCGGCTCGAAACGCCTATAATCCTGAATTATGACCGTTCTGGCCGGAAGGTTTACGCCGAAAGCCAAAGTCGGGGTTGCAGTTAAAACTTTGATTTTGCCTTCTTTAAACGAGTCTTCAACGATCTTTCGATGAGCACCTGACAAGCCTGCATGGTGAAAAGCCGTGCCGCACTTGACAAGATCAGCTAAGGTGTCGCTGATTTGGGTTCGTTCGCCTGCGGAGAGGATTTTTTCCGCTTCATGCTCCAACGCCCGCTTCACAGGTTTAGACAGGACTTCTCCAGTGTGCTGAGAAATAGTTTTCGCGGCTGAAACTGCATTTTTGCGTGTTGAAGCAAAAACTAGGGCTTGTCCACCGGCCTTCAAAGTGTTTAGAACGAGGTTAATAGTTGGATAACGGGTCTTGCGCTCGATTTTTTTAGCGTCGCCATCCTTGAACTGGATTTCATCATGCAGAAGCACGCCTTCTTTTAAGCTGACTGGGCGCCATTCAGTCACGATAAACTTAGCGTTTAGCCAGCCCGCGATTTCGTCAACGTTGTTTATGGTGGCGCTGAGCGCCAGGATTTGGATATCAGGGTTAACCTGCAAAAGCCTAGCCAAGACAATTTCAAGTGTAGGACCACGTCCTGCATCGTTAAGGAGGTGGACTTCGTCGGCTATGACAAGTGAGATTTCATCCATCCATTTGGCTCGGTGCCGAAGAAGAGAATCTGCCTTCTCGTTGGTTGTGACGATTATATCATAGCGTTCGAGCCAATTGTCGGCGGTGTCAAAATCGCCTGTGCTGATGCCCACAGAAACTTTCCTGCCATCCTGCTTACGTATGGATGTGTATTTTCTGAATTCTTCAAATTTTTCGCTGGCCAAAGCTCGGAGCGGCGAGAGATAAATCACTTTGCCATTTTTTTCCAGCACATGCTTGAGCCCGCAGAGTTCCGCAATCAACGTTTTTCCCGACGCAGTTGGGCTGGCCAAAACAATATTCTGGCCATCCAAAACACCTGCCCGTAAAGTGTCTTCCTGCGGCGGGAAAAGCTCAACGATTCCCATGTTCTGCAGGATTTGTTTGACTTCCTCCGGAACGGATAATTCTGCAATCTTCAACATGAACTCGCCAATCAAACAGCATATTGAATATGCTAGTTTAATAGTGTTAGCGAGGCACACAATTTTTTCAGCTACATTTTTCTATTTGATTAAGATATTAAAAAGACGAGTTATCTAATCCCAAACGGCGGAGAGTATATTGTATGGTTGAAAACGTAAAAGAACTTCTTAAACTGCATGAAGGCATAACACATGAGGTCTATTTGGACAACGAGAACTCCAGCGTTATTCCACAAGAAATCGTGGATGAAATGTTGCCTTACTTTAATAAGAAAGCCTACGGTAACCCGACACTTACCCACAAGCCAGGCTGGGAAGCTTTTGAAGTTATAATGAACTGCTTCCAGACCATAAGCAAATCCATCGGCGCCAAAAACCTTGAAGACATCACATTCACCCCAGGCGAAACCGAAGCAAACAACCTTGCAATAATGGGTTCATGCTTCGCGCGAAAAAGCATGGGCAAAAAAATAGTCATATCTGAAATCGAGCCGATCAACGTTTTGCAAGTTGCTGAAATGATGCAGAAATTCGGGTTCACGATTCAGAAGATTTCCGTGAACCCTGACGGCTTCATAAACCTTGAAAAACTCAAAGAAGCAGTTGACAATGAAACCGTTCTCGTAAGCGTTTCCTCCGTAAACAATGAGATCGGCACAGTGCAACCCATAAAGGAAGCAGTCGACATCGTCAAAGCCAAAAACCCCCAAACGCTCTTCCACACCGATGCTTCAGACGCTTACGGCAGAATACCCCTAAACGTACAAGACCTAAACATAGATTTGGCAACGCTTAGCAGCTACAAGATTCTGGGTCCACGCGGAATGGGAGCAATGTATCTTCGAGACGGAGTAAACATGGAACGCATTCTTGAAGGGCAAATAGGCACACAGAAGCTTTGGCCAGGAGTCGAAAACACACCTTTAATCGTCGGCTTCACAAAAGCGTGTGAGTTAGCATTCCAAAACTTCGAAGCAAACGTCGCTAAAATGCGTAGTCTCCGCGACAAACTTGTTGACGGAATATTCACCGAACTCGACGATCTCCGCTTTAACGGTCCCAAAGGCAACCAACGGGCGCCGGACAACGCCAACGTTAGCATACTGCGTGCAGAAGGCGAAGCATTAACCATCGAGTTAAGCTTGAAAGGCGTTTATGTTTCCAGCGGCAGCGCCTGCAGCCGAAGACTGCTTCAGCCAAGCCACGTTCTCGTTGCTATAGGACGCAGATTCAGCGAAGCACATGGAAGTATCCTCATGAAAACCACACGTTACCAATCAGAACAAGACATCGATTACGTTTTAAGCGTACTACCGCCATCAGTCAATCGTATTAGGGGAATAGTTGGCTCAACAGGAGTTGATTAAATGTCGCGTATACCACTACCTTACAACCCGAAAGTTATGGATTTATTCAGGAACCCCAAGAACCTAGGAAAAATGGATGATGCCACAGTTGTGGCAGTTGCGGGTAATCCAGCCTGTGGAGACATGATAACCTTCTACCTCAAAATAACCGACAAAGACGTTATCGAGAGAGCCAGCTTCGAAAGCTACGGCTGCGCCGCAAACATCGCTACATCCAGCATCGTCACAGAAATGATTAAGGGATTGAGCCTTGAACAGGCATGGCTAGATGTAACCTGGAAGAAAGTCACGGAGGAAATCGGCGGTTTACCCAGCGTCAAGTTTCACTGTGGAGTCCTTGCCGTTGGCGCTTTGAAACGTGCGATAAGGCAGTACTTTAAGCAAAAAGGCGCATTGATCCCCAGTTGGATGCCTGCGGAAAACACTTTTGAGGAAAAACAGGCGCTGGAAGAAGAAGAGCTCGCGAAGCTGCTATCAAAAAGGCTTAAGACTGAAGAGAAGGCAGAGAAGTAGTCGTGGATATACAAGCGGTCCGTGAAGATTTCCCGATACTGAAACGCATGATCAACAACTACCCATTAATCTATTTTGACAACGCTGCAACCACCCAGAAACCGCGCCAAGTAATTGAAGCTGAAGTTAACTTTTACGAAAAGCACAATAGCAACATCCACCGCGCAGTCCACACATTATCGCTAGAAGCCACTGACCTCTACGAGAAGTCACGGGAAAGAATCTCAAAATTCATAAATGCCAAAGAATCCTCGGAGGTTGTTTTTGTCCGGGGCACAACTGAAGCCATCAACCTTGTCGCTTATACGTGGGGTCTAAGCAACCTAGGCAAAGGCGACGAGGTGTTGGTTTCCCTGATGGAGCATCACAGCAATATTGTCCCATGGGAAATCACGGCTAAACTCAAAGGTTTCACAATCAAATATGCGAACGTCAAACCAGACGGCACCCTTGATTACGAGGATTTTGAAGCAAAGTTTTCCAAAAAAACCAAAATCGCCTGCTTAAGCCAAGTCTCAAACGTCACAGGAGTAATCAACGACGTTAAAAGGATCACTGAGGCTGCTCACGACAATGGTTCTCTAATGCTAGTGGACGGCGCCCAATCTGTCCCTCACTTGAGTGTTAACGTTCAGGATTTGGACATTGATTTTCTGGCTTTTTCAGGACACAAGATGCTTGGACCCACGGGAATAGGCGTGTTTTACGGCAAGAAAGCTTTGCTTGAAGCTATGCCACCGTTCCAAGGCGGAGGAGAAATGATTAAAGAAGTTGAGTTCAGTCGAGGAGTTGGCTGCAACATAAGCTTGAATGAATTGCCATGGAAGTTTGAGGCAGGCACCCCGAACATATGCGGAGCCATCGGCTTGAGCGAAGCCGTAAGTTACCTTCAAGCCGCCGGAATGGATAACGTGCAACGCCACGAGAAAGATTTAACCAAGTACGCCCTTGAACGCCTGCAGGAATGTCGCAAAATCACAATCCACGGCCCAGGGGACATCTCTAAAAGATGTGGCATAATCTCCTTTGGCGTTGAAAGCTTATCTTCCCATGACGTTGCCCTAATCTGCGACAACTATGGAATAATGATAAGAAGCGGCTACCATTGCGCGCAGCCCCTGCACCAAGAGATCCTTAAACTTCAGTCATCCGCTAGGGCGAGCTTTTACATTTACAACACGCGCGAAGAGATCGACCGATTCGTTGAGATTTTAAAGGAGATAGAGCAGCTTTAATGCCAACCCTCGAAGATTACGTAGCACGGGTAGAAGGAACATGTGGCGCGGAAAAAGATGTCATCGTGTTTTTTAAGTACGAAAAAAAGGATGAAATCATCTCCAACATCCTAAAGAAAGTGACTGTAAACAACAAGATCGCCGGCATAATTTTTGAATTAACATTTGAAAACTTTTCTTTCCGGCTCTACACAAGCGGGAAAGCCATTTTCCGCGGCGTCAAGAACCGGGAAGAACTTAATGCTCTCCTATCCAAACTTCTGCTTTAGTTGGTGGGTTCTGTCTTTCCCCCAACATTGGCTTTTGAACGTGCCCTGTTCCTGCTGACCCAATTCATGACTGGGATAAGGGAACCCTTGAAAGATTGTGGGAGAGCATCCTTAAACTCCCTTTGTAAGCCCAAGCGCACATCAACTTTGCCTTTCCAGGTTAGAGGTACAAAGTAACGTGTTAGAGGATACTTGGCGAATCCGTTGCTTTCTTTGAACTTGTCAAGCGAGGGATGATTTCCTATTCGTCCATACATAAGCCACCGCTGGCTTTTGGATGAGCAGACTTCAACAGCCTTAGCAAGAAGCGCATTGTTCAACGCTTTGTCCCAGTGCTTCATCATCGAAAGTATCTGAGAAATAATCACGATGTCTTCGCCGTAGAGTAACTGAATAAAACCAACCAGTTCATCGTTCAGGTAGGCGCCGATGAATGTCGAGTTTTCCTTGGATCCGTACATGTTACCAGCCACAGTTGCGAGTGGTTCGCCGTAGTGAAGGAAAGCTCTCTCTTGCCTCACCGGCGTCTCATTGTAGATTTTCCATATCCCTTCAGCAAGCGTGTCGCTGGGCTCCACGATCGCCACTCTTACGCCGCATTTCTCCGCTCTGCGAACCATGTTTCGAGTTTTCTTCCCGACA
>Ga0074045_10001920_pt1 | contig 19714 bp, 20 predicted proteins | sample BogForMeECP23OM2_FD_94442 | JGI IMG/M metagenome (GOLD analysis project Ga0074045, IMG submission 94442) | Bog forest soil microbial communities from Calvert Island, British Columbia, Canada - Bog Forest MetaG ECP23OM2 | ecosystem: Environmental > Terrestrial > Soil > Wetlands ...
CCCGCCCGAACGTGACCGCCGACGCCGCGGCGCTTTGCCTCAAGGCCGGCAACGCCTGCATTCTGCGCGGCGGCTCGGAAGCGTTGTACTCGAATCAGGCGATCGTCGCCTGCGTGCACGAAGGCCTGCGCGCCGCCGGGCTGCCCGAGCACGCGGCGCAACTGCTCGGCACGACCGACCGCGCCGCCGTAGGATTGCTCGCCACGCTGGACAAGTACGTCGACGTGCTCGTGCCGCGCGGCGGCAAGGGGCTCATTGAGCGCGTCGTCGAGGAGGCGACCATTCCGCTGCTCAAGCATCTCGACGGGGTGTGCCACGTGTACGTCGATGAGCATGCCGATATCGAGATGGCGCTGCGCATCGCCGACAATGCCAAGACCCAGCGGTACAGCCCGTGCAACACCATGGAGACGCTGCTCGTGCACGAGAAGATCGTGGCGCGTGTGCTGCCGCCGCTGGCGAAGATCTATGCCGCCAAGGGCGTCGAGCTCCGCGGCGATGCGGGCGCACGGGCGGTCGTGCCGGGGATGAGAATGGCCACCGAAGACGATTGGTATACCGAGTACCTGGCGCCCATTCTCGCGGTGCGCGTCGTGCCGTCGCTCGATGCCGCGATCGATCATATCGCCAAGTACGGTTCGCAGCACACCGACGCCATCGTCACCGCCGACCACGCCAACGCCATGCGCTTCCTGCGTGAGGTCGATTCCAGTTCGGTGATGATCAATGCCTCGACGCGTCTTGCCGACGGCTTCGAGTACGGCCTGGGCGCCGAGATCGGCATCTCGACTAACAAGCTGCACGCGCGCGGGCCGGTGGGCCTGGAAGGGCTCACCAGCCAGAAGTGGATCGTGCTCGGTGCGGGTCAGGTCCGCACGTAGCGCGTGTCGTCGTCCGTTTCGCTTTCCATCGCCACCAATTCCGCGATCGCCCTGTCGAAGGGCTTCGGCTGGCTGGTCACCGGATCGCCGACGCTGTTCGCCGAGACGATCCACTCGATCGCCGATGTCGCCAACCAGATCCTGCTCAAGGTCGGCGAGGTGCGAGGCCGTGCCGGTCCGGACCGGATGCATCCGTTCGGCCGCGGCCAGGAAACGTTCTTCTGGGGCCTGGTGTCCGCCGTCAGCGTGTTTTTTCTTGGCTGCGGCGTCAACGTCTACCACGGCCTGCAATCGCTGCTCTCGCCGGTGGTGGTCGAGCCATTCACTCCCCTGGTGCTCGGGTTGTTGCTGTTCGCGCTCGGGCTCGAGTCGTTCACCTTCGTCGTCGCCCTGCGCGAGATCGGCGGCTGGAAGGGGCTTATCGCCAACCGTTCCCGGACGACGCTGTTCGCGGTCGTGCTCGAGGACGCGGTGGCGCTGTTCGGGATAGTGCTCACTCTGCTCGTCGCCGGCGTGTCGTTTGCGATCGGACCGCATCCGGAGTTCGACGCCACGGTGGCGATCGTCGTCGGCCTGATGCTCGGCGCGATGGCGCTGTTCCTCGCCTCGCTCAACCGCAGGTTGCTCATCGACACCACCGACGTCCCGCTCGATGGCGTGACGGCGCAGTTTCTCGCCGGGCGCGGCATGCTGGCGGACGTCAGCTCGATCGTGCTCGATGCCGAGCGCAGCGTGATCTTCATCCGCGTCCGGCCTGGGCACGCGCCCGGACAGGAGGCGGCATCCTACGCGCTGGGGCAGGCGTTGAAGGTGCATGCCCGATCCGCGCTGGGCAGGACGATCGACGCGGTCTACTGGAAGTTCCCGACCGGCGGAGCGACGTAGCCGCCCGCCCTGCCTGAAGCCGCGACCTCAGACCGCGCCCGCCGCGTGCATTGCGGCAATGTCCGCCTCGGAGTAGCCCAGTTCGCGCAGGATCGCGTCGGTGTGCTCGCCGAGCGCCGGTATCGCGTCCAGGCGGTAATCGAATGCGTCGCTATTGCCTGGCGGCTGCAGCGCCGGCAACGGCCCTGCCGGCGAATCGACGGTGGTCCACCGGCCACGCGCGGCGAGTTGTGGATGCGCCCAGAGTTCCCCCATCGTGTTCACGCGCGCATTGGCAATCTGTGCCGCATCGAGGAGGTCGACCACCGCGGCCGCGGTCAGCGTCGAGAAGGTGTCGAGGACGATCGCCTGCAGGGCCGCGCGGTTGGCGTGGCGCTGGGCGTTGGTGCAGAAACGCGGATCGGTGGCGAGCTCCGGCCGGCGCAGAACGCTGGCGCAGAAGACGACCCATTCCCGCTCATTTTGCAGCCCCAGCATCACGGTCTTGCCGTCGCCGGCGGCAAACGGCCCGTAGGGGTAGATCGTGGCGTGCGCGGCGCCGGCGCGATCCGGCGCGCTGGCGCCCTCGAAGGCGTAGTACAGCGGATAGCTCATCCACTCGGTGAGCGCCTCGAGCATCGACACCTCGATGTGCGACCCCTGTCCGGTGCGCTGCCTTTGCAGCAGGGCGGCCAGGATGCCGCTGTACGCGTACATGCCCGCGGCGATGTCGGCGATCGAGCACCCGGCCTTCGCCGGCTCGGCCGGGGTTCCGGTCACCGAGAGAAATCCGGCCTCGCCCTGGATGAGCAGGTCGTAGGCTTTCTTGTCGCGGTAAGGCCCGTCGGCGCCGTAGCCGGAGATGTCGCAGATGACCAGGCGCGAATGCTGCGCTCGCAGCGCCTGTGCGCCCAAGCCGAGCCGCTTCGCGGCTCCGGGCGCGAGGTTCTGCACCAGCACGTCGGCACGTCCTATCAGGGCGCGCAACACCTCCTGCGCCGGCGCCTGCTTCACATCCAGGGTCAGGCTCTGCTTGGAGCGATTGGTCCACACGAAATGCGAAGCCAGCCCGCGAACGCGCCGGTCATAGGCACGCGCAAAATCGCCCACCCCCGGACGCTCGACCTTGATCACGCGGGCTCCCAGATCGGCGAGTTGCCGAGTGCAGAACGGCGCGGCGATCGCGTGCTCGAGCGAGACTACGAGGATGCCGTCGAGTGGTCGCATGATCATTGTCCCGGGATGTCGCGGCCCCCGGCGTGCCCCTCCGGCTCGACGCAGGTCGCCGTCGCACGCATCGCCGCCACCCCATCCGGTCCCCTGGCCCACAGCGCCATGCGGCCATCCTCGTCGAGGCGGCCGCAGACATCGAACGGCTCGATATCGAACAGCGGCCGCAGCGCCCGGAACTCGAATTCGGACAGTTCGGCCCCGGGTCGCTCTCGGCGCCACAGGTCGAGCAGCAGGGTGGCGAGCAGCGGGCCGTGGACGACGAGTCCCGGATAGCCCTCGACCTCGGTGGCGTAGCGGCGATCGTAATGGATGCGGTGGCTGTTGAAGGTAAGCGCCGAATAGCGGAACAGCAGGACCGCGTCAGGGACGATGCGCCGCACCCAGGTGGCGGCTGGCGCAGTGCCCTCGGCGCGCGTGCCTGTCTTTGGCGGCGCGGCATCCGGACCGCGGTAGACGATATCGTGCTCCTCGGTCAACGCGAGGCCGGAAGGGACCGAAATCTCATGCCGTACCACCACGAACACCAGGTCGCCGCTTCGGCCGCGCTTGGACGTCACCGAGACGATGCGCGAGTTGCGTGTCGCCGTCGCGCCGATGGTCAATGGGCGATGCCACCGCATGCGACTGCCGGCCCACATCCGCCTCGGCAGCGGCACCGGCGGCAGGAAGCCGCCTCTCCGCGCGTGCCCGTCGGCGCCAACTTCGGACTGCCGATACCCCGGCAGAAAGTACAGCCAGTGCCAGAGGGGCGGCACGACGTCGCCCGCGCGCGGCGCTGGATCGTCGCGATCGAGCGTCGCCGACAGCAGCGCGATCGGCCTTGCGTCGATGCTGTCGACGCGGGTCTCGCTGCGCCCGACCCAGGCGCGAAGGGTGTCGCTATCAAGTTCTGCCATTGCCGCGCTCCGCCTCGTATATTGCCGGTGGTGTGCGGCCCCTTTGGCGCAGCGTGGCGAGCCAGGCTACGGCGAGCATCACCACGGCGATGAAGGGCAGCGCCACGGTATTCATGCGTTGCCAGCCCGCAACGTCGATCAGGGCGCCGGAGGAAAACGACGACACCACCATTACCGCGAACACGATCATGTCATTGAGCCCTTGCGTCTTCGCCCGTTCCGGCGCGGTGTAGGCCTCGGTCAGAAGCGCCGTGCCTCCCGTGTACGTCAGGTTCCAGCCGAGGCCGAGCAGCACCAGCGCGGTCCAGAAATGCGCGATCTGATTGTCCGCCAGCGCGACCGCAATGGCGGCGGCCAGGAGCAGCGTGCCACAAGCGATGACCCTGAGCACGCCGAAGCGCTGGATCAAGCTCCCAGTGACGAACCCCGGTGCATACATGCCGACTACGTGCCATTCGATCACCATCGCCGCCGCCGTGAAGGGATAGCCGCAGAAGTTCATCGCCAGCGGAGTTGCGGTCATGAGCAGGTTCATGACGCCGTAGCCCAGCGCCGCCGACAGCGCGGCGACGATGAACACCGGCTGCCGGGCAACGGTCGCCAGCGACCGGCCTCCGCCCAGACTCGCGAGCCCTGGCGCGGGAACGCGGACCCTCGACTGCACGCCCAGCGCCACGACGGCAATCGCGGCCAGCGCCAGGAACGAGCCAAGGAACGGCGTCGGCAGCAGCGTCCTGCCCCAGCGGCTCACCTCCGGACCGAGGAATCCTCCGGCGATCCCGCCCGCCAGCACCAGCGATATCGCCTTGGCCTTGAATCGCACCGAAGCGACCTCCGCCGCGGCGAAGCGGTACTGCAGCCCGAACGCCGTGTAGATGCCCATGATCGAGGTGCCGAGGCAGAACAGCGCAAAGCTCGACTGCACCAGCGCCAGGGCGCAAACCCCGCTGCCGCAGACGGCCAGCAGCGATGCCGCCATGAAGCCGCGACGGCGACCGACCCTGGCCATCCACAGCGCCGCCGGCATGGCGGACAGCGCCGACCCGAGCACATAGGTCGTCACCCCGGCGGTGGCGAGCGCCTTGTTGCCGGCCAGGGCATAGCCTACCAGGCCGTTCATCGAAATCAGCCCGGAGGTGTTCACCAGCAGCAGGGCCTGACAGCAGGCAAGCAGAAAGATGTCGCGGTAGGAGGTGCGCATCGAAGGCCGCTTCGCGTATTCGGGATGCCAGACCTGCTTGCACGAAGCCGGTTGTTGCACTATATCAGCCCTGTACGACAGGGCGAGGCGCAATTCCATGACAGAGGAGATCCTCGAGTTCTGGTTCGGGCGACCGGGCAGCGCCGTCTACGGCAGCGCGCGCGACGAGTGGTTTCGCAAGAATGCGGCGTTCGATGGGCTCATCCGCGAGCGCTTCGGCGCCGCGATCGAGACTGCGCTGGCGGGTGGTTTCGCCGCCTGGGCCTCGCCGCGCGACGCCCTGGCGCGCATCCTGTTGCTCGACCAATTCACGCGCAACGCCTTCCGCGACACGCCGCGCGCCTTCGCCGGTGATGCCATGGCGCTGGCACTGGCCGAGGTGGCTGTCGGGCGCGGCGATGACGAGCAACTCGTTCCCGTCGAGCGCTGGTTCACGTACCTGCCGTTCGTGCATGCCGAGTCGCTGCCCGCGCAGCAGCGCTCGCTCGATCTGTTCGGACGCCTGCGGCAAACGTCCGGGTTGACGGAGCCGCTGGCGTGGGCAGAGCGGCACGCGAAAGTGATCCAGCTGTTCGGCCGCTTCCCGCACCGCAACGCGATTCTCGGGCGCGAATCGACGGCCGGGGAGATCGCTTTCCTCAGCACGCCGGGGTCACGCTTCTGACGCAGCTTGGCGCCCGCGGCGGCGCAGCCCGTAGGCCATTACAATAAGCCGATGGGCGTCATCGAAACCACGCTGGGGCTGCTGCTCGCCGTCGCGCTGGTCGGGGCAATCGGCAAATGGCTGCCGCTGCCCCTGCCGATCCTGCAAGTAGGCGCCGGCGTCGCCTTGTCCTACGTGCCTGCATTCGGCTCGTTGCGCGTTCCGCCCGAGGTGTTCTTCCTGCTGTTCATTCCGCCCCTGTTGTTCGCCGATGCCTGGCAGATCCCGAAGCGCGACCTGATGCGCGTCCTGCGTCCGGTCCTGCAGCTCGCCCTGGGGCTGGTCTTGCTCACGGTGGTCGCCGTGGGCTATTTGCTGCATTGGCTCGTGCCGGAGATGCCGCTTGCGGCGGCCTTCGCGCTGGGCGCCGCCATTTCGCCCACCGACGCGGTCGCCGTCAACGCGGTCACCAGCCGCCTCAGGATTCCCGCCCGGGTGACGATGATCGTCAGTGGCGAGAGCCTGATCAACGACGCCTCCGGTCTGGTGGCGTTCAAGTTCGCGCTTGCCGCGGCGGCGACCGGCGCCTTCAGCTGGAGCGAGGTGGCGACGCAGTTCGTCGTCCTCTCCGGTGGGGGTTTGCTGCTCGGAGTCGGCGTGGCTTGGGCGATCGGCCGGCTGCGCGCCCAGCTTGCCCACCTCTGCATCGACGATCCCACTATTCAGACCGTGATCTCGGTTCTCACGCCCTACGCCGCGTACCTTGCCTCCGAGGCCGCCGGGCTGGGCAGCATTCTGGCGGTCATCGCCGCTGGCCTGTACGCCGGCGTGGATGACACGCGCCATCTCGACACCCCGACGCGCACCCACGCGTGGGAAGTGTGGCGGATGCTTACCTACGCGTTCAACGGTCTGGTATTCCTGTTGCTCGGCGTACAGTTGCATTCGGTCGTTGCCGGCATCCCGCACGAGAGCGCCTTCGGCCTGACGCTGCTGGCGCTGGCGGTCTCGGCGGTGGTCATCGTGCTGCGCGTCCTCTGGGTGTATCCGGCGGCGTATCTTCCGCTTCTGCTGTCGCGGACCATCCGCGAGCGCGAGGGAATCCATAACCCGCGCCACGTATTCCTCGTCGGCTGGGCGGGAATCCGCGGCTCGATGACGCTCGCTGCGGCGCTTTCGGTGCCCCTGGTGATCGCGGGGGACACCCCGTTCCCCTATCGCGAGCTGATCATCCTGCTCGCGGCGAGCGTGATCGTGGTTACGCTCGTGGTCAATGCGCTGACGCTGCCGTGGATCATCGGCTGGCTGGGCATCCGCAGCGATGGCGTAGCCGAGCGCGAAGAGCGCGTGGCGCGGCTTGCCACTGCGCAGGCGGCCGCCGCCGCCATCCGGGAGCAACTGCCGAGCCTCGATGATCCGGGCGTGCGCGCCTATGCGGCCAAGCTCATCGCGGAGTACGATCGCCGGGTGCAGCATCACTCGGCAAACGCGGAGCGACGACGCCAGGCGGACGACGCCCGGGATGCCGAACGACAGCTCCGGCTTGCCGCGCTTCATGCCGAACGCGCCGAACTGATGCAGCTGCGCGAGACGGACATCATCAACGACGAAGTGCTGCGCACCATCCAATCGGACCTCGATCACGCCGAGTCGCTGGTCGCGGCACCCGGCCGGAACCGTCGATGAGCTCCGGCTGCCCCGAGCGAACGCGAAGTCTCGGCGGCGCTGGACTAGCGCGATGAGCCGTTCGACCCGCGTGCTGGCGCTGCTCGGCGGCACCTTCGATCCGATCCACTACGGGCACTTGCGCCTGGCCGCCGAGGTCAGGGAGGCGCTGTCGCTGCCCGAGGTGCGAGTCATTCCGGCTGGCCTCCCGCCCCACCGCACGCCACCGGTGGCCTCGGCTGCGCACCGCCTGGCGATGACCGCGCTCGGCTGTGCCGAGTTCGCGAGCCTTGTCGCCGACGGCCGCGAGGTCGAGCGCGAGGGCGTGAGCTACACGGTGCAGACGCTCGAGGCGCTGCACGCCGAGCAGCCGGAGTTGCCCCTGGCGGTGTTGATCGGCGCGGACTCCTTCGCCGGGCTCACGCAGTGGTGGCGCTGGGAGCGGCTGTTCACCCTTGCCCATTTCGTCGTCGTGGACCGACCGAGCACCGAGCCCGCGGCCGCTCTTCCGCCCGCGCTCGCGATACACTGGGAGCGCAGGCTGACGACCGACCCCGCGCGGCTCGAGCGCACGCTTGCCGGGTCGATCGTGCGCGTGCAAGTCACGCCGCAGCCGATCAGCGCCACCGCGATCCGGGCCGCGCTCGGCCGCGGCCCGGAGGGGCGAGCCGAGGTTCGGGGTTTGCTTCCCGCCGCGGTTCTAGACTATATTGACCGCAACCAACTGTACCTGACGCCCCCCGCTGCGCCTTAAAGGAACCCCGGACTTGATGCGACCCGTGCCTGCGGCCGACCCGAGAGCGCGGCGGCGGAGTTTGCGCGCTTGAGCCCCAACGTGACCGCGCGCCACCCGCCGCATCGCGCTCGCAGCTCCAAGTTCCAGAAGACCGCCCTGGATGCCCTCGAAGACATCAAAGCCCGGAACATCACGGTTCTCGACGTCCGCAAGCTGACCAGTCTCTACGACACCCTGATCATCGCCACCGCCGAGTCAAGCCGGCAGGCGAAGGCGCTGTCACAGCACGTGCGCGACGCGCTGAAGGCGGCGGGCGCCGAGATCATCGGCATCGAGGGCGAGCAGGGCGGCGAGTGGGTGCTCGTCGATGCCGGCGACCTCGTCGTGCACATCATGCAACCGGCGACCCGGGCGTACTACAACCTCGAGGAGTTGTGGACGCCGCAGGCGCCGCGGCGACGGTCCAAGGCTGCCGTGCCCGCCTGACGTCGTGGGCCGACGATAAATCGGCCGCGCGCTGGTCGATGAAACTGCGCATTGTCGCGCTCGGCCACCGGATGCCCGCGTGGGTGGGCGCGGGCTTCGACGACTATGCGCGACGCCTGCCGCGCGAGTTCGCGCTGGAGTTGATCGAACTCAAGCCCGCGCCGCGAGGCCGCGGCGGCAGCGCAACCCGGATCCTTGCCGTGGAAAAGGAACGCATCGCGACGGCGACCCGAGGCTGCGTGGTCATCGCCTTGGACGAGCATGGCCAGTCGTGGACCACGCCCGAATTCGCCGCCAGGGTGCGCGCCTGGAGCCGTGACGGGCGCCCGGTCGCGTTCGTTCTCGGCAGCGCCGACGGCCTCGCCGCGGCTGTCAAGCACGATGCCGATGTCATAATGGCGCTTTCCGCGCTAACATTGCCGCACGGCCTTGCCCGGGTCGTGCTCATCGAGCAGATCTACCGCGCGGCGAGCCTCTTGGAAGGCCATCCCTACCACCGCGAATGAGCGAACTGTTTGTTCTCACCGAGCGTCCTTCGGTCTATCTCGCCTCGAAGAGTCCGCGCCGGCAGGAGCTGCTGCGTCAGCTCGGTGTCGAGTTCGACACGTTGATGCTGCGCGAGGCGGAGGGTCGGCGTCGCGACGTCGTCGAGGCGCCGCGCAAGGATGAGCCGCCTCTCGACTACGTCAAGCGGATCGCTCGGCTGAAGGCATCGGTCGGCTGGCATCGGATGGGCCGGCGCGGGCTGCCGCCCAAGCCCGTGCTCGGCGCCGATACCGAAGTCGTGCTCGACGGCGCCGCCCTGGGCAAACCGGAGGACGCGGCCGGCGCGGTCGCCATGCTCGCTTCGCTGTCGGGACGAACCCACGACGTGATCACCGCGGTCGCCCTGCGCTGGCACACGCAAATCGTGGCGGCGGTGTCGAGCTCGCGCGTTACCCTGCGGGCGATAGCGCGCGACGAGATCGACCGCTACGTGGCGACCGGCGAGCCGTTCGACAAGGCAGGCGGGTACGCAATCCAGGGACGGGCCGCCGCTTTCGTGCAGCACCTCGAGGGCAGCTATTCGGGCGTCATGGGCCTGCCGCTGTTTGAAACGGCAGGCATCCTGGCCCGTATCGGCTTTCCGGTGCTATAACGGCATCGCGATGAGCCACGAGATTCTCATCAACGTCACGCCGCAGGAAACCCGGGTGGCCATGCTCGAACAGAGCGTGGTGCAGGAGCTGCACATCGAGCGCTCGTCCGCCCGCGGGCTGGTCGGCAACATCTACGTCGGCCGGGTCGCCCGCGTGCTGCCAGGCATGCAGTCTGCCTTCGTCGAGATCGGCCTCGAGCGCGCCGCCTTCCTGCACGTCGCCGACATCTGGGAGCACCGCCAGAATGGCCATAGCCACGACGGCAAGCCCATCGAGCGCATCCTGCACGAGGGCCAGTCGCTGCTGGTGCAGGTTATCAAGGACCCGATCGGCACCAAGGGCGCGCGGCTATCCACCCAAGTGAGCCTCGCCGGGCGGCTGCTCGTCTACCTGCCGCAGGATTCGCACATCGGCATCTCGCAACGCATCGAGGACGAAGCCGAGCGCGAAAGCCTGCGCGGCAAGTTGCAGCAGCTGCTTCCCGATGGCATGGCCGGCGGCTTCATCATCCGCACCATGGCTGAAACCGCGACCGAGCGCGAGTTGCAGAACGATATCGAGTATCTGACCAAGCTCTGGCACGACCTGACCGCGAAGTCGGGCTCGCTCCCGGTGCCCTCGCCGATCTACCAGGACCTGAGCCTGGCGCAGCGGGTGCTGCGCGACATGGCCACCGAGGAGTCGGTGCGCATCCTGGTCGATTCGCGCGAGACCTACCAGAAGATGCTCGATTTCGCAGGCCAATACACGCAGACCATCGTCGAGCAGATCTACCATTACAGCGGCGACCGTCCGCTATTTGATCTCAATGGCGTCGAGGACGAGATCCAGAAGGCCCTGGCTCGGCGGGTGGATCTCAAGTCGGGGGGTTATCTCATCATCGACCAGACCGAGGCGATGACGACAATCGACGTCAATACCGGCGGCTTTGTCGGCGGGCGCAGCTTTGACGACACCATTTTCAAGACCAATCTCGAGGCCGCCCAGGTGATCGCGCGGCAGCTGCGTCTGCGCAACCTCGGCGGCATCATCATCATCGACTTCATCGACATGGAGAACGCCGACCATCGCGCTGCCGTGCTGCAGGAGTTCAACAAGGCGCTCGATCGCGACCGCACGCGGCTGACGGTCAACGGGTTCACGCAGCTGGGCCTGGTCGAAATGACGCGCAAGCGCACGCGCGAGAGTCTCGCCCACATCCTGTGCGAACCCTGCATCACTTGCGCTGGCCGCGGCGAGATCAAGACCGCCCAGACCATCTGCTACGAGATTCTGCGCGATGTCGTGCGCGAGTCCAAGCAGTTCAGCGCCCGCGAGTTCCGCATACTCGCCTCGCAGTCGGTGATCGATCTGTTCCTCGACGAGGAGTCGCAGAGTCTCGCCCAGCTTGGTGATTTTATCGGCAAGCCGATTTCGCTGCAGGTCGAGACGCTCTACACGCAGGAGCAGTACGACGTCATTCTCATCTGAATCCGATGTCCCGCTCTGGCAGCGTGTGCGCGAGTTCTTTGGCCGACTTTTCCGGCGCGCGCCGCCGCGGGCCGGGCGCTTCGAGGCCGGCAGCAAGTTCTCCTGGCATGGCTGGGTCCCTTTCGCGCCGTGGGTATGGCCCTCGCGCGGCTATCTGGTCTACGTGCCGCGCGGCCACTCGCGCTGGCGCCGCCGGCCGCTGCTCGTGCTGCTGCACGGCTGCCGGCAATCGCCGGAAGAGATCGCCGGCGGAACGCGCATCACCGCGCTGGCCGACGAGCGCGACTGGCTCGTCCTGCTGCCACGCCAGGCGAACGGCGCCAATGCCTGGGGTTGCTGGAACTGGTTCGATCAGCGCACTGCGGCCGGCAAGGGAGAGGCCGCGATCGTCGCCGCCCAGGTACGCGCCGTGCGCCGGATCTACCGCGCCCACCCGCGGCGGATGTTCATCCTCGGCATGTCGTCCGGTGCCTGCCTCGCCGCGGTGCTTGGGCTGCGCTATGCCAAGCTGTTTGCCGGCGTCGGCTTGCACTCCGGCGTAGCCTGCGGCGCGGCGTCGGGCCCCGCTGCCGCGTTCAAGGCCTTGGCTGCCGGAGCGGACACGGACATCACCGCGATCGCCCGGCAGGAGCGCGAGCGCACCCCCCGGCGCGCCCTGCCGCTGCCGATATGCGTCGTTCACGGCGAGCGCGACAACGTCGTCGCGGGCAGGAATGCGATCGATCTGGTGCGTCAGTTTCTGGTCTTCAACGATTACCCGCGCCCGACCGGGGACACTGGCGACGGACTTCCGGCCACCGATGCGACCGCCACCACCGTGCTGCCTGGCGGCCGCACCATGACGACCGACGACTACTGCATCGATGGGCGCCTGGTGGCCCGCCTCGTGCGCGTGGCCGAGCTGGGCCATGCCTGGAGCGGCGGCGACGCTGCCTTTGCGTACAATGACCCCGAGCCGCCCGATGCGACTGCGCTGTTCGGGGCGTTTTTCGGGCAGCGGCTGCGCTAGGATCCCGAGGGCGGCCGCCGGAAGGAAAGGAACGCGCCAATGGCCATCGAGGAACTGAACCATTTCACGGTGCTCACCGACGACGTGGCAAAGACGGTCCGCTTCTACGGCAGCGTTCTCGGGCTCTTTCCCGGCGAGCGGCCGAACCTCGACTTCCCCGGAGCCTGGCTCTACGCTCACGGCCGGGCGGTACTGCACATCGTGGGCGGGCGCCCTGCCGAGGCCCTCAGGGCCGGCGTGATCGACCACGTCGCATTCACCGCCCGCGGACTGGCGATGACGCTGCAGACCTTGTCCGCCCACAACATCGAGCACGTGTGCCGGCGCCAGGTTGGCTCGGGCGCCTGGCAAGTGTTCTTCTTCGATCCCAACGGCGCCCGCGTCGAGCTCGATTTCGCGGCCGACGAGTCGGACCGCGCCTGACGGCGCGAAGATCGCGCGAGGCGAGGCCCGCCGCGAGCTACGCCTTAAGCCGGCGGATTGGGCTTGCGCATCAGGCGCTGCATCGCCAACGCCAGGCTGGCGCGCAGCCGCTCGGTCGCCAGAATCAGCTGATGGATCTCGTTGCCGCTCGTCCGTTGCAGACCGGCCGCTCCGAGGTCGGCCTGCTGGCCGACGGAGATTCGCTCGGCGGCCCGCGTGACGCGCTTGATGGGGCGCACCACGGCGAACTGGATGAACAGCACGGAAATAAGAAACGCGCTGACCAGCAGTCCGATTTGCAGCGGGCCCACCACGTCGGCGGTGACCTTCCAGAACGAGCGAACGGGTAGGCGGACGCTGATGATGCCGGCGACCTCGCCTTCCTTGAAGCCGAAGCCGTGCTCGGTACCGTAGCGGGTCTTGACGTCGGCGGGCGCATTCTCGGCGCTGGCGTGGCAGGCCAGGCACGAAGCCTTGACATACAGGGTACGCGCGAAGCGGAAGCTGTCCGGCGACATCTCGGAGTATTCCGCCAGATGGTTGGCACGGATGCGTTCCAAGGCCCTGGCCTCGAAGGCATCCGGCTTGTTGACCGGGTTCATGAAGTTGTGCGACGTCACGCGGAACTTCGCCGGGGACGAGGATTTCTCGACGACTTCCGAGTATTCGCGCTGCGCGAGCGCCGGATTCTTCGAATAGAAATGCCAGACATCGCCGGGCGCGCCGCCGGCGTCTGGAGCGCTGACAAGGGTCACCTGGCCGAGGTAGCTCTTGTTGTCGTCGCGTACCCATACCCGTCCATACTGCGACACCCAGCTGCCGAAGGCATCGACGTTGTCGGCCACGGTCTCGGCCTGCGACTTCAGCTCACTGCTGTACACGCTGTCCAGGACCAGGTAGAACGAGCCGATGACAAGCAGCAGCGCGAGCACGAATACAAAGGCGAACTGGGTGGTAATCGAGCGGTTGAAGAGCATGGCTTTCTCCCTTGCAAGGCGTGCGGCGGTGACTAGAGGCGGCGCCTACAGTTTGACGCAGTTTATCGCATCGGTCACAAATGCATCCCGTCGCTCGGGGTCCTCGATATGCTCCGCCAGCAAGGCGATGTATTGTTCGATGTCCGCAGGCCGGATCTTGTTGCCCGTCTCCAGCCATGCGATGCGCGCGTCCTCGGCGAGCTGCTGTCCGAACGGACCCACCTCGACGATGAACAGTTGATCGATGCCCGCGCAGATGCGCAGCAGCGTCGGCAGCGCGCGATGGGTAGCAGCCATGCCGTCAATCGTGCCCGACAATGGGGGCTACGGCAACTCCGCCGCCGGCATGCGCGCGAGGATAATCGGGACCTTGCGCGCCAGCCCGCGAGCTCCGGGATGCTTCTCGTAGTAGCGGGGGTTGGGCGCCATTGCCGCCAATCGTGCCGCCTGCTCGGCGCTGAGCGCTCCGGCGCCCACGCCGAAGTAGTGTCGCGCTGCAGCCTCGATCCCAAAGATGCCCTCGCCGAACTCGATTACGTTGAGGTAGAGCTCGAGAATGCGCCGCTTGTCCAGGATCGCTTCGAGCATGAGGGTAATGAGCGCCTCCTCGCTCTTGCGCCAGTAGCTTCTTTGCGACGAGAGGAAGAGGTTTTTCGCCAGCTGCTGGGTGATCGTCGAGCCGCCGGCAACGATGCGGCCGCGGCGCGCGTTGCGGTCGAGTGCCTGCTGGATCCCGTCCCAGTCGAAGCCCTCGTGCTCGACGAACCTGGCATCCTCGGCGGCGATCATCGCGCGCTTGGCCTCCACCGAGATGCGCTCGTAGGGCACCCAAGTGTACGCCAGGCGCGCGTCGGGGCGCTCGGCGCGAATCTCGGCAAGCCGCATGGTCATGAATGCCGTCTCCCGTGGCGGGTGATCGCGCCACCACCAGATGTGGACGGCGTACCAGCCCTGCAGCAACAGCAGCGCCGCCGCGACGAGCGCCAAAGTCCACAACAGCCAGCGGCCCAGGTGCTCCATCGCGGTCAGGTGTCACTCGGAAATCAGCGCGCCGCCCGGTGCGAAGGTCCAGGTGCGCGTGATGTAGAGGATGTCGGTATCGCGCTTGATGTCGGGCGGAAAGGGAGCGTAGGGTGACGCCATCTCGACGATCCTGGTCGCCGCCTGGTCGAGGAGCTTCTGGCCGGAGGCATTGTCGACGGCAATGCTCTCAAGGCTGCCGTCGGCTCGGATGCCCACCGTCAGCAGCAGGCTGCCATAGAGCTTCCGCGCCCGCGCTGCCTCCGGGTAGTTGAGGTTGCCGACGCGCTCGACCTTGAGCCTCCACTCCTCGACGTAGCGCGCGAAGCGGTATTCCGCGGCGCGCGCGCCGACGAATCGTCGTTTCGGCCGCTTGGCGTACGCGTCCATATCCTTGGCAACCTGCGCCTCCAGGCGCAACGCTTCGAGCGTACGCTGCATCACCTCGGTGGAGCTGGGCAGGTCAGCCGGATCGGGGACCTCGCTAGGCTTGGAGACAGGCGGGGCGACCGAAGCCCCCGACCTGAGCTGAGCCATCAGCTCCTTCGCCTGGTTCTCCATCTGCTCGACTTTGCGCGTCGCCACCGCGAGCTCACGGTGAGAGCTGTCGCGCGGCAGAACGGGCAGTGGCGTCTTGGCGCGCCGGTTGGCGTCGGTATTGCCTCCGCCATCGAGATTGGCCTGGGCGAGAATGTCCGCCTTGGTCGGCTTGGTCTTCGACTTGGCGTTGACGAGCGCGACTTCGAGTTGAGAAGCGTTAGGGTCGCGCGTGGGAAGCTCGAGCGGGCTGAACTTCAGTGCCAGTACCAGCGCATGGAGGACGATCGAGCCGACGATCGCCACCCTCAGCAACTGGTCGCTGCGCGTGTTGTCGGCAACGATGAAAGGCAAGGACACCGTCCGCGGCAGGACAAAAGCCACGGCATGCGGCGCTCGTCGCGGAGCTGGCTTGCGCGCGGCGACGCGGGCTACCGGTGCTTTTCGTTTGCGCGCGGGCTTGGCGGGCATGTCTGTGCAAGTATAGCTCCCCTGTCTTACGGGCCGGATCGCCGGCCCGCGGCCCTGGCGGCCCGCTAATCTGCGGCCAGCCCCGCGTACCGGGCCTCGAGAGTTGCCGCAAGAAGGTCGACGCGCCCGATGGCCAGGCGCACGCGAGACTCGGCCGCGAGCGCCGGCAGGTCGGCGACGCGGGTCACCAGGGGCAGCGAATCAAGGCGCACCAGGTTGTCGCGCATCACCGTTGCGATAGTCTGGGTCACGCCCTCCTGCAGCAGCCAGCGCAGGCACCAGTAGTGCTCCATGCGGCTCTGGAACTCGGCGTATTGCGCATACGTGAGCTCGAAATCGGCGGCGGCGGCGAACAGCTCGGCGTCGCCCTCCGCGTATGGCGGCTTGTCGCCGGCGACGACCGCGAGCAGCTGGCGCTGGTTGACGAGGTCGCTGTAGCGGCGCAGCGGCGAGCTTGCCCACAGGTACTGCGACACGCCCAGTCCCTGGTGCGCCTCGGGCTTGGTGCTCATCTTCACCTTGCCCGCCTGCTGCGTGCGGTAGAGTCCGGGGACGCCCGCGTCGGCGAGCAGTTTGCCCCAGGTGCTGTTGACGCAAATCATCAACTCGGCCACCAGCCTGTCCAGCGGCGAGCCGCGCGGCCGCGGCACGATGGTCACGTGGCCGTCGGGGGCCGCAGACCAGTCGACGCGAAAGCTGTATTCGCTGCGCGACCCGTCGGGCTTGCCGCGCGCCGCGGCGAGCTTCTGGGCAAGCCGCCACAGCATGCGCAACTCGTCAGTCCATTCCGGCTCTCCCGGCTCGGCAGGCGCCGCGAAGCGCTCGCTTATCGCGTCGAGGCGCAGGTTTGCCGCCACTGGCACCTGCTCGAGTCGCGTCTGGTGGCGCAGCGGCGTTCCGTCCGCTGCCGTCTCCACATAGAGCGAAAGCGCGGGTCGCGCGCAACCCGCCCCGAGGGTGAAGCTGTCGACGACGGCCTCGGGGAGCATGGTGATCTTCCGGCCGGGCATGTAAACAGTCGAGAGTCGGGCGCGGGCAATGGCATCCAGGGCCGATCCGCGCCGAATGCCTAAGGCGGGGGCGGCGATATGGATGCCGATCTCGACGTGGCCGTTGGCGAGCGGCCGGACGGAAAATGCATCGTCGATTTCGGTCGTCTCCGCATCGTCGATCGAAACCGCGCGCACGCCCGCCGGGGATCCCTCTGCCGGCAGTGGCGGCTCGGCGTAAGGCGGGAAAGCGGTGCCTTGCGGAAACGCCTCGAACAGAAAGCGGTTGAAGTGGAAATCGTGCGTCGATGGGATCGCGCCGCAGGCTGTCAGCAAGGCGACCGGATTGGTCTGCAACGCCGCGCAGGCCGCGCCAAGGGCCCTGGTTTCGAGCGCGAGCTTGTCCGGCTTGTACAGGAGCTTGGGCAGGACCGCACGAAACGATTCGGGCAGCCGATTTGCCTTGAGTTCCTCCGCCCACGCCGCGACTTCCTCCGCCTCGCGGCGCTTGCGCATTGCGCCGGCCAGCGCAGCCTTGAGCGCATCGGCCGGCGCGGCGCGATAACGGCCCTTGCCCTTCTTGTAGAAATGGGTTGGCGTGGCGTGCAGGCAAAACGCCAGCGCCGCCGCCTCGGCCGGGCGCGGCGCGTGGCCGTAGTACTCCGCGGCGAGATCGGTGAATGCGAACTCGCGCCCCCCGCTCACCTCCCACAGAAAATCCGGATCGAGCCCGGCGGCGAGCGTCTGCGCGTCGGCGATAAGCGCCGAAGGCGCGGGCTCGGCAAAGCGCAGCAGGACGCTCGCGGACTTTATCTTCAGCCGCTTGCCCGATGCCGCCTCGACCTGAAGCGACGTGTCGTTGTCGGCGAGCACGGTGCCGGCCTTGAAAGTGCCGTCGTCCTCGAAAAAGACGTGCATGGATCATGGCGCGCGGTCCGCAGGATGCACCCCGCGCGCGCCCCGGAAAGAGGGCCCGGATTATACCCCGGTCACGGGGCGGAGCCTTCGCGCGCCTGGGCATTGCAAGGCTCGGCCGATTACTTCAGCATGCGCCTTACCGCGAACCCCCCTTCTGGACGACTATGGAATTGCGCCGCCTGGGCGAGTCCGGCCTCGAGGTATCGGTGATCTGCCTCGGGACCATGATGTTCGGCGACCGAACCGACGCCGCCACGGCGCAGCGGATCATCGCCTCCGCCTCCGATGCGGGGGTGAACTTCATCGACACCGCCGACGCGTACGCCAACGGAGCGTCGGAAGCCATCGTCGGACCGGCGCTCGCCGCCAGCCGCCGCCGCTGGATCCTGGCGACCAAGGTCGGCAACGTGATGACTGCGAAGCCGCACGATGGCGGGCTGTCGCGGCGCTGGGTGATACAGGCCTGCGAGGACAGCTTGAGGCGGATGGCGACCGATTACATCGACATCTACTATCTGCACCGCGACGACTCCCATACGCCGCTCGAGGAGACGATCGGGGCAATCGGGGATCTCATGCGCGAGGGCAAGATCCGCTATTTCGGCGTCTCGAACTATCGCGGCTGGCGCGTCGCCGAGGTAGTCGGGCTGTGCGCCGAACTCAACGTTCCGCGACCGATCGTCTGCCAGCCGTACTACAACCTTTTCAATCGCATGCCCGAGGTCGAAATCCTGCCCGCTTGTGATTATTACGGGCTCGGCGTGGTGCCCTACAGCCCGCTGGCGCGCGGCATCCTTACTGGCAAGTACACGCCAGGCGCCGCGCCGCCCGCCGAGTCGCGGGTCGCGCGCAAGGACGGGCGCATGATGGAGACCGAATTCCGCGCCGAATCGATCGCCATGGCACACACGATCAAGGCCCATGCCGAAAAGAAAGGCCTGACCGCCACCCAGTTTGCGCTCGCCTGGGTGCTCGGCAACCGAATCGTCAGCGCCGTGATCGCCGGGCCGCGCACGTTCGAGCAGTGGGCCGATTACCTTTCAGCAGTCGGCAAAACGCTCGACGAGGACGACGAGGCGTTGATCGATTCGCTGGTCGCACCGGGCCATCCTTCGACGCCGGGGTACAACGATCCGCAGTACCCGTTTCGGGGCCGCATCGTCGGCTGACTCGCACCTGACGGTCGGGTTCGGGCCAGGTCTCCGAGAAACGATCGGCCGGATGACCGGCGACCCGCCCTACTCGTTGGCGACGCCGTGTGGCACGTGGCCTGCGGCGACATGCTTGGCCGCCGACTCGACGTGACTGCGCTGGTCGTCGAAGAAGAAATCGGCGCCGAAGGCGCGCAGGAATTCGCCCTTGTCCAGGCCGCCGAGGAAGAGCGCTTCGTCGATGCGGATGTTCCAGGCGCGTAGCGTGCGGATGACCCGTTCGTGTGCCGGAGCGCTGCGCGCGGTGACCAGCGCCGTGCGGATCGGGCTCTTGTCGTCCGGATAATCCGACTGGATCTGATGCAGCGCGGCCAGGAAGTTCTTGAACGGCCCGCCCGGCAAAGGGTCGCGCGCCGAGGCGGTCTCCCGGGTCGCGAAGGCGTCGAGCCCGCCGGCCTGGTAGACGCGCTCGGCCTCGTCGGAGAAGATCACTGCGTCGCCATCGAACGCGATGCGCAGCTCGTCGGTCTCATTCTTGTAGACGCTGGGAAAGATCGTCGCTGCGGCGTAGCCGTCGTCGAGCGCGCGCTTGACGTCTTCGGTGTCTGCGGACAGGAACAGGTGCGACCCGAACGCGGGCACGTAGCGCGAAGTCGGCTCACCCTTGGTGAACGCGGCGCGGCTGATGTCGAGGCCATAGTGCTTGATCGAATTGAACACGCGCAGTCCGGTGTCGGCAGAATTGCGCGACAGCAGAATCACCTCGACGTATTGCTTGTCGGGGCGATTGAGCCGCAGCATCTTCTTGACCAGCGTGAAGGCGGGCCCCGGAGCGAGAATCTCTTCCTCGTGCGCGATCTGGTAGCGCTGGTACGCCTCCACGCCCTGCTCGGTGAAAATGCGATGGCTCTCCGACAGGTCGAACAGCGCGCGCGAGGAAATGGCCACGACCAGCTTGTCGGCGAGCGTCGGCTTGGACATGCGCCATCCTAGCGCCGAGTGGCG
>Ga0074045_10001921_pt1 | contig 19699 bp, 12 predicted proteins | sample BogForMeECP23OM2_FD_94442 | JGI IMG/M metagenome (GOLD analysis project Ga0074045, IMG submission 94442) | Bog forest soil microbial communities from Calvert Island, British Columbia, Canada - Bog Forest MetaG ECP23OM2 | ecosystem: Environmental > Terrestrial > Soil > Wetlands ...
CCTTTACCTTCACCGTCACCGCGCTCGATGCCTCGAACAATCCGGTGACCACCTACTCCACCACGCTACACTTCACCAGCACCGACACGCATGCTCAGCTTCCAGCAAATACTTCTCTGGCCGCGGGACTCGGTACCTTTTCCGCCACCTTGATTACCGCCGGCAACCAGATGCTCACCGCGACTGACGTTTCCTCCGCTGCCCTCACCGGAACCTCCGGTGCCATCAACGTCGGCGCGCTCGCCGACGCGTTTCCCGTCAATTACTTTGGCGCCAAAGGCGACGGGCATACCGACGATACCGCTGCAATTCAGAACGCCATGAACGCCGCAGCTGCCGCAGGTGGCGGCTCGGTCGTTCTCAATGTGGCCAGGTACTATACGACCGGTACGTTGACCGTGCCGCAAGGTGTGGTTCTCTGCGGTGCGATCCAGGGCCCCTTCGATGTCACCGGAGTCGATCCCGCTGCCACCACCATCGCCCCGACTCTCCTGGTCACCAACACCACCTCTCCCTTCATCATCCTGTCCGGACTCGGCGCCGGAGTCACGGACCTGCTCTTCCATTACCCCAATCAGGTCAAGTCCAACGCTTCCTTCCCCACCGTCTATCCCTACACCATCGCCATCTATTCCGCTGTTTCCGGCAAGGTGGCCCGCTCCACGGTCACCAATGCTTACAACTTCCTGGACATCGAACTGGGCCGCGTGATGGCCCAAGACCTCTTCATCGGCGCCTTCAATGTCGGCGTCAATATAGATCACACGCAAGACTTCGTCACGCTGCACAATCTCCACCATGGTGTCTTCTGGGACGAGGTGGAAAGCGCTTCCTATCCCACCACGATTGACACTTGGGTCTTGAATCACGGCACTGCCTTGGTCGTTGGACGCATGGATGCCCTCGAGGTCAACAATTTCTATGTCTTCTCCCGTTACGCCGGAATACTTCTCACCGACTCCCCAGACACCACCATTCCTTCTGACCGCACGGGATGGGGCGCTTTCAGCGATGTCAGTCTGCAGTCTGTGCAGTACGGTGTTATCGTTGCCTCCTCCACGGCCCAAGGCTACAAGTTTTCCAACCTTCAGGTAGCCGCCGCTCCCGGCCTCGGCGAGGCCGCCGTCTACTTGAAAGCGGGCGGCACAATGCCGCCGGACGTGCTGGTCAATGGCGGCTCGGTGCAGGGCAACTGGACCCTGGGCGCTTTCCCGGCAGCACAAGCTGGTAACCTGAACCTCGCCAACATTCAATGACCGAACCCGACATTGAGCCTCGCCTCGCCGCCGCTCTTACGACTTCGTCCCTAATAGTGCTCGCTTCTCTGCTAAAACTCGTCCTCAGCAGGTTTTCGTTCAAGCCGATGCGATGACTCCTGATTAACGCTAATCGGCCAAGTGGGTCCCGGTACCTATTGTCTCCACACACCATCTCAATTTGCGCCAAAATCTATCGGGGGCAGGTCCGGGGCTTTTTGTCTCCGGTCCTCGCCCTCGCGTTGACCGCTGCGCACGCGTCCCCTATACTTTTACTTGGGATTTTTTTGGCCTACCCTTCACCGCAGTTCGTTTCCCGAAGGTTTCCCAGACACACCACGCAACTGACGGGACACTCGGGATGTGTCTTTCCCGCGGCAAGGCCGGGCCGGCGCAAATCGCCGCACAACGCGCATAAGCGGGAATTTGCGCGCACTCAACAGGGAGAATCGCAATGGCGGAAGCAACTTGCCGGAGAGAACTCGAGCTGGAAATTCCGGCCGAAGAAGTAACCAAGCAAACGGAAAAGGTCGCCAAGGAACTGGCGCGCGTCGCCCGCGTTCCCGGCTTCCGTCCCGGCAAAGCCCCACTCTCGCTCATCAAAAGGCGTTTCGCCGACGACATCAAGGGTGAAGTTCTGCAAACGCTCGTGCCCGAGCGCGTCGAAAAAGCCGTCGCCGAAGAAAAGCTCACGCCCGTCTCCCAGCCCCAGGTGGACAAGCTCGAATACAACGAAGGCCAGCCGGTAAAATTCCGCGCCTCGTTTGAGGTCCTGCCCGAATTCTCTCTCGCCGATTACAAACATCTCGAAATCGAACTCCCGGAAATGGCCATTACCGACGAAAGCGTCGCCAACACCCTCGCCGAAATGCAGCAGCGTGCCGCCACTTTCGCTCCCGTCGAAGGCCGCACGGTCCAGAACGACGATTTCGTACAGATCAAGCTTCTCGGCACGCCCGAAGGCGGCGGCGAGCCTTTAAAAGCCGAAAGCGTCCTTTGCCACGTGGGCGCCGAAGAAACCATGGAGCCGTTCAACGAGAACCTGCGTGGCGCCGGCGTCGGCGACCACAAGAATTTCGATGTTGCCTATCCCACCGATTATCCCGACCCCAAGCTCGCCGGCAAAACTTTCCACTATTCCGTGGACGTCCTCGGCATCAAAACCAAAAAGCTTCCTGAGCTGAACGACGAATTCGCCAAGGACGTGAGCGACGCCACTTCCCTCGACGAGCTGAAAAAGAAAATTCACGAAGGGCTGGAGCACGAGCGCGACCATCGCCAGAAGGACCTTACGCGCGAAAAAATCCTAGCCGAACTGGTCAAGCTCCATGAATTCCCCGTGCCTGAATCTCTCGTCGAGCATCAAATGGACGTGCGGCTGGAGCGCGTCGTTCGTTCGCTGGCGCAGCAAGGCGTGGATCCCCGTGCCGTGAACGTGGATTGGGTGACGCTGCGCCGCCGCCAGGAAGACCGCGCCAAGGATGATGTGAAGGCCGAACTCGTCGTGGACCGCATCGCCACCGAGGAAAAGATCGAGGTCAGCGATGACGACCTGCACCACGAACTCGAGCACCTTGCCGGCCATAGTGGCGAATCCGCCGAAGCTCTTGAGGCTCGTTTGACAAAGCAGGGAGCCCTCGATAGGATGAAAGCGAAGCTGCGGAGTGACAAAACCGTCGACTGGCTGGCCCAATCGGCCAAGGTGAAGACCGTCGCCGCGGCCAGTGCCACCGGAACCAAGTGATTTCGTCCCCGCTTCTGCGAGCACACTCAAGCCCATGAGAAAACACGAAGAACCCGACTATTACGGCACAACTCTAGTTCCCATGGTGGTCGAACAGACCAGCCGTGGCGAGCGCGCTTACGACATCTATTCCCGCCTGCTCAAGGAGCACATCATATTCATCGGCACGCCCATTGACGACCACGTCGCCAATCTGGCCACCGCCCAGATGCTCTTCCTCCAGGCCGAAGATCCCGAAAAGGACATTCAGCTCTACATCAATTCCCCGGGCGGCTCCATCACCGCAGGCTTCGCCATCTACGACACCATGCAATTCGTTAAGCCCGACGTGGTCACAACCTGCGTTGGCCAGGCGGCTTCCATTGCCGCCGTTCTTCTGGCCGGTGGCGCGCCCAAAAAGCGCTTCGCCCTGCCCAACGCCCGCATCCTGATCCACCAGCCGTGGATGAGCGGCCTCGGCGGCCAGGCCACGGACATTGATTTGCACGCTAAAGAGATATTGCGCATGCGTACCACCATCAATCACTTGCTGGCCAAGCATTCCGGGCAGCCCGTCGAGCGCATCGAGAAGGATGTCGAGCGCGACTACATCATGAACCCGGAGCAGGCCAAGGAATACGGCATGATTGATGAGATTATTTACAAGCACAGGTAGTACTGTGCTGTGTTGCTGTTTGCTATCAGTACTAGAGACTTTCTCTTTCGCCCGAGGGAGAATTCGGCCTAGAATGGATTTACTGCCCCGACGCCGCCGCCGGGGGACGAGGCCTTCGCACACGTGAAAAAATACAGTCCAGACGAACCCCTGCGCTGCTCCTTTTGCCATAAGACTCAGGAGCAGGTCGAGAAGCTTATCAGTTCCCCGTCGGACTATCCCCGCGCGTACATCTGCAATGAGTGTGTGGGCGTTTGCCAGACCATTCTGGAAGACGAGAAGCGCGAACAGGCCGCCGCTCCCGCGCGCCGCCTGCCCCGGCCCCCTGAGATCAAGCAATTCCTGGATAGCTACGTGATTGGCCAGGATCGCACCAAGAAAAAACTCGCCGTCGCCGTCTATAACCACTACAAGCGCATCTTCCTGAACAAGCAGCCTGGTGAAGTCGAGTTGAGCAAGTCCAATATTGTGCTGATTGGCCCCACGGGAACCGGCAAAACGCTTCTGGCGCAGACCCTTTCGCGCATGCTGGATGTGCCCTTCGCCATTGTGGATGCCACCACGCTCACCGAAGCGGGCTACGTTGGTGAAGACGTCGAGAACATCATCCTGAAGCTTCTGCAGGCCGCCGATGGCGATGTGCAAAAGGCCCAGCAGGGCATCATCTATATCGACGAGATTGATAAGATCGCGAAGAAGGACGAGAACCCCTCCATCACGCGCGATGTGAGCGGCGAAGGCGTCCAGCAGGCACTCCTGAAGATCCTCGAAGGCACTGTGGCCAACGTGCCTCCCCAGGGCGGCCGCAAGCACCCGCACCAGGAATTTACCCCTGTGGACACGACCAACATCTTATTTATATGCGGTGGCGCGTTCGTGGGCTTGGAGAAAATCGTCGAGCGCCGCGTTGGCAAGCGCTCGCTTGGTTTCCACACCGATGCGGCTCCCACCACGCTGCAGCGCCGCAACACGGAATTGCTCGAACAGGTGCAGCCGGGTGACCTTATCAAGTACGGCTTGATTCCCGAATTTGTGGGACGCTTGCCCGTCGCCGGTGTGATGAGCGATCTGGACAAGGGCGCCCTCATGAAGATTCTCACCGAGCCCAAGAACGCGCTCCTGAAGCAGTACCAGCGGCTCTTCGAGTTCGAAAACGTGCGGCTTCGCTTCACTGATGACGCTCTGGACACAGTCGCCGAGTTGGCGCTTCAGCGCAAAGTCGGCGCGCGCGGCTTGCGTATGATCCTCGAAGACCTCATGCTGGAGTTGATGTACCACCTCCCGATGCAACGCAAGATTCGGGACTTTGTCGTGACCGCGGACATGGTTCGCGGCCAGGATATCAACTGGAGTTTGCTGGAAAAGGCGGGATAGTTTTTCTGCAGTCTGCTGGGTCGTGATTCTTCCGGCAGTCCTTAAATATCCCCGTCGTAAAGGAGTTTCAGGGGCCTGCATGTTCACTCGCGAAAAACAGGAAATGAAGCGCGTACCGATGATGCCGGTGCGGGACATGGTTATTTTCCCGCAGCAGATGACTCCCTTCATCGTTGGCCGTGAAGCCAGCGTCCGCGCACTGGAAGAGGCCCTCGCCGGTGACAAGAAGATTTTTCTCTCCACGCAGCACGATGCTTCCGTGGATGACCCCAAGCCCGAGGAAATCTACGCTGTCGGCACGCTGGCCAACATCGTGCAGAGCGTCAAGCTTCCCGATGGCAACATCAAAGTTCTAGTGGAAGGCATCGAGCGCGCCCGCGCCCTCTCCATCAGCCCCGAGGAAGGCTTCTTCCGCGCCACCATCCGGCTGATGGCGGCCAAAATCGAAGATTCCCCTCAGGTTAAACAACTCGTCGAGAAGGTCACCACGCTCTACGAACAGTTCATCAAGCTTTCCCAGAGCCTCAACTACGACACCATGATCGCCGCCGCGCGCGTGGACGATCCTTCCCGCCTCTCGGACACCATCGCCGCGAATCTGCAACTCCCGGTGGACGAAAAGCAGGATCTCCTGGAGACCGCCGATCCCCTCGAGCGACTCAATCGTGTCGCCGACATCCTGGAAATCGAACTGGAAAAGCTCAACGTGGATCGCAATATCAATACCCGCGTCAAGCGCCAGATGGAACGCGCCCAAAAAGAGTATTACCTCAACGAAAAACTCAAGGCCATCCAGAAAGAACTGGGCCGAGGCGAGAAGAACGAAACCGACGAGCTTAAGAAGAAGTTGGACGCCGCCGGCATGCCCAAGGACGTCCACGAAAAGGCCACTACCGAACTCAAGCGCCTCGAGCTCATGCCACCGATGTCCGCCGAATCCACCGTCAGCCGCAATTACATCGATTGGCTGCTCGCCGTGCCCTGGAAAAAGCGCTCCAAGGAAATTCGCGATATCAAGGCCGCCGAAGTCATCCTGAACAACGAACACTATGGCCTGGAGAAAATCAAGGAACGCATCCTTGAATTTCTCGCCGTCCGTCAACTCGTCAAAAATCCCAAGGGCTCCATCCTTTGCTTCGTTGGGCCTCCGGGCGTCGGCAAGACTTCTCTCGCCATGTCCATCGGTCACGCCACCGGACGCAAATTTGTCCGCGTGTCCCTCGGCGGAGTGCGCGATGAAGCCGAAATCCGCGGCCACCGCCGCACGTACATTGGCGCGCTGCCCGGCCAGATCATCCAGATGATGAAGAAGGCCGGCACCGTCAATCCCATCTTTGTCCTGGACGAAGTGGACAAGATGTCCACCGACTTCCGCGGCGATCCCTCGGCGGCGCTGATGGAAGTCCTCGATCCCGAGCTCAACCACTGCTTCACGGATCACTATCTCGATGTCGAGTACGATCTCTCCAAGGTCATGTTCGTATGCACCGCGAACGTTCTCCACACGATTCCGCAGCCCCTCATGGATCGCATGGAAATCCTGCGGCTGCCCGGGTACACGGAGCAGGAAAAGCTGGAGATCGCCAAGCGCTTCCTCGTCAAGCGTTCCCAGGAAGCTACCGGCCTCTCCGACAAGAATCTCACCTTCACCGATGAAGGCTTGTTGCAAATGATCCGCCACTACACGCACGAGGCGGGCGTGCGCAACCTCGAGCGCGAAATCCAGAATATCGCGCGCAAGATGGCTCGCCGCGTCGTCGCCGATGGCCCGGATACTTCCGTGAAGATCACCGCCGAAAACGTCAATGAATTTCTAGGTGTTCTGAAGTACCGCGAATTGTGGCTCGAAAAGCAAAATGAAATTGGCCTTACCACCGGCCTCGCCTGGACCGAAGTTGGCGGCTCCGTTCTCGCCGTGGAAGCTACCACGATGGAAGGGAAGGGACGCCTGACTCCTACGGGAAAGCTCGGCGAAGTGATGCAGGAATCCGCGCAAGCCGCCATGAGCTACGTCAGATCGCGCACCGCCGCCCTCGGCCTCGCAAAGGATTTCTACCGCACACTCGATATTCACGTGCATGTCCCCGAAGGCGCCATCCCCAAGGACGGCCCCTCCGCCGGAATCACCATCTGCAACTCCATCGTCAGCGCGCTTACGAAAAACGCGGTGCGCTGCGACGTTGCCATGACCGGCGAAATCACGCTTCGCGGCAAAGTTCTCCCCATCGGCGGGGTCAAGGAAAAGTTGCTGGCCGCCCATCGAATGGGCTTGCGTACCATAGTGCTTCCGAAGGATAATGAGAAAGACCTTGCGGATATCCCTCAGGAGATTCTCTCCAGCCTGAAAATACATTTCGTGGAAACGATGGACGAAGTGTTGCAGATTGCGCTGGAGCGCCCGGTTGTGCCTTTGGAGCACACAGGCGTTGCGCCCGTCGCGGATTCTTTCACGGGCCCCGATAAAGACGCGAGTTTGACCAACTAAGTTGTAGTTCCAGGCGCGGCTTGCACCCGCGGGCCGCTTGTTCGTCTTAGCCTGGGGCTGCCTCCGGTTGCAGACAGTTTGGTTGTCCGCCCTGTCGGATCATTCGTTCCGCTGGAAGGTATACCACCACGCAGTGCATTCCGGGATCTCAAGGTCAACTGGCGCCACCACTTCAACTATCAAATCACCAAGAGTCAGGATATATGGCAAAAGAGACAAGCACCGAAGGCAACAATCAAATCAGCATCAGCCTGGCTGAGCTGAAAGAAAAGAACATCACCGATCTGGCCAAAATCGCCAAGGAACTCAACATTCCCGGCGCCAGCGGCATGCGCAAGCAGGAACTTATCTTTCAGATCCTGCGCGCTCAGACCGAGAAGAGCGGCCTGATCTTCTCCGAAGGCGTCCTCGAATGTCTCCCGGACGGCTTCGGCTTCCTCCGCGCTCCGGAGTACAACTATCTCCCCGGCCCAGACGACATCTATGTCTCGCCCTCGCAGATTCGCAAGTTCGATCTGCGCACCGGCGACACCGTCTCCGGCCAGGTTCGCCCGCCCAAGGACGGCGAGCGCTATTTCGCCCTCATTAAGGTCGAAGCCGTCAATTTTGAGGATCCCGAGGTCGCCCGCAACAAGATTTTCTTCGATAACCTCACGCCGCTCTACCCTCAAGGCCGCCTCAAGATGGAGACTGCGAAGGAGAACCTTACCGGCCGCGTTCTCGATCTTCTTTGTCCCGTGGGCAAGGGACAGCGCGGTTTGATCGTCGCTCCTCCCCGCACCGGCAAAACGATGATGCTGCAATCCATCGCGAATTCCGTCACCACCAATCATCCCGAGGTCGCCCTCATCGTGCTGCTGATTGACGAGCGCCCGGAAGAAGTTACGGACATGCAGCGCACCGTGAAGGGCGAAGTGATCAGCTCCACGTTCGATGAACCGCCCCAGCGACACATTCAAGTAGCCGAAATGGTACTTGAGAAGGCCAAGCGCCTCGTCGAGCACAAGCGCGATGTTGTCATTCTCCTCGACTCCATCACTCGCCTTGCCCGCGCGTACAACGCCGTCACCCCGCCTTCCGGAAAAGTCCTCAGCGGCGGTATTGACGCCAACGCCCTTCAGCGCCCGCGCCGCTTCTTTGCCGCGGCCCGTCACGTCGAAGAAGGCGGCTCGCTTACCATCATCGCCACCGCGCTGATTGACACCGGCAGCCGCATGGACGATGTCATCTTTGAAGAGTTCAAGGGCACCGGCAACATGGAAATCAATCTCGATCGCCGGCTCTCGGACAAGCGCGTTTTTCCGGCCATTGATATTCAGCGTTCTGGCACTCGCAAGGACGAACTGCTTCTTCCTCCTGACGAGTTGAGCCGCGTCTGGGTTCTGCGCAAAGTTCTCAGCCCGCTCTCGACCGTTGAGGCCATGGAGCTTTTGCTCAGCCGCCTGACCAAATCCAAGACCAACATGGAATTCCTAAGTTCCATGTCCGCCCCAACTTAATATTTTGGAGTGCGGCGGCTTGCCGCCGCTCTTGCGGTTGCAGCCACAACGGCCAAACCAAATCTCTTCTCCCACGGCACCCCCCGCGTGCTCCGCTCAAGTCCGCGGCCCCGTGCCATGTTTTCTCCAAGGGATATTTGAGTGCGTGAAAAATTCATAGCCCGCCAGCCCATCTTTGATCCGCGCTTGCAGGTCTTTGCCTATGAACTCCTCTTCCGTGGCGGCCCGCAAAATGCCTTCACGCCCTATGCCAACGCCTCCGCCAGCGTTATCGCCGATTCCATCACCCTCTTCGATATCCAGCTACTGACCGGCAACGCCCGCGCCTTCGTCAACGTGGACGAACTTGCTCTTCGTCTCGGTGCTGCCCGCCTTCTTCCTCCGGATCGTATTGTCGTCGAAATCCTCGAAACCGTTCAGCCCTCCCCGGAAATCCTGGCCATCTGCCGCGAACTCCGCGAAGCCGGCTATCTCTTCGCCCTCGACGATTTCGTTGACGCACCTCATTCCCGCCCTTTCGTCGATCTCGCTCATTTCCTCAAGGTGGATTTCCAGTTGCTCGATCCCAGCGCGCGCAGAGCCCTCGCCGTCAAATATCGCAGCCCGAATATCTCCCTCCTCGCCGAAAAAGTGGAAACCCTGCAGGACCTCGACGAGGCCAAATCCCTCGGCTTCTCTTATTTCCAGGGCTATTTCTTCTGCAAGCCATCCATGATCGAGACGCGGGAAATTCCCGGCAATAAAATCATCCAGCTCCGGTTGCTTAAGGCTGTCGCCGCACCCCAACTCGACTTCGGCTCCATCGAGGAACTCCTCAAGCAGGAGCCTTCCCTTCTCTACCGGTTCCTCCGCTATCTCAACTCACCCGTCCTCGGGCTCCGCAGCGAAGTCCACAGCGTTCCTCAGGCCCTCTCACTTCTCGGTGAATGCGAATTCCGCCGCTGGGTCTCCATTTTCTCGGTCATCGCTTTAAGCAGCGGCAAGCCTCCGGAGTTGATCCGCACTGCTCTCACCCGCGCCTATTTCTGCGAGGAAATTTCCCGGCACATCGGGCTCCAGGACAAAAGTTCCAGCCTGTTCCTCATGGGACTTCTTTCCGTCGCCGATGCCCTGCTGGATAAGTCCATGAGCGACGTCCTGAAACTGCTCCCCGTCTCCCGTGAAATCAAGACCGCGCTGTGCGGCGGTGAAAACTCTTTCCGCGATGTCTACGAACTTCTCCTCGCGTTCGAGCGCGCCGACTGGGCCCGCCTTGTCACCCACGTCCAACGCGTTGGTTGCACCGAGGAAAACGTCCCCGAATCCTACCAAGCCGCCATCCAGAAAGCTTCCACCGTCAGCCTTTGAGCGGGGCGCGCGCCTCTCCTGCTACGATCCTTCTTCTTAATTTTGGATTTTATCGAACCAGGCAGGCCAACAACCAACTCTACGCGCGTTCCAGCGTCACTCCCGCGGAACTGATCTTGTCTTGTCGTTCACGCGCCAAAAACACAATCAACCGCGCCGTCTCCTCAATTCCCATCGCGGTATTGTCCAGCAGCACCGCATCCGCGGCGCGCACCAGCGGCGAAACTTTTCGTTCGCGGTCACGCTTGTCACGCACGCGAACCTCCTGCAGCACTTCGAGCAGCGTAAAATTCTCTCCCTTTTCCTGATGCTCTTTCCAGCGCCGCTGCGCTCTCGTTTCCGGCGACGCTTCCAGAAAAATCTTCAGCTCCGCTTTCGGAAAAACCACCGTGCCGATGTCGCGCCCTTCCATCACCACGCCGCCGCCCTGCCCCGCGCGCTGCTGCTCCGCCACCAGCACTTCCCGCACGCCCGCAATCGTCGCCAGCCGCGAAGCCGCTTGCGCCACTTCCGCCGTGCGAACCTCCTGCGTCACCTCCCGCCCGTCCAGAAACACGCGATTCTTCAGTCCCGCCGATTCCTGCGCCGCCGTCGGCGCCGCCAGCTCAATCCGCGTCTCGCGCGTCAACGTTTCCAGCGCCGCCTCATTCTCCAGCGGAATTTTCCGCTCCAGCGCCTTCAGCGCCACCGCGCGGTACATCGCACCGCTGTCCAAATACAAATAGCCCAGTAACGCCGCCGCTCGCCGCGACACCGTGCTCTTCCCGGACCCGGCCGGCCCATCAATCGCAATCGTAAGCCGTGAACTCATTTCCCCTATTCTTGCTTCCTGATCTCTGATATCTGATAACTGATATCCCTCCAACAATTTCGCCAACCACAGCCCTAAAATCCCATCACGTTATATCCGCAATCCACGTACAGCGTCTCCCCGGTAATCGCTGAACTTCCTTCCGAAAGCAAAAATACCGCGGTGCTGCCCACTTCCGCCGGGTCCACGTTGCGCTTCAAGGGAGCACGTTCCGCATGCGCTCTCAGCATCTCTCCCAATTGCGAAATCCCACGCGCCGCCAGCGTTTTGATCGGGCCCGCCGAAATCGCGTTCACGCGTATGTTCTTCGGCCCCAGGTCGTTGGAAAGGTAGCGCACCGTCGCTTCCAGCGCCGCCTTCGCCACGCCCATCACGTTGTACTTCGGCACCACTTTTTCCGCGCCGTAGTACGTCATCGTCACGATTCCGCCGCCCTCCGTCATCAACGGCGCCGCCGCCCGCACCACCGCGATTAGCGAATACACGCTGATATCATGCGCAATCCGGAATCCTTCGCGGCTCGTGTTGACGAATTCCCCCTTCAACTCTTCCGCCGGCGCATACGCCACGCTGTGCACCAACCCGTGCAGCACACCGTAGCGTCCCTGCAATTCCACAAACAGCTTGGCAATCTCCTCGTCCGACGACACGTCGCACATGAAGCCTTCCGACCCCGGCAAATCCGTGATCAGATCTTTCGCTTCCTGTGCCAGCCGCTCATTTTGATAGGTAATCGCCAGCCGCCATCCTGCTTCATGCAGCTTCTGGGCGATGGCCCACGCGATGCTCCTCTTGTTCGCCAGGCCAAAAATCACCGCTGTCTTTTGTGTCTCGCTCAATGTTCCCCTCAGCTGAGATTTTTCTTAAGGTGTGTTGCGTCAAACTCTAGCGTTCGTCTTGCTTCCTGATATCTGGTTGCTGATATCAGTTATCAGATATCAGTTATCAGAAACCAAGAATCCATCCCCCCGAATCCCCGCAGTCTATCAGCCTTGGCTCGTCACTCGCCACTCCTCACTAGCCACTCGTTCACTCCGCTCGCGGTTCCGCGCTTCCTGATATCTGATATCCTTCGCCCGCGCTCAGCCTTCAACCCCTAGATCCGGTGAAACGCCTTCTCGATCTCCTTCAACGAATACCGCAGCACCACCGGCCGTCCGTGCGGACAGCTCATCGGACAATCCGTTTTCGCCAGCGCACCCAGCAGCCATTCCATTTTCGTTTGGTCCAGCGGCATGTTTATTTTGATCGCCGCGTGGCATGCCGTTGAAGCAGCAATCTTCGCCTGCAGCGTGTCAATCGAAATCGCCGCGTTCTCCCGCTCCAACCCATCCAGAATTTCCGTCAACAATTGCTCCGCATCGCTGGCCGCAATTCCTCCCGGCACCGCCTGGATCGCTACGCTCTTCGGTCCCATCGGCTCCACTTCAAAACCATTCGCCGCCAATTCCTCCGAAATCTTTTCATAGACCACCAGCTGCCTCGGCGCCAGTTCGATCACCATCGGCATCAGCAGCCGCTGCGCTTCCACTTTTCCCGCGCGCCGCGCTTCCAGATGCTGCTCAAACAAAACGCGCTCGTGCGCCACGTGTTGGTCCACAATCCACAATCCCTCGCCATTCACGGCCACGATGAAGCTCGCGCTCACCTGCCCCAGCGGCTTCAAATCCGCAATCTGTTCCGGCCGCGGCAGCGTTGCTGGAACATCCGCTCTCGCTCGCGAAAAATTTTCCGCCCAATTCGCCGTCGCGGGCATCGCCGTTCCGGCCGCGTCGGCGTCAAACGCCACTCCCGGCTCAAATGGAAATCGCTGCGGCACTGGTTGCATCGGCGCCGTCGTTAAATCAAATCCCGCTCCCGACGCATAGTCCGAACCAACCCCGGACCCCACTCCCAACTCTTCCAGCGGTGGAATAATCGCCCGCGGCACGCCCGAATTTGCATTCGGTTCCGCAAATCCCCCCGCGAACGTTCCCGGCGGCGCCACCGGATTCGGCGCCATCGTCGCTGCTGCCGCCGCGAAACTGGCGATCGGCCGCGTGCTCATCAGCGCCTGGCGAATCGCGTCTCGCGTGAAGTCGTGCACAAACTGCGACCGCCGGAATCGCACCTCGATCTTTGCCGGGTGCACATTCACGTCCACTTCGTCGTACGGCATCTCCAAAAAGAGTAGCGTCGCCGGAAAAACATTCGGCGGCAATATGTTCCGGTACGCCTCGTGAATGGCGTGCAGAATTAACCGGTCGCGCACCAGCCGCCGGTTCACGAACACGTAAATTCCGTTGCGGTTCAGCCGCTGAATTTCCGGCCGCGACGTAAACCCCGTCACCGTCAGTGTCGCCGACTCTTCACCCGCCTCCATCTCCGGCTCCGTAATCGCCGCGCGAAATGCCGCGGACACCGGAGCAATTTCCACCAATTCGTCCAGCGCCTGCTTTCCAAATAACTGGTACACACGGTCGGCCAGCTTTTCCACCGGCGCGCAATTCACAATTTCCTGCGTCGGTGTCGTCAACGTGAACTGCTTCCCCGGATTCGCCAGCGCGTAGTGCGTCACCAGCGAAGCAATGTGCCCCAACTCCGTCGTATCCGACTTCAAAAATTTCCGCCGCGCCGGCATGCAGTAAAACAAATCCGCCACGTTGATCGTCGTTCCCGCCGGCAATCCCGCGGGTTTCACGTTCACCAGCTTTCCGCCCGCAAACTCCACCCGCGTGCCCTCGGCTTCGTTGGCGTCCCGCGTTTCCAGCAGCAGCCGTGAAACCGCCGCGATCGAAGGCAGCGCCTCCCCGCGAAATCCCAGCGTGGCAATCGATAGCAGGTCCTCCGCCGTGCGCAATTTGCTCGTTGCGTGCCGCTCAAACGCCAGCAGCGCGTCGTCGTGCGCCATCCCATGCCCATCGTCAATCACGCGGATCATCCGCTTCCCGCCCACTTCCGTCTCGATGCGCACGGAATTCGCGCCCGCGTCCAGCGCGTTCTCGAGCAACTCCTTCACCACGGAAGCAGGTCTCTCCACCACCTCGCCCGCCGCGATCTTATTCGCCACCGCCTCCGCTAATATCCGTATCCGGCTCATTTTTCCTTAATCTCAATCCCCAACTGATCGAGTTGCTCCTTATCCACTTCGCTTGGCGATTCCGCCATCAAATCCACCGCCGCGGTGGTCTTCGCAAACGCAATCACCTCGCGAATGGATTTCTCCCCCGCCAGCAACATCGTCACGCGGTCCAGCCCCAGCGCAATTCCTCCGTGTGGAGGCGTGCCATACGTCAGCGCGTCCAAGAAAAATCCAAAGCGCCGCCGCAATTGCTCTTCCGTCAATCCCAGCGCCTTGAACAATCGCTCCTGAATATCCTGCCGGTGAATTCGGATGCTCCCCGATCCCAGCTCCACTCCGTTCAGCACCAGATCGTAGCCCTTCGAGCGCACTTCCCACGGTGCGCTTTCCAGTTTCTCCAAATCCTCGTCCACAATTCCCGTGAACGGGTGTTGCGCGCTCACCCAGGTCTTGTCCGTCTCGCTCCATTCAAACAGGGGAAAATTTGTAAGCCAGAGAAACTCCCAGCGCTTTGGATCATATTCATTTGTGTAATCCTTTAGGCGGTTCCTGAGAAGGTCGAAACAACGATGCACAAGATACTTATGTTTCGGATCGTTCTCACCTCTTAAAGCACCGAAAAAAAGTATGTCGCCCTTCGCCGCCCCGGTTTTAGCCGCCATCGCTTCGGCAAGCGCAGGACTTCGTAATATTTGCTGCTGGTCTCCAACTAGACACCAATCAACGAAGAGAGCTGGTTTCCCAAGGCTTCTGCTTCGTGCCGAGACTTCAGGAATGTTTTTGTCAGCTTGTTCCACCACGGTCTGAACAATATTCTTGATCGCCGTCTTGGATAGCGAATTCGGGATGCGCAAGTTTTGCTGAGAAAAATGAAAGCCGACAAGCGGGCAGGAGATACCGAGAGGTGCAATCAATCCTGCCGAAACCATCTCGTCAAGGGGCATGATACTAGCTTTGTATCTCAGATCAGGCTTGTCGCTACCATAGCGGCACATAGCTTCTTCATAAGTCATTTTTTGAAACGGCGCTGCCGCCACAATCGGAGCGTCGCCCTGCCGAATGTCCCGGAACTCATTTGCCACTCCGCACGCACGCACCATCACATTCTCGATCACGCTGAAAATATCTTCCTGCCGTGGAAAAGACATCTCCACGTCCAACTGCGTGAACTCCGGCTGCCGGTCCGCGCGCAGATCCTCGTCGCGGAAACATTTCACGATCTGGAAATACCGGTCCAGCCCGCCAATCATCAAAATCTGCTTAAAAATTTGCGGCGATTGCGGCAACGCGTAGAACTGCCCGTGATGCACGCGGCTGGGCACCAAATAGTCGCGCGCTCCCTCTGGCGTCGAGCGCGTCAGCATCGGCGTCTCCACCTCGATGAACCCCATCTCGTCCATCACCTTGCGCATTTCCAGTATGATTTTGTGGCGCAGCGCCAGGTTCCGTTGCGGTTTCGGCCGCCGCAAATCCAAATACCGGAAGCGCAGCCGCGTCTCTTCCGCCGCGTTGATTTCCTCTTCCACCGGAAACGGCGGCGTCTTCGCGTTGTTCAGGATGTACAGCTTCGTCGCCACCAGATCGATTTCGCCCGTCGCAAGCTCCGGATTCGCCTTGCCCCGTTTGGTGACGTGCCCTTCCACCGCCACCACGAATTCGCTCCGCGCCTGCTCCGCCTTTGCGTGCGCTTCCGGCTGAGTCTCTTTGTTGAACACCACTTGCACGATCCCAGTGCGGTCGCGCACGTCCAGAAACAGCAAATTGCCCAAGTCGCGCCGCCGGTGTACCCAGCCCATCACCGTCGCATCGCGCCCCGCATCCGACGCTCGCAGCGCCCCGCAATAATGTGTCCGTTTCAAATTTCCCAAAAAGTCCAGCACGTTGGTTTTCTCCCAATCCTGTGACTTGTGATCCTGATCCCGAGTCATGTCTCAGCGCAAATCCAAATAACCTGTCATCCTGAACCCGCGTCTTGTGCGGGTGAAGGACCTCAACCGCGGCGTCTTGTCTCCCAACAACCCATTGCACCCGCTTTTACTCTTACACTCTTACACTCTTTTACTCCTTAACTCTTCCGCCCCTAAGAAACTCCAACAGGCGTTCCTCCCGAACCGCAACCTGCGTCCCATCCGCCAAGGTCTTCACCGTCCACTCCCCGCTCGCCACTTCATCCTCGCCCAAAATCAGCGCATATCGCGCGCCCAACTTGTCCGCCTGCCCCAGCGCCTTCCCAAACTTCTGCTCCACCGGTGGCAGCTCCACGCGAAATCCCGCCGCCCGCAAATCCCGCGCCGCGCGGATTGCCGTTGCGAGCGTTTTCTCGCCCAACCACGCGATGTACACGTCGCGCCCTTGCACCACGCTGCCTTTCCCCGCTTCCTGCAGCGAAAGGATCAGCCGATCCTCGCCAATCGCAAATCCAATTCCCTTCGTCGGCGCTCCGCCCAGCAATTCCACCAGCCCATCATAGCGCCCGCCGCCGCACACGGCATTTTGCGAACCCAATCCCCGCGCGGTAATTTCAAAAGTCGTTCGCATGTAGTAGTCCAGCCCGCGCACCAGCCTCCAATTTTCCTGATACTTTACGCCGCGCATGTCCAATTGTCGTTTCACTTCCGCGTACTGCTTCGCGCAATCCGCGCAAAGGGAATCGCCAATCCGCGGCAGCTTCGCGATAATCTCCTGCTCGCTCTCCAATTTCGAGTCCAGCACGCGCAACGGATTCGTCTCAATCCGTCTCTTGCTGTCCTCGCCCAAACGTCCCTTCACAGTTTCTAGCGCAGCTTTTAGCTTTTCGACGTATGCGCGCCTGCAAACATTCTCGCCATCAACTGGAGGCTCACTATGGCCAATGGAGTTGATATCGAGCTGTACGCCTTCCAATCCCAGCCGCGCAAAGAACGTCATCACCATCTCAATCACTTCCGCGTCGGTAGCTGCCTCTTTCTCACTAGCCACTCGCCACTCGCCACTAGCCACTTCTTTCTCCAGCACCTCCGCCCCAATCTGATAAAACTGCCGGTATCTCCCCTTCTGCGGCCGTTCCCGCCGAAACATCGGCCCCATGTAGTACAGCTTCACCGGCTGCGTCAAAGCATGCATCCCATGCTCAATGTAAGCCCGGCACACACTCGCCGTCGCCTCCGGCCGCGCAGCGATTAACTGGCTGTCAGGCAAAAGATTTGCCACCGAAGCGAACTGACCTGCTCCCGGTATCCTGCCTTCAAGCAACTGATATTGAGCGTACATGTCGCCGAGATCGAATGGGTCCGGAAAGGAATACATCTCCTTTGCGACGATTTCGGTGTCCAGCCCAATCGAACGTGCAAACAGTTCCGTCGGCTCAAAAATCGGCAGCCGTATCTCCCCAAACCCAAACGTGCCAAACACCTCGCGCGCCGTCTGCTCCACGCGGTTCCACAACTCCGTCTCCGGAGGCAGCAGATCCCGCGTCCCCTTAATCGCCTGAAATTTCGTCTTATTCGCCATTTGTCCCTAAGAGAGCTCCCTCACTTCACTCAGAATGACAACTCGCTCCGGCCTCATCACGAATCACAAGTCACCACGCACGAGTCACGTCTTCTCGCCACTAGCCACTCCCCAACATCAGCGCGCACGCAGCATCACCCACCCACTTCCCGAGATACGCCCGAATGTCAGGAACGCGCTTCAAGCAGGTCCAAGATTCCCCGTAAGTGATTGCAGGGCCACACGATAGCCCCTCCCTGCGCCATCCGCGCTCTTCCCGCGAATACCCCACGATAGCATCCGCTTCCCCCCCATGACAAGGAATCCCCCGCGCTCGCCCAGCTTCCGCTCACCCGACCAGCCAGGCGACCTCCGAGCGCTTCGAGGATCGATTGTTGAGACGATGGAATTGTTCAGTGGTGGCGAAAAATGCATCTATCGCTTTGGGCCATTTTCCGTTATCTTCTGCGCTTCTCTTGCCGTCACGACCACTGGCTTCCCGCCCTTCGGCGGATGCAGGACGACTGCAAAATCCTCACTGCACTTCGCTCCCGCCCAGCCGTAGTAGTGCTCCAGGTTGTAGCTCTTCGATAATGGTAGCGACAAGTTCGCTGGAGCCGCAGGAGAGCTGCCAAGCTTGTAAACGTTGAAAGGATCGTAAGTCAAAAGTCCGTCTCCCCACTCTTGAGAAAGGCACGGATACCCCACTATCTCATTGAGACCATCGTTGTCTAAATCCCGAAGTTCCCTCAGCCCGAATTCATCACGATGGAGTACGACTTTCGGCTCATCATCCTCCGAGACCTCAAGCACGTCGAGACTGCCGGGGGAGCTTGCGTACCAATACCCGAATAGAAAAAGTAGTGACCTATTCTCTCCCGCCTTCAGGACCAATACGTAATCGGACCGGACAAGATTCGCTTTCCGCAGTTCGGCCGATAATCGGGCTTCGTCGGAGCCGTACTTGACCCACCCATCCTTGTTGGTAAGCACGAAATCCCTGCGTCCCGGCACACGGATGCGAATGCGCGTGAAGTCGCCCTGATCGTTCCGCGGCAATAGGACTTCGAGAATGACCGTGGCCTCGGCCCGGTGATCCCAATCGAATTTGAAGGAGGAAACTCTTTTCCAATCGACGCTAGCCCGCTTTGCTTCTGGCGTCGCAGCTTGTGCGAAGCACTGACTTGTCGTTGAACAAAGAATGGCCGCTGTGGCTAGAGAAAAAGCGAATGATGAGAAGCGGGACATACAGGAGAGTTTAGACCAAGGCTGTCCCTGGATGCCAGCCAAGTGCCCCTCACTCGCGGTATGAGGGTGGGTCTTGGGTTCCTCATCTCCGCGCGTGCTCTGCGTCCCCTGCCTCTCCGCGTTATCCTTACTTCTTGTGTGCCTCTATGCTCTCCGTGTCCTCTGTGGTGAAATCTTCGTTTTCCTAATCCTGTTGGGCTCTCAAGCCAAGCTCTTCTTGCCCACATAATCCCGAAACCAAATCCGCTTCCCTTCTTGAATAGCTTTATCCCCCAGCACAACCGACACCGCCTCCGCCCATCCTGCCTGTTCGTCCGCCTCCGGCCTTTGATTATTCAAAATCCCTTGCACAAAAGATTCGCAGGCCAGAAAATTCGCGTTCCCCGCCACGTCATCCGGAACGAGTACGGCCTCGCCTTTGCCGCGGTAGGGCATCTCTGGCATATAGCTCGCGCCGGTAATGATGCCATGGTCGATCAGAACTTTCGTGACCACCGAAGCCTTCAACTTCTTTGCTTCGTTATACAGCATCCCGTCGCCTTCCGTCATCACCGCGCTTCCTTCGGTTCCATACACGCGCAACTGTGCCCCTTCCAGGGCGTTGGTCGTCATCGAGGAAAACAATAAAGATTGCCCGCCAGGGTAGCGATACGTCACCTGCACGTTGTCGTAGGTCTCCCGGCCGTCCTTCCAGTAATCAATCCCCCCGCTTCCCACCACGGATTCCGGATAGCCGCCAAACACCTGGTTC